>Ga0307379_10012595_pt1 | contig 11017 bp, 8 predicted proteins | sample UN2MG_FD_202237 | JGI IMG/M metagenome (GOLD analysis project Ga0307379, IMG submission 202237) | Soil microbial communities from Risofladan, Vaasa, Finland - UN-2 | ecosystem: Environmental > Terrestrial > Soil > Coastal area > Acid sulfate soil | place: Finland: Risofladan, Vaasa | collected... | reverse complement strand
GCCTCCACCAAATCCTTATGATTAAAGCCTTTCAGGCATTTTGCCGAAGGGCTTTTTTGTTTTTTTTAAATTATTTTTCATAAAAAGAAGGATTTTAAAATAGACTTGTAGTATAAAGCAAATAATGTGTTAAAAAATATTAAATATTGTATTCTGTATGAAGTAGCAAGAGAGACCTTTTCTTTCCATCATAAAAGAAAAGGAGCCGAAGAGGTAAGATTCGAAAAGTATTCAAACTTTCAGGCTAAAGGACCGTTACCGGACAGGACTCTGGAGAGCTTTATACTAAAAAGCACCGATGAAGCAATTCTCAATCACAGGGAAGATCCTAACGGAGTTTACTAAAAAGAATGATTTCCTAATTTCTTTGGGAAGAATCTTTCAGGTAAAAGGACAGAGTAGGAAAGTAATATTATTATTTTCCTACTCTGTCCTTTTTGCTTATTATTCGATAAATTATTTTTAATCTTTAAATAAGATAAAGTACCTTGTGGTATTTTTATTAAAAATTTATTATATTTTGAGAATTTATGATATGTCAAATGTGAATATCTTAAGCATTATATTCTTTTTTTATTAAAAGGATTTATTTTCATTTAACGTTCTTTGAAATCTAATATAAGGTATTTCTCCGGTAGTATGTAAATGTCAAGCACTTTCCCATCCCTTCGGTAAGCACATTTCCATAGTAGAATGAATTCATTGGTAATTATATTTTTGGATAAGGCTACATTCATTTACCAGAGGAGTTCAACCATAAAGATAACCTAGGTCATCTAAAATGGTAACACACTATTATCTCAAATGCTAAAGCATTTATTGGTGGTACTTACCATGGTTTGGGGAGAAAGCATTTAAAGTCTTGTCCGGGGGAATATTGCTACCTTTTTAATCGCAGGAAGTTCAAGAGTCAGCTGTTTGACCACTTGCTTGTTGTCTGTGTTTCAACGAATACGGTGACATATGATGAGCTTGTAGGTACGCACACTTGATCAAACTTTATACTTCAGAAATATTAAAACTTCAAAAGAAGGAATTTTTATATAGATGTTGAAATACTCAATAAGCATACACAAAATGAAAGGAGGTGTTAGTTACTTTAATTTAAACAAAGATTTTTGACATAATAAACCAATCGTGATATATTCAAAATGAAAGGAGGTGTTAGTTACTTTAATTTAAACGGTAAAATCCAATATAGAAAAGGATTTTAAATAAAATAGTAAAAGGAGGTATTTATCCATGAGAATATGGAATTTCAAAACGTTTACTGTAATTCTCGCACTGCTTTTATGTTTCGGAACACTTGGTGTGGCATTTGCTCAGGAAAAAGAACCATTACTGGTAGGTTCTATTTGGGATCAGGTTGGGTTCGGAGGACAAATCGGTCAAACATGTTACCGTGGGTCTCAGTTAGCTGTGGATTTGGTAAATGAAGCGGGTGGCATCTTCGGTCGTAAAGTTGAATACATCAATATAGATGGTCAGAGCGAACTGGACGTGATATCGGGAGCGGCGAAACGGCTTGCCGAGGAACGAAAAGTATTAGCTGCAGTTGGTAGCGAGGATGACTCACTAACATCTGCTTCCGGGCCGGTATTTCAAGCGAACGGTACTGTTTTCTTGACTGGTCCGGCTACTACTCCTACTCAACCAGAGATCGGCGAGTACATTTTCATGCCTGCTTACGGTGACCACTTCCAGGGAACAGCTGCAGCCAAGTTCTGCTTTGAAGAACTAGGGTGGAAAAAGGTCGCGATTCTTTATGATTCTGCTAGTGCCTACAGTACCTATCTCTCTAAAGCCTTCAGTGAGGCTTTCAAGTACTATACTAATGATCCATCGGCAATAGTACAGGCAGAATCCTACATGACTGGGGATATGACCTTCACTGCTCAGCTTACCCGGATCAGGGGTGTCCAAGACAAAATCGACGCGTTTGTGACTTTCCCTCCCGAACCTCAGGATGCACCAGTTTATTCAAAACAAGCGAGGAACCTAGGAATTACGGTCCCTTTGTTCTTAACTGATGGTGGTGACGATATCAGTGTAGTTGAGGTTGGAGGGCAGGCGGTAGAAGGTGCTTACATTTCAACGCAATTTGCCGGGGATTCTCCCACTACCGAAAAAGGGAAAAAATTCGTTTTGGATTATAAAGCGAAGTTTGATGCAGAACCGGGTTGTTTCGAATCGGTCGGTTATGACTCTATGCAATTGGTTCTTGAATCACTTGAGGTAATAATCGGTATAGTTGGAGACGAGGTCTGGGATTCAATGTCATTAGCCCAGAAGAGAACGGCCATTCGCAATACACTTCAACTGTGGCCCGTTTTTGAAACCACTACTGTACCGATATCATATCCGGATCCCGAAACCGCAATCTATCCGAGAGTACCGAATAGGCCTGTTATATTTAAGGTAATTAAGAATGGGGAGCTCCGCTATTTTACTCATATGGAACCTGAGGAGTTTGCAGCTGATCTGCCAGCAGTACTTAAGGCGATGGACGAAATTAAAAACTAACCGCAGCATGATACGCTGTTGCAGTATGATACACGGACGCGGGAGAGAAGCATTAACTTTCCTGCGTCCGTAATTTTTGAGAACCGGAGGTCGATAAAGATGCCAGTTTTGATGCAAATAAATGAATTGACAAAGCAATTTGGGGGGCTGAAAGCTGTTTCTAGTTTTGACATTGAACTCCATCAGGGAGAGTTGCTTGGGCTCATCGGACCAAATGGTGCAGGGAAGACCACCATCTTTAACCTTATTACTGGCCTTCTAAGACCGAATGCAGGTCGGATTATTTTTCGAGAGAAAAACATAGCTGGATGGGCACCTCATCGTATATCTACAAGCGGCATTGCTCGTACTTTCCAAAACATCCGCCTTATGTCAGGTATGACGGTGCGAGAAAATATAAGGCCGGCATTTCATCAAAAAATTAAGTATTCCCTCTTGAGTTCAATAATGAAAACCCCCTCTTTTATTCATACGGAAATAGAAATGGATCGGAAAATTGATGATGCACTTAGCATGCTCCAGGTATCCGAGTACGCCGATCAATATGTTGAAGATCTCCCATATGGAATACAGAGGAGAATCGAGATTGCTAGAGCTTTGTGTCTTGAACCCATGGTTTTACTGCTCGATGAGCCCACAGCAGGTCTGAACCCGAAAGAAGCAGAACAGATAGTTGAAATCATCAACTATCTGTCAAATAAGCTATGTGTTTCCATGGTGGTCATAGAACACAACATGCGTGTTATCATGAGTATATGCTCGCGGATTGTAGTTATTAATCAGGGACAGGTTATTGCTACTGGTACGTCAGAGGAAATACAGAAAAACAAGGAAGTAATAAGGGTTTACTTGGGAGAGAAAAGGAGTGAAAGATAGGGGGTTGTTTAAATGTTGCTGTCAATAGAGAATGTTACTACGGGCTATGGGAAAGCTCAGGTTCTCAAAAAAGTTAATATTAGCCTTGAAAAGGGTGAAATAGTTGCTTTAATAGGGGCTAATGGCGCGGGCAAGACCACCGCTCTTAGGTGTATAGCCGGCGTCATCAAACCATGGGAAGGAACAATTAAGTTTAATAACCAGAAAATTGACGCTCTCGAACCGTACGAGATTGTATCACTCGGTATTTCATATTGCCCCGAAGGAAGAGACATATTTGCGAATCTTTCAGTTTATGAGAACCTAAAAGTGGGGGGCTACCTGATAAAGGATCGAAGAGAGTTCAAGTCTAATCTCAACCGAATCTACGAGCTTTTTTCTCGCTTACAGGAACGCCGTAACCAGATAGCTGGATCACTAAGTGGCGGAGAACAACAGATGCTTGCGATTGGTAGGGCTCTCATGTCAAAACCTAGTGTTCTTTTTCTTGATGAACCTTCTTTGGGCCTAGCCCCGATACTTGTGGAAAGCATATTCGAGGTAATCCAGCAGATAAATTCTTCTGGGACCTCGATCCTCCTGGTGGAGCAAAATGTAAGCCTTGCTCTAGACCTTGCGGAAAGAGCGTATGTCCTCGAAAAGGGAGAGATTAAACTGAGTGGTGAGAGTAAGGACCTGCGCGAGAGCGAGTATGTTAAGAATTCGTATCTTGGAATCACATGAAATATTCGAAGAACAAGGAGGGTAAAGAAAGATGGTGTTATATATACTGCAGCAACTGGTGAATGCGCTTTCATATGGAAGCATCTTGGGTTTGCTGGCAGTTGGCTACACAATGATCTACGGAATTCTGGGGCTCATCAACTTTGCTCATGGCGAGATCTTTATGATAGGAGCTTTTTCATGTTATCTTTTCGCCACGGCGTTGAACCTCCCTTGGGTCACAGCTGCACTCCTGGCAATTATTACGTCTACCATTTCAGGGTTGTTATTGGAAAGATTTATCTACCGGCCCTGCATTCGGCGAGGAGGTTCTGTTCTAACTATATTCATTGTGTCATTTGCTGCTTCAATTTTTTTAAGGTATTTGTTCATGCTGTTTTTTACAGACAAACGCCGGGCATTTCCTATTCCCGCCTTCTTCGAAAAAATATACTTTGTAGGAGGCATAGTAATAGGGCTTCGAGATATACTTATATTTGCAACGACAGTCCTGATCATGCTGGTTATCAGTTACTTTGTGAAGTATTCTAAACTCGGTATAGCAATGAGGGCGGTCTCATATGATAAGATGACTGCGAGTTTCATGGGAATCAATAGTACTCAAATCATCAAAGTTGTCTTTGTGATAGGTTCGATATTGGCGGCTATTTCCGGGCTTGAGTACGGTTTGAGCTTTGGGATTGTGAATCCAGGCATGGGATTCAACCCCGGACTTACAGGTTTCATTGCCGCAGTTCTTGGGGGCATCGGAAACATCCCGGGAGCCATGATCGCCGGTTTCATTGTGGGGATAGGTGAGATTCTCTTTGTGGCCATACTGCCGGCCATCTATTCACCCCTCCGTCCCTTGTTCGTATGGATTTTATTATTTTTCATACTCTTCTTGAAGCCGACAGGGCTATTCCGACCTAATGTTAAGTTTGAGGGGGATTGGGGAGAATGAAGAAGTTCACAAGTACTGCAAAGAGCCGAGGGTATTATATTGTAGTTATTATTGTAGCCATTTTCTGTCTTGCTCTAATTGAGAAAAATTTAAGGGGGTTTTATCTCGGTATCTTCCTCTTATTCGGGATTAACGCCTTAATTTGCCTTGGTGTCACCATAACAAATGGCTATGCTAATATCTTCTCTTTAGGTTTTGGCGGGATAATGCTGGTTTCCGCTTACGTCTCCAGCTGGTTTACTCTTCCCATCCAGTATAAGTCATCCTTCTTAAAACTCCCAGAATGGTTAGAAATGACCCAGCTGCCATTTCCATTGGCACTGCTGCTCGGAGCCATTGCTGCCGTACTGGTGAGTATTACGCTAGTTCTGCCCGCTTTCCGGCTTAAAGGGCACTATTTTATTCTTGCATCGATCGGTATCAATATAGTCATGGCGAATTTGGCCGTAAATTTACGCTATTTTACAAATGGGCCGTTTGGAATACGAAATATTCCCTTTACCACTAATGTCTGGTGGGTATACGGCATCTTGTTTTTAACTGTTCTTTTCATGTGGAGATTTACCCACTCAAAGTTCGGACGGGCGGTAATAACACTTGGGAAGGACCAGACTCTGGCATCGACTATGGGGATCGATATTGTCCGTTACAAGATATATGCGTTTGTCATCGGTGGCTTTATTGTTGGATTAGCAGGTCCACTGTGGGTTCACTACATAGGGTCTATGCACCCGCATGTATTTGACCTTGTTTTCGTTTTTCAAATCATAGCAATGCTGGTTATTGGAAGTTTTGGAACGATTTCGGGAGCCATTCTTGGAGCCGGAATCATTACCATGTTTACGCACCTTGCCCGACCCGTGCAGGAAGGATTCAAGATCTTTAGCTTTCAAGTTCCTCCTCTCATAGGATTGATTCAGATTTTAATGGCAATAATGATCATTTTAGTTTTAATATATAAACCAGAGGGATTACTTGGAAAAAAGGAAATCACAGGACAAAGTTTACAAAGTCTTTGGCTAAAAACCAGAGGAAAGAAGGATGAAGCATGAAAAGGATACTGAGACGCCAGGTAATTTACGCAATGGGTACATCGAGCAAACCGGTTATATATATAAATCCGGGGGAGACCCTACGGATTGAAACCGAGGATTGCTTTAGCCACCAACTGGTCAAGGCAACCGATTCTTTTGATGAATGTGTGGATTTCTCAAAGGTCAATCCAGCATCAGGACCAGTTTTTATTAATGGGACATCTCCCGGCGATATATTGAAAGTATTTATCAAAAAGATTGAGTTAGACAAACAGGGAGTGACAGTTGCTATAAAAGATTTGGGAGTGTTAGGCCATAAGGTAAAGAGTTCTCAAGTTGAAATAATATCGATCGAAAGTGACGCTATTATGTTCGCAGGCCAAAAACTTCCGCGTCGGCCGATGATCGGAGTGATAGGTGTAGCACCCGCAGAGGGCGAGGTGTCAAACAGCACTCCTGGAGATCATGGCGGAAACATGGATACGCTGGAGGTCAGTTCCGGTAACTATATTTACCTTCCTGTTTTTGTCAATGGTGCCTACTTCGCTATTGGAGATGTCCACGCAACTATGGGAAATGGAGAAATCTGCGGAACTGGGGTTGAGTGCAGGGCTGAAGTTGAACTGACTCTCGATATCTGTACAGAGTACGATTGGCATATCCCAGTGATAGAGACGGGTAACTCCTTTTATTTTGTTGGAAGTGCCGATACACTGGACCATGCAGTGGAAAAAGCAACCAATGAAGCAGTAATGTTCCTTGAGAGGACGAACCGGATTCCATGGAACACTGCTTATATGCTGGCTAGTCTTTCAGCGGATGTGATTGTTAGTCAAGCGGTTAATCCATTAAAAACTGCTCGAATACGGATTCCAAAAAGCTGTCTGAATATATAACTGTTACGTTTTTAATAAATAGAGACCTATTTTTTTAGAAAAAGAATATTTTACTTTTAAATTAGACACAAAGGTTCTTTGTTTGACAATTCCCTATTGACATTATAAGCTACCAGCGGGGAGAATGATTTATGCCAAGGGTAGCTAAAATAAAAGGCAAAATCTATCACATCATAACCAAAGGCATTAACCAACAGGATATCTTTTCCGTTACCGAAGATTATGAAAAAACTATTACCATTCTCTCTAAATACCGTAAAAAAAAGTGAATATGAAATCTATACCTATTGCTTAATGGAAAGCCATTTTCTCCTATTAATTAAGGAAGGAATTAATCTAATATTTTCTATTGCTATATCCTCTTTAAAAGTTCTAAACACTTTCGATAATGGGTGCCATACAATAACATAAGTAAAACTTTTTTATTGAGGTTTTTCCTTTTTAAATTCTTAACAGATCCCAATTACTTCTTCTAGCTTTCGATACACTTTTTCAGTTTCATCATCTAAGCAAAAGTTGCGAAACTCGTCTACTAGCCTCCACCATTTATAGATAAAGATTAGCCCTTTGGCTTTGCTGAAGGGCTATATATTTTTTAAAAAAGAAGGATTTTTGGAAAGTTTACTGCCCCTCGAAACCCTTTATTTATAAGGCTTTCAGAACCCCTTCAGGAATACCCCAAAAACGCACGGAGAGTGCCTTTAAACGCACTTCAATTTCCGAAAAATGGTCAATTACGACATCTTTTTTAGCCTTTTTTGACCTCCCAGAAACTCTGTAACCCTTATAAATAGCCACTTTCAGATTTTGAGGAAGTAAAAATAGGCCGAAAAACACCTATTTTACGAGGGTAAAGGGTATAAGTTAAGGCAAAATAGGCGCTTAAAATCAAAAATACGCAACCTACCTTTGAAACCCTTATTTTACAAGGCTTTCCTGAGCACGACAGGGGAGGATTTAATTAAAAAGGTAAAAAAAGAGAGGAACAAGAAAACTGATTTTTAGCTAAGTAACGGAGGTGAATATATATATAGAATTAGAGCATTACCAGTTTTTTAAAGGCGAAAATAATAAGGTTCTAAAACATAGAAAATATAAGGGTTTCTGCGTTTTTTTGTTATTTGGGATGTTGGTAATGTTTCTAAAATATAGAAAAAATAAGGCAAAAAAACGCTAAAAGTTGTATTTTTAGGAGGCTGAAAGCCTTGCAAAATAAGGGTTTTAGCGAAATATTGTCGTAGCAGCGTTTTTTAAGACTGGTTAAGGTGATTGGTCATATTTTTTAAAATAGGAACTTAAAATGGCTTATATTAGATATGAGTGAAAAGCCTTACTTTATAGGGATTAAGTGAAGTTTGGGAGCGGGGGCGTATAAGCGATATACCCTACAATCGTATATATTCATGGTAAACAATAATAGCAAACAGCTTAAGAGATTTTTTAAGCTAAAGCCGAATGGAAAGACCAAAAAGAAGTTGATGAAGAATATGACAGGGGAAAAGATGGATTTTTAGGGAGAAATATAGTAATATAAAAAATAGTTAGCCTACCCTATGAAGCCTTGGGTAAAAATCTCAATACAAAATAAAGTAAGGGGGCGAGTTTATGGATTCCCAAGAGTCTAAAGTAACAGTTAATTTTATTCAAGAGATTATTAATCAAGACAAAAAAACGAATAAATACCATGGAAGGATTCATCTCCGGTTTCCCCCGGAACCTAATGGGTACCTGCACATCGGGCACGCAAAGTCTATCTGTTTGAATTTTGGTTTGGCTGCACAAAATGGTGGTCTATGCAATCTCCGCTTTGACGATACAAACCCTAGCAAGGAAGATGTGGAGTATATTGATTCCATAATCAACGATGTTCGGTGGCTGGGATTTAACTGGGATGACAGGCTTTTTTATGCTTCCGAATATTTTGAAAAGATGTATGATTGCGCCGTTCTTTTAATTAAAGCAGGTAAGGCTTATGTGTGCGACCTGAGCCCTGAAGAAATCAGGAAGTACAGGGGAGGTTTCAAGGAGCCGGGAAAGGAAAGCCCATATCGCAGCCGATCTGTGGAGGAGAACCTGGATCTGTTTAAGCGTATGCGTGCTGGTGAATTTCCTGACGGTTCCCGGGTGCTGCGGGCTAAAATTGACATGTCTTCACCTAATCTGAATATGAGAGATCCTGTTCTTTACCGCATTTTAAGGGCTACCCATCACCGAACGGGGGATAAATGGTGTATTTATCCTATGTACGACTATGCTCATCCTCTTGAAGATTATTACGAAAAGATTACTCATTCTGTTTGTACTCTGGAGTTTGAAGACCATCGTCCATTATATGACTGGGTTCTTAATACTTTAAACCTGCCAGATCCACCCCAGCAGATCGAATTTGCCCGTCTTAACTTAACTAATACGGTAATGAGTAAACGGAAGCTTCGTAGGCTGGTGGAAGAAGGTTATGTAGCAGGATGGGACGACCCTCGGATGCCAACCATCGCTGGTTTACGGCGCAGGGGTTACACTCCGGAGTCTATCCAAAATTTCTGTGACCGTATCGGTGTATCTAAGAGTAACAGTATGGTGGATGTCCGTTTTCTGGAACATTGTATCCGTGAGGATCTGAACCTGAGGGCTTCTCGGGTTATGGGGGTACTGCATCCTTTAAAGCTGGTTATTGATAATTATCCTGAAGATATGGTGGAAGAGATGGAATCAGAAAATAATCCTGAGGATCCTGCTGACGGAACGCGCAAAATACCTTTTTCCAGGATTCTTTACATCGAACGGGAAGACTTTCATGAAGACCCGCCGAAAAAGTATTTTCGTCTGGCTCCCGGTGGTGAGGTCAGGTTAAAGAATGCCTATATTATCAAATGTGAAGGATTTATTCGGGATGAAAAAACGGGAGAGATAAAAGAAGTGCACTGTACCTACGACCCGGAAAGCAAAAGCGGTAAACCGGGTGCTAAACGTAAAGTAAAAGGGACTCTACACTGGGTTTCCGCAGACCATGCTTTGAAAGCGGAGGTGCGCTTATACGACCATCTTCTACTGGACCAGAACAAGGGAACGGAAGAGCAGGAGGAAGAGAAAGATTTTATAAAACAGCTTAACCTAAATTCCCTGGAAGTGTTAGCTGATTGTTTGGTGGAACCCAGTTTAGCGGGAGCGGCTCCCGGAAACAGATACCAATTCATGCGAAAAGGTTACTTTTGTGTTGATTCCGATTCAACGTCGGATAAGCTAGTGTTTAACCGAATTGTATCTTTACGGGATACTTGGGATAGAATCTTTAAAGCTGAAAAAAATTGAATAATCCGAGCTAATCTGTTATAAATAGATAAGTAAAAAGTTGTTTCAGGTGGAAAATATTTATGGAATTTTTAAAAGATAAGAGATTGAATTTTATTATCAGCGTGGCTATTGGCCTTGTGATTCTGTTTTATGTATTAAGCAAGCTACAATGGTTGTTTATATATTTTAGTATAGCCTTGATGTTAGCTTATTTTTTCGATCCGCTTTATAGATATCTTATTCATAAAAAAATTCCGAAGGTATTGGTTATTATTATTGTCTTTGGAATAATAATAACCTTGTTAATCCTGACTATATTTTTTCTGATCCCCAGCGTAATTAACCAACTTAATATTTTATATAAAGAAATTCCTAATTTTATCGAAAATTACAAAAATCTAATTTTATCTATAAAACCGCAACTCTCCAAATTTATAAACCCGGCTGATGTAGAGATTTTACTCAAAGAAAATTTATCTGAGCTACAGAGGAACGTATTGGGTTTTTCCCAAATCATTATAATTTATTTATCCAATATAGTCTCCAGTATTACTTTTGGTATAGTAATTATCCCTTTAATCTTATTTTATCTAATGAGGGATATTTTTATATTTAAGGAAAATTTGTATATTTATGTATCAAGGGAAAATAAAAAAGAATTTAAGGAAGTTCTGGAGGAAATAGATCATATTGTCAGTGGTTTTATTCGTGGTCGAATAATAGTCTGTTTT
>Ga0307379_10012593_pt1 | contig 11018 bp, 11 predicted proteins | sample UN2MG_FD_202237 | JGI IMG/M metagenome (GOLD analysis project Ga0307379, IMG submission 202237) | Soil microbial communities from Risofladan, Vaasa, Finland - UN-2 | ecosystem: Environmental > Terrestrial > Soil > Coastal area > Acid sulfate soil | place: Finland: Risofladan, Vaasa | collected... | reverse complement strand
GCCGACTGGTTCCTGGAAGGCGAGCTGATGCTAGGGAAGCGTGGTGGAACCGCAGTACCACCGCCAGGACAGAGGCTCGTGAACATATTTAAAAGATAATTATCAGCCTTATTTACTTGTGGGAAGCTTGGAATTGAAGTTCAGATGCAGCTCTTTGACATGCAGGAGGACCCGAAAGAACTGCGGAACCTGACCATTGATGAGAGGCATGCAGTTCGATCAGGAAAAACTGCTCGTGCATCTGGCCGGCTGATTGGTTAGTGTAAACTTTAGTGGAGTATTTAGAATGATTTAGGAAATGTTGAATTAAATAGAAAAAAAGGTGTAGACTTACCTATATACAAAAACCTTTTACAAAAAGGATGGGAAAAGTGCTTGACTTTTACAACTATTACCGTATAATAATAGAACAGCGTTCAATTATTTTATCATATGATAATGTTAAGGTAAACAATTAAAGAATGGCAAAAAATTCTTTATCCCTTAGGAGGACAAAGCCCTGTTGGGGCCGTACATCTCTACTTTTTACGGAAGTGCAACAGGAAAAGAGTTATTTAGGGACCCGGGGAGGAGAGACTTTTCCTGATAAATCAAAAAGTTTAAACAATAAATTGTAGTAACTTTTTAAAGAATTTATTTAAGCGTGCCAATATTTTACTTACAACTGAAGATAAATAATAAATGAGGAGGTGATATCGGACTATCACGTCATTACTATATCAATTTCTCGTAATAAATTTATTTGGAGGTATAAATAAAGATGAAAAAATTAATTACTTTACTAATGATGAAAAAAAATTTTGTTCATATTAAACGTCTATTTGTTATGACAATGATCTTAGTTATTACCGGATCTTTTGTCTTTGCTGCCGGAGCAGGGGGGTTGGAGACAAAAGAAGTCGTGACACTCGAATTCTCCAGCAATGCCGCACCTAGGACCCCGCACGGTATGGGCCAGCTAAGATATGCTGAAGAGGTGGAGCGTCTCAGCGATGGTACCCTGAAAATTAAGAATTATACAGCTGGTGAGCTTTATACCCAGGAAGCCGAAGTAACTGCAGTGAGACGAGGTACCCTCGCAATGACACTTCTTGGCCCGGAATGGTTTGCCGAATTTGCACCATTCATGGAAATGTTTGCCACCCCGTTCTTTTTTAAAAGCCCTGAGCATATGTATGCGGTTATGAACGGAGAGATTGGAGATGAGGTCTATAAAAGACTCGCGGAACAAACTGGTGTTCGACCGCTTTCCACCTGGCTGATGGGAGGACCACGGGAACTGCTTGTTCGGGACATCGGGCGTGAAATAGAAACCCCGGATGACATGAGAGGAGTTCTTTTGCGTATGGCTAATACACCGTTCTGGTTGAGGATGGGTGAATCACTAGGTGCGGATCCCACTCCTGTTGCGATTACTGAAACATACCTTGCCCTGCAGACAGGAACTGTGGATGCGGTAGAAGGTCCACTCACAGCTATAGCTGCAAGGAAGTTCTACGAAGCAGCACATACACTCTACATGACGAATCATTATCTTACACCAATTATGCTCTCAATTAATGAAGAAATATGGCAGTCACTATCTGCCGATCACCAGAACGTGCTCATGCAGGCAGCAGTATTGACACAGGAATATGTGGATAACATTGTTGAGGATCTCACCCAGGAGGCAATGGATGAAATAAAGGCAGGTGGTATTCATGTAGTGGAAATAGATCAGAGCGTATGGAAAGATGCAACATTAAAGTTCTACAATGACAAGGGATTTACAAAGAATTTTGATTGGGAAATGCTGGAGCAGATCCAGGCACTGGCTGATTAGTTTAATTGATGCTTTATCTGCTAGTATCCAGGGTTATGCTTAATTTGTGGAGGTAGCTATGAAAAGGGTAGTCAGAATCCTGCTTGATATTATTGATTTATATGTACCGACAATTACTTTTATCATCATGTTCCTTGCGTTCATTGTTCAAGTGGTGTTTCGGTATGCTCCAATGCTGCGCCCATTGCCCTGGGCTTACGATGTGACCATATTCGGATTCATCTGGACTACCCTTCTCGCTGCCTGTCATGTTAGAAGGACTGGAGGGCACATAAAATTTGATATGTTCTACCTGTCCCGATCAGAATTGACCCGGACATTATTTCGCCTTACAGCAAACGCCCTTGTCTTACTTGCTTGTGCCGTCTCCTTTATGCCCACACTATCGTATCTTACCTTCATCCATGGTGATAAAAGCCCGGTGCTGAGAATCCCCATGAGTCTCGGATACGGACCAATTATCGTCTTTATTTTCCTGATAGGCTGCTATTCCGTGCATGACATTGTGCTTGATATAAAAGAACTTGTTTCTGAAATAAATGAATCCCGTTCATTATGACTAAGATGATAGTCACGCATTAATTTGAAAAAAACATAAATATTTTTTGGAGGAACGGCTATGAATCTACCATTTCTGGTATTCCTGATCATTATGGTACTGACATTCCTCGTGAAGATTCCCATACCCCTCGGATTTTTTGTTTCCACGGTTTTGTACATGCTGCTGTCCGGTATTGATGTCGCGATTGCCTCGGAAAGCATCGTAAGCAATCTGTATTCACGGTATATTGTTATAGCGGTACCGTTATTTATTTTTAGTGCCAATATTATGAATGCTGGAGCCATAACTGAAAAAGTGTTCCGCTTTTCCAGTGCACTAGTAGGGAGGGCAAGGGGAAGTCTCGCACATGTTAATGTTGTTGCTTCCCTCATTTTTTCCGGTATGTCCGGTTCAGCTATCGCAGATGCATCAGGTCTTGGTCTCATGGAACTTAAGACTATGCGTGAGGCCGGGTATGATGATGGTTTCACCACTGCGTTAATTGCCTCTTCGGCCACCATTGGACCAATTTTTCCTCCCAGTATCCCCATGATATTTTATTCCATGCTGTCAGGTGCTTCGGTGGGCATGCTCTTCATGGGTGGAATGGTCCCCGGATTTGTCATGGCCATAGCACTTATGCTGTATGTAGCCGTTATTTCCAGAAAAAGAGATTATCCCCGGGGTACAGGGTTTACCCTCCGCCAGTTTGCCCGGTACACCTTCAGTGCTTCAGTAGCTCTTATAACCCCGGTGATACTTCTCGGTGGAATATATACAGGTATTTTTACTCCAACTGAAGCAGGAGCAATAGCCGCATTATATGCACTAATTATTTCCCTGCTAATATACAGGACAATCGACCTACGCCAACTGACAAATATCCTTTTGGATACGGTAAAATCCACCGGGACGCTTTCAATAATTGTGGGCACATCATTCGGAGTTTCCTTTGTAATATCTAGAGAAGGGATTCCGCATCATGCTGCTCAGTTTATGCTCAACTTTACGGAGAGCAAAGTAGTCTTTCTCCTCATGGTAAACCTTGTTTTTATCATCCTGGGAATGTTTATGAACGTGGCAACCATCCAGTTGGTCTTTATACCCATTATTCTTCCAATGCTATCCATATTCAATATTGATATTGTTCATTTTGGAGTATTCAATACCCTGAATGTGATGATAGGACTCACCACTCCACCTTATGGAGGCCTGCTATTTGTAGTAAACGGAATATCAGATTGCCCAATGCCTAAAACGATCAAGGAGTTGCTGCCCATGCAAGCAGTACTTATTGCTGTACTGCTATTGATTACGTTTTTCCCAGGTATCGTATTATGGCTTCCGAGACTGGCTGGGTACAGAGGATAGACCGGCGCAAGCTTGCTGATTGGGTGGCTAATGTTAAGCGGAGTAATGATTATGACGGGTATTACACTAAATATACTAGTTATTATGACTGACCAGCAGCGCTGGGATTCCCTGGGGTGCTACGGCTTTCAGGGGGTGGATACGCCGAACCTGGATCGCCTCGCTCGGGAAGGGGCGTTATTTACAAACTGCTATGTAAACAATCCGATCTGTACTCCTTCGCGTGCCAGTATGCTGACCGGAAAGCGTATCGGTAGCCACGGAGTCTGTCAGCTCCATGATATCCTCCCTGAGCAGGAGGTGCTGCTGCCCGAACGTCTCAGGGAAGGCGGGTACCAGACTGCCCTGTTCGGCAAACTCCATGTAAGCGGAAGGATCTATGAGGAAGCACAACGGCATCCTCATGACGGATTTGACGTGTATGAATGGTGTCTTGAGGCCAGCATCAGCCTGGATTCCCCGTTAAATGGGTATGCATCCTGGCTGAAGAATAAGAATTATGACTTTTTCCAGGATCTTAAAAGTAAGGGAAGGAAATTGCTACACATACCCAGGGAATACCACTTCACCCACTGGGCTGGTGAGCGGACCCGGGAATTTATCCGTCATGAGCGGGATAAAGCAAAGCCCTTTTTCTGCATGATGAGCGTATTTGATCCTCATAATCCCTACGAGGACTATCCCGAGGAGTACGGAGAGCGGGTGCACATGGACCGGCTGCCTCCGGTTGTCTCCATGAAAGAGGAATCGGGAGAGCCTTCCAGTGCAGCAATAGCGGCTATTCACAGGGAGCGGCAGTATTCTTATTTTGGGAATGCCGAAAAATTTTCCGCAGGTGACGTGGAGAAAATCCGTAAGGGCTATTACGCCTCCCTGGCCTTGCTCGACGATGAGGTGGGGGAGGTGCTGAAAGTCTTGGACGAGGAGGGTATTACAGACTCCACACTCGTGATATTCATCAGTGACCACGGGGACATGACCGGTGACCATGATCTCTACGTGAAAGGCATCCCGTTATACGATCCGGTGGTCAAGATCCCTTTCATTATGCGGTGGCCTGAGACAATCCCGGAAGGACAGACCATAGACGCTCTAGTACAGCCCAGTGATCTCTTTGCCTCGTGCCTGGGTGCTGCGGGAATTGAACCCCCGGAAGGGAAGAGAGATACAGAAAATCTTCTGCCCCTGGCTGCAGGGAAGATTGATTCCGTTCGCGATATCGCCGTATGTGAATACAGAAATTCCGGAATCAACCATACCGGGACGTACTGGGCTCCTCCCATGAATGCAACCATGGTTCGTTATGAGAAGGATTACTTTTTATTACTTCAGGTATTTCAGGAACACCCATTAAATCGATTATGAAAGAGATGTTTCCTATGTTATTAGTTATATATACTGTTTTATTCTTGAATATCTATATTCCACAAATAGTATTATTTATTCCAAACTTATTTGAATTTTAGCTTGTTATAAGGTCTTTGAAATGATTTATAGGAAACATACCAAAATTATAATAGGTAGCACGTTAATATAATATAAAATAAAAAGAGGTGTTAGGTATGAGTGCGCCAAGCGAAGCTTGGTAGTTCTTGCCGGTTAAAGTCCGGATTAGGCAAAGGTTAGCCACCAGCCTAACACCTATACCACATACAAGAGGGTAACTGATTGTATGAAGCTGGGTAGATGGGAGTTATCAGGCCGTAACGCAAGTGAAGGTATTGAGCCCCGGAAATTTATACAGTGGGGAGAGCCGACAGTGTACTCGTACTGGAAGACAGTATATTGTTAAACGAAAGAGGCAAGTTTAGCAATACTCCCCGGGGTCTAAGTCCATGGCATGATAACAAACGGAACTGTCAGGAACTTGGGAGAACCAGACTATCCCCATAGAAGGGTAATCTGCAAACAACCAGAAGATGGAAGGATGTATGAGACGATAGTCTGGTAGTCGGACTAACTCATAGTACTCTTGAGGACGGGAAAGCCGGCCACGCGGGGAAGGGGTTAGCACTAATACGTAAAGGAGAGGAGAAACATATGCTGTCTACTAGGGCGGGAAAGATGGTATCCACTGAGATACAATTTGATATGCAAACGAAACTAAACCTTATAACCGAACATACTATTAAAGATAAAGGCTTTAAATTTACCAGCCTTGCGCATTTACTAAACGAAACATCATTAAAAGAATGTTTTCATAGGTTAAAGAAGGACAGAGCACCTGGTCAGGATAAGATAACATATGAAGAATATGAAAAGTACCTTAACACAAACCTACAAAAATTAGTAAAGAGGATGAAGACAGGGAAATATTACCCGCAGCCGGTAAGGAGAGTCTACATATCCAAAGGGGAAGGCAAGATAAGACCACTAGGAATACCAGCGTTAGAAGACAAGATAGTACAAATGGGGATAACCAGAATATTAAATGCAATATTCGAGCCGAACTTCCTGAACTGTTCCTAGGGATTTAGAACTGGAAGGAGCTGTCATCAAGCATTAAAGCAATTAGATAATACCATAATGACCAAACCAGTAAGCTACATAATAGATGCGGACCTACACAGCTTTTTCGATAATGTAGAGGATGATGAGGATGCTTGAGGAGAAGATAGCTGATAAGAATTTACTGAAAATAATAAGGAAATTCCTAAAGGCAGGGGTAATGGAAGAAGGAGAGTTTTACCCGACAGAAGAGGGAACACCACAAGGTGGTCTTATTTCGCCGACCTTAAGCAATATCTATCTGCACTATGTGGTTGACCTGTGGATGGAAAAGATAATAAAAAGAGATATGCAGGGATATGTGGAATTGTTGCGCTATGGTGATGATTTGGTAATTTTGGTGCAATATAAGAAGGAGGCTGAAGAGATACTGGCAGGGTTGGAAGAACGACTAAACAAGTTTGGACTTGACCTGTCCAAAGAGAAGACAAGGCTGATTGAGTTTGGAAGGTATGCAAGAATAAATGCGGAAAAGAAGGACAAGAATCTGGATACGTTTGATTTTCTGGGATTCACTCACTTTTGTGATAAAACACGGAAGGGGAAGTTCAAAGTTGGCAGAAAGACCAAAAGAAAGAAGCTCAATACAAGCTTGAAGGAGATGAAGGGCTGGCTAAAATCGGTAAGGAACGCTATTAAAATCAAAGAATGGTGGAAGGTGCTGGCCGCTAAGCTGAGAGGACATTATGAATATTACGGAATTAGTGGTAATCATTCTAGCATTGGTGCTTTTTATCGGCAAACTTGCAAGCTGGTATTCAAAGGATTAATAGGCGGAGCCAGAAGAACAGTATGAATTGGAAACAATTTATCAACTATTTAAAACACTATCCGTTGCCTTTACCTAAAATCAAACATAATATCTATATCTGTAATAGTAATGTTTAAGTGAGTATTAGTGAAGAGCCGGATGTGGGAAAATCACAAGTCCGGTTCTGTGAGGGGCATAGTAAGTCTCTCACGTTAATAATGTGAAGATTACTAACGAAAGGAGAAGGTTTATATATGTCTACTCGACATAAAAAAAGACCAAATATTTTATTTCTCTTTACTGATCAGCAACGACCCGATTCATTAGGGTGTTATGGGAATCAAGTAGCAAAGACACCTAATCTTGATCAGTTGGCCGAACAAGGCGTTTTATTTGAGAATTGTTATGGACAAAATCCTCTTTGCTGTCCTTCCCGGCATAGTGTTTTGACAGGCCGTTATCCGCATAGTCATCGAGTAAGAGCTAATTGGTATGGAAGGAAAGAGGATGAGCAGAGCTTTGGTCATCGATTGGGAAGATCAGGCTATCATACTGCTACAATAGGTAAGATGCATCTAACACCATGGTATGAAAATTTTGGTTTTAATGGCAGGATCATTGCTGAAGCCAAATTTTACAAAACTTGCCCAGACGATTATCAAAAATTCCTAAAGAAACATGGGTGTGATAGAAGTGATGTCTATGATTATCAATCCAAAAAATATATTGAGCAACGAACTGCTGTAAAATCAAAGCTACCCCAGGAATTGCATATTGATGGCTTTATTGGCCGAAGCATTTGTGAATATCTTAAGAATGCAACTGAACCATTTTGTTGTTTTGCTTCTTTTGTAAGTCCCCATAATCCTTATGATCCTCCAGAGCCTTACGATAAACTATTTCTTAATGAAAAGTTGCCAGAACGTAATATGTATCCCGGGGAGGTAGAGGATAAACCTAAAGAAATTTATAATTATATTAATAAAGCGGTCAATTGGCCCAAGAATACCGATCAACTGACCACTAAACAGCTTCATCTCATGAAAGCTTATTATTACAGTCTGGTTACTTTTATCGATGATTGGGTGGGTCGAATTGTCAAAGTATTAAAAGAACAAGGGTTATATAATAATACGATTATTATCTATTCCTCAGACCACGGTGATTTGTTGGGTGATCATGGACTGGTTTTTAAACAATGTTTTTACGAGCAAAGCGTCAAGGTGCCCCTGATCATTCATGCCCCAAAATTGTATAAACCCAGGCGAATAAAAGATTTAGTTGAGTTAATGGATATCTATAATACCATTTGCGAGATGGGGAATAGTTGGATAGGGGAAGGAATTCAAGGCAAAAGTCTTGTTCCCATGTTAGAAGGAAGAGAAAAGGAACCTCATCGAGAAGCGGTCTTTTCTGAAAACTGGTTTGGTCGCATGATTCGTCATGGGAATTATAAGATGGTATATTACCCCGGAAAACCCTACGGAGAATTGTATAATCTAGCGGAAGATCCACTTGAGAGGAAAAATCTATGGGAAAAGATGGAAGATTCACCCATGAAACGAACATTAAAAGATTTATTATTGGATTGGGCTTTTACTTCAGAAGATTCCTTACCTCAACCTATTCGTCTGTGGCATCAAGATGATACACCCCCAAATATGCATCTTAAAGATGGTCGTTCCAAGATCAATAAACATCAGCCTTGGTATCTTGATGATATGATTGATCTATATGAACATTGGAAATTTTCCGAAAGCGGAAAGTTGAGATAACTTAAAGAAACTGAATCTTGTTAATTGAAAGTGGAGTTAACAAAATGGGAAAAATTGAAAAATACTTCTCCGTTTTATTTTTTATCATTTTAACCAAGAAAGCAAAAGGTATCATTTAAAATGCAAGCATTAACTATGATGATTAAACCTGCTTCTAGTAACTGTAACATGAAATGTAAATACTGTTTCTATCATTCTCTATCTAGAAGCCGAGCCCATTCCTCCTATGGTTTTATGAAAAATGCTACGTTAGAGCATATTGTTCAAAAAGCATTCAATGAAGCAGAGCAAGAGGTTACTTTTGCTTTTCAGGGTGGAGAACCAACATTGGTTGGACTAGATTATTTTCAAAGACTTATTCAGTATGAAAAAAAATATAATCATAAAAAAATAAAAATTAATCATGCTATACAGACAAATGATCTTTTAATCGATCAAGAATGGGCTTATTTTTTGGCAAAAAATCATTTTTTAGTTGGCGTTTTTCTGGATGGCCTCAAGTCCATCCATGATTCCTTTCGTGCAGATCATCAGGGGATAGGCACCTATCAAAGGATTATTGACAGCATTGGATATTTAAAGAGATACCAGGTTGAATTCAATATATTATCCGTGGTTACTTCCCAGTTAGCACGCCATGCGCATCAGGTTTATCGTTTTTTTAAAAAAAGGGTTTTCAATATATACAATTTATTCCCTGCCTGGACCCTTTACAGGAAAGTTCGGGTCAATACCCTTTTTCCCTGACACCTGAAAGATATGGAAATTTCTTAAAAACATTATTTGATTTATGGTATCATGATGTGAATAATCATAATATTGTAAGCATCCGTTATTTTGATAATTTACTCCAATTGATGCTGGGGTGTCCTTCTGAAGTCTGTGGTATGAAGGGTCATTGCACCTGTCAATTTATTATTGAAGCTAATGGTGGGGTATATCCATGCGATTTTTACGTTATTGATCAATGGTATATGGGTAATATTAAAGAAAAATCCTTCTCTCAACTGCTTGCTTCGTCAGCTGCCCAACAATTTATTCAGCTTTCCGCCTATATTGACTTGGCCTGTCGTAGCTGTCCTTGGTTTGCTTTATGTCGGGGAGGGTGTCGACGCTGGCGCGATCCTTTTATTGATGGGAAACCGGGCTTAAATATTTTATGTTCTGCTTATCGAGAATTTTTTGAATATACCTTTGATCGATTCCTAAAAATTGTAGAAAAAATTAAGGCCGGAGAATTCAAATAAAAGAAACTTGTCAATGATAATATGGTTAAATTAAAGGGTAGAGAGCCCTTTTGATTAGTCCAATATTTTGATATAATAAATATCATGCTGGAGGCAATAGAAAATTTTTACATCACTGACAACCAGCATTTTGGTTATTATCTTTTTTCCAAAGGGAAAAATAGGATAGAGAAAAATTATGAAAAGATATCCCATTAATATCTGGATTAATGAAGAACGGTTTCAGCAACTTTGTCAGTCTGGTTTGCAAAAACTAGCCAAAGAAGTATTAGCTGGTATGAAAGTGTTACAGGTTTTTTGTAATGATGACCAGAAAAAAGAATTGTTAAAGCAATATCCTCAAGCCAAATATGATTATTCAACGACCAAGAGTATTGAACTATTACCGGCAGAATTAAAAACCAGAATATTCAATGAAATTCTCAACAAAAAAGATCTTGATGTTATAGGTGATATATTAAAAGAAATAAAATAGCTAAAGAAAAGGCAAAATAATGATTGACCTAGAATCTGTATATACCTGGATATTATTAGTATTAATTGGTTTTAATATCGGTATTGTAAGTGGTTTTTTTGGAGTAGGGGGTGCTTTTATCCTGACCCCCTTGCTCAATATCCTGTGCTTACCGATGGCCAGCGCCGTAGGGACTGGATTATTTTTTGCGGTAATAGTTTCCTGTGTTGGGGGGATCCGACATTATTTTGCTGGGAATACCATCATAAAAGTTTCAATTATGTTAGGATTTTTGAGTTTTATTGGAATCAGAATTTTTCAGCCTCTGGTTATTTATTTAGATGACCTTAATTTGGCCGATATTTATATCCGGGTTTTATATATTGTTCTTTTATTATTATTAGGCATTTCAACAATGCGAAAAAGATTGAATAATACTCATCCGGACAGCAAACAAAAGAAGTTTTTTTACTTGAATGGATTGCCCTAATCCCTCCCAAAATTAAAATAGATTCTTCTTATCCGCTTATATCTATTTGGTTAATTGTT
>Ga0307379_10012590_pt1 | contig 11020 bp, 5 predicted proteins | sample UN2MG_FD_202237 | JGI IMG/M metagenome (GOLD analysis project Ga0307379, IMG submission 202237) | Soil microbial communities from Risofladan, Vaasa, Finland - UN-2 | ecosystem: Environmental > Terrestrial > Soil > Coastal area > Acid sulfate soil | place: Finland: Risofladan, Vaasa | collected... | reverse complement strand
TGGTACCCGCCTTGACGGCCTGGTTAACGAAGTCTATCAGCTCCTCGGCTGTATTGCTCACCACCTCGAATCCGGGCACGAGATAGAGGTCCACAGTCTGCATGTCCTCCACAATCTCGCCGCCGAAAGGGTGGCCGGCCCGGGCGGCGAGGAAGAAGGGCTTGATCTGATCAATGAAGTCCTGGCCGTCCGCCACTGTGTGGTCGTAGCAGGTATAGGCCAAGGTACGCTCCTTCTTGCCGTCCAGTGCATAGAGCAGGGTGTTGGCCACCTGCAGCTCGGATACGATCCGTGGGATGTTGTAGTTTTCCAGGTTTTGCTCCGGGGTCACCCACTCGAAAACATCCCCGTTGTCCCTGTGCCTGTTGCAGGGATGGAAGCAGGTGTGGTTTCCAATCTCGTGACCGTTGCGCACCACCGCCCGCCAGTCATCCATGCGCCGGGCCAGAGAACTGGAGTTCCCGGTCACATAAAAGGAGCCCTTGAGGTTCACGGCATCTAGGTCGGGGACGGCATTGTCCAGGTGCATGTCGAGCCCGTCATCATAGGTCAGGCAGACCGCGGCCCTGGCTCCGTTGGGCCAGGTGAACCCTTCCCCGGCCAGGCAGGCCTCAGTGATAGCCTGCGAAGCCATGAAGAGCAAGGCAAGCCCGAGCGCTGCAATCGTGCGAGGCATGTTCATCTCATTCTATCCGTAATGGAAACTTCTTAATGCTCCCTGCAGTGATTATACTTCCAATCAGTCGAACAACCAATCAGCAAGGAGATAGATATAATCATCCTGCCGGGTGTAGAGGACTTTTATATTTTCCGCTGCCTGCCTGTCAGTATAAACACTCCGGGGAAAGCTTAATTCGCTGTTAACCATTTCCGATAGCGCAGGCTGTTTTCGTGCATCTTTCGGCTCCAGGAAAAGAAGTTTTCTCGGGCAGAGCAACCCGGCCAGATCAGGCAAGTCATAGGCGGTCAGCGCTCCGGCCACGGCAGAGGAAAAGGGCCAGTCATAGAACCTGCTCATTACTATCGAACGGTATGAAACAGGGGCCTCCAGCAGCGCAACACCTTTAATCGACGGCTCGAAAGCAGCGGCGTGAAGAAGCGCCGGGGCCGTCTCCCCGACAGCCACAGCCCCGATAGTATCCCGGTTAACATCGCTGCGGTTTTTTAAAAAGTCAACCACTCTCACGATATCGCCCGCCTGGATGCCGACTATACTTCTGCCTATCAGGACGGCGCCGAAGTAAGCGCTGCGGGATTTGTACTCGGTTTCTCCAGTGCCGATCAAGTCGGTTGAGGCCACGATGACACCTCGCCGGACCAGCTTTTCGATATTTGCTCCCGGAGCCGCCTCGGCGGTTTTCCCCTCAGGATGCAGATAAACCAGGGCCGGAAACTTGCCCTGTCCATCGGGAACGAATACCAGGAGCGGGACGACATAATTGCCCTGCTCGCCGCTGAGGAGGTACATTTCTATCGAGTAACCCACCCTGCGGTACCTTCCCCGGAAAAGGGGCTCTTTCTCGGGCTGCGGATCGAGATAGCCTGAAAGCTCCCTCGCCTTTGCCAGGACCCTGTCCAGATGCCGGGCTGGATTCTTTCTGGAAGCCTCTATTTTTTGGATCAGGGCTTCCGACTCCCGTTTATTGATACTGAACACGGTCTCGCCGCCCAGAGAGTTTACGAGCTGGCCTGTAGGGGTCACATTCAATGCCTCGGGTTCCAATATCTCGACATCCTCCTCGGCCGGGTCTCCGGGAAAGTCCAGAGTCTTCTGGAAAAACGCGTATATCGCCTCCCTGTTTTTCCTGGTATATCCGTGTCCGTGGTCATCCTCCACCATTTGCAGGTTTTCCTCTTTGCCGAAAGCCCTGTAAGCTCCCCTGGCTTCCCGGAAAGTCTCGCGCGCACCCTGGATGCTGAACCAGTCCCGTGTCGTGGCCACTATCAGGTAAGGCTTCGGGGCCATCAACTCGATCAAGTCCCCATGGTCTGTGCCACTGGAGAGCCCGTGATAAAAATTCTGTTCCGCATCATCGGCCCCGACCGATTGGAGAAGCTTTCTGAAGCCGCTGATATAGCAGGCCGGCGCTGCGGCCCTGACCCGCTGATCAAAAGCGGCGATATAGGTTGTCTGAGTCCCGCCGCCGGAAATGCCTGTTACCCCGATCCTTTCGGGATCGACCTCTTTGCGGGTCAAAAGGTAATCGATCGCTCTTATTCCATCCCAGATAAAATATCTGGCGGAAGAAACTCCGGAGATAAAACACTGCCTGCCGAAATAATCATGTTCGTTCTCCGAGTTCCCGACCAGATAATCCCCCTTTTCCGGATCGTAATACTGGAACCTCTCACCCTGGCTGACCGGATCGAAACTGAAGACTATAAAGCCTTTCCGGACAAGGTTATAGATGATGTGCTGGTAGTGCGGGGACCGGAAAGAAATATCCGAATGGCCAAGGACATAAAGGATTGCCGGGGTTTTCCCCTTGAGTCCATCCGGGATAAAAAGGCAGGCGGTAACATAAAAACCGGGCATGGATTCATAGACAATCTTTTCCATGCTGAAACCGGCCCTCTGCACTTTGCTCATGATCCTCGCCTTTAGCGGCGTCTTTTCCGGAAAAGGGCCGACTATCCGCATCAGAATTTCTCTAACCTCCGCCTGCCTTTTTTCCCAGTCCTCCTGAGTTTTCAAAGCCGCTATTCCCCGGTCCCTGAGATCGAGATAACGGAATGCCTGGCTGTGGATATGGTGGAGGAGCATGTTTTTTTGGTCGCGCCACTGGTTCCAGCCGAATTGCAGGGTAAGAAGATTGAAATCCTCATCCTGCGGGAAGACCGGCGAAGCCTTTAAAAAGAGGAAAACCAGCAAAAAGAAAACATGTGTCAAATGCTTTTTGAAGATCCTGTTTGCCGATTCCATCATTTCACCCGATTAAAGAGTGTTAATACAGCGGACTACACGCCTCAGACGCGATCCACCACAGGCTACTTTTCATTATCCCTTTTGAGAGCCCGTGTTCTTTGACCATCCCCGCTCCGCTCATTCAGATAACCAATCCACAATCGAATAGATATAATCAGTCGGCTTATGATAGACGACTTTAATTTTCTCCGGCGCATTGTCGAGAGAATAAACCCTTCTTGGAAACCCCAGCTCGCGGTTGACCAGCTCCGAGGTGGCGGGTTGTTTCCTGGCATCTTTCAGTTCTATCAGCATAATTTTTCTGGGAGAGAGGCAACCCTCCAGATCGGGCAGGTCATAGGCGGTCAGGGCTCCTGTCACGGCGCAGGAGAACCTGAAATCGTAGAGCCTGCTCATTACGATCGAGCGGTATGAAACAGGGGCCTCCAGCAGCGCAACACCTTTGATCGAGGGCTCGAAAACCGCGGCATGAAGCAGCGCAGGGGCCAGCTCTCCGAAGGCCACCGCTGCGATCTCCCCACTTTCAACATCGCTGCGCTCTTTTAACATATCGACGACCCTGACGATATCGCCGGCCTGAAGTCCCACCCTGCTCTTGCCGATAAGCATGGCGCCATAGTCGGTGCCCAATGATTTATCCCCGGTCTCACCGGTTCCGATAAGGTCAGGGGCTGCCACTATGTACCCGCAGCTGACCAGCTTTTCAAGGTCTCCACCTGGAGAGACTGCAGCAGTTTTGCCCTCCGGGTGACAATAGACCAGTGCCGGGTATTTGCCTCCTCCCTCAGGAACGAACAGGAGCAGCGGTACGACATAGTCCTCATTCTCACCTTGTAAAACATACATCTCTATCGAGTAACCCGTCCTGTGGTATCTTCCGCGAAAAACCGGGTCAACTCTTTCAACCGGTTCAAGGTATCCAGAAAGCTCCCTGGCCTTCAGCTTCACCTGATTCAGGTGCCCGGCGACATCTTTTCTCGAGCTCTCTATCTTTTCAATCAATTCCAGTGCATCTTTCTGATTGAGACTGAATACGGTCTCCCCACCCAGGGAGGTCGAAAGCTGGCCGGTTGGCGTAACTTGCAACTGGTCTGGCTTTAACAACTCGGTATCCTCTTCGACCGGACTTCCCGGAAACTCGAGCACCTTCTGGAAAAACGCATAGATCGCTTCCCGGTTCTTACGGGAATATCCATGACGGTTATCATCCTCGGTCATCTGCAGATTATTTTCTTTCCCGAATGCTCTATAAGCCAGCCCGGCCTCCTTGAAAACCTCGCGCGCACCCTGGATACTGAACCAGTCGCGTGTCTGGCTGACTATGAGATAAGGTTTCGGAGCGATTGCCTCGATATAATCCTCATGCGAGATCCCTCTGGCTAGCTGCGGAAAGATATTCTGTTCTGCGTCATCGGCTCCCAGGGATTCGAGAAGTCTTCTGAAGCCGGTGAGATAACAGGAGGGTGCAGCCGCGGCTATCCTGTCGTCAAAAGCGGCGACATAGGCTGTCTGGGTTCCTCCGCCGCTGTTTCCTGTGACCCCGATTCTCTCCGGATCCACCTCGCTCCTGGTCAACAGGTAATCGATCCCCCTGACCGCATCCCAGATAAAATACCTGGCGATATTAATCCCGCATAAAAAGCACTGTCTCCCTGCCTGGTCATGTTCATCCCAACATTCTCCGACTAAGGAAGCCTGTTTTTCAGGATCGTAATATTGAAACCTTTCCCCCTGACCGAGAGGGTCAATGGCAAAAACTATAAAACCTTTCTTGACCAAATTATAAATGAGCTGCTGATAGTGCTGGGCCCTGAATGCCTCACCATAATGGCCGGAAAGCAGGAGAATGGCCGGCCTTTTACCAGAGACTCCCTGAGGGATAAAAAGACAGCCCGTTACATAAAAACGCGGCATGGACTCGTAAACTATTTTCTCGATAAAGAGCCCCTCCCGCTGTATTTTGCCCGTGACTTTGGCCTTGAGAGGCGTTTTCTCCGGGAAAGGGCCCACCATATCCTGAAGTATCTCTTTTACCTTTTTCTGCCTTTTTATCCAGTCTTCCCTGGTTTTCAAGGCGCTGATTTCCCTCTCCCGGGTATCCAGAAAAGCAAATGCCTGCTCATTGAGGTGATGCCTCAACATATGCTTGCCGTCGCTCCATTCGACCCAGCCGAATTCCCTGGTGAAAAGATTGAAATCTTCCTCTTCGGCCGCGGACAATGGAGTCTTCAGGGCAAAGAAAGCCAGAAAACACAGCAGGCAACTCAGTACTCTGATTTTGAGATTTTTATGTGATCTCATAGGTTACCACGGCTCAAATAAGTTTGTCCGGCAAATTTATCAGGCTCTGGCCAAGGGCATGCTTATCAGAAAATTATTGAAAAAACTATTATTTCCAATCGAGCTCGTCCCGAGTTATCACCCAGGGATCGTTCAGCAGGGCCTCGGCATTCAAGTTCCTGGCAATCGAGTAAGGCCCGTCCCAGGATAGCCAGTAGATGGTATCGGGATATTTATGCTTGATTTTTTCTATCAGCACCAGGTAATCGAATGGTCGATCCTTGTTCTTGATCGTCTTGCCGAATTCACTTAGACAAAACGGCTTGCCCAGGGCGAGGAGGTTTTCATACCCGGAGACCTCGGCTGAATCGCTGTAGATATCCTGTCCGACAATATCCACATAGCTGTCTCCGGGATAACAATAGTCCGGAGGCGGGTCTCTCCGGTTGGAGGCGCTGTAGACCCAGAGCAGGTTGTCGAGTTTTTTCGTCTTGGTGAAATAGTCGAACATGTGGATCCACATCTTTTTAAATGGCTCCGGGTTGCCCGGGTGAGCCTTGGTACACCACCAGAACCAGTCTCCTGTCATTTCATGGAACGGGCGCCAGAGGACCACGACGCCATTATCGCGGAGTTCAGCCAGGGCTTCGGCCACCCTGTCCAGCTCTGCCATCCAGACCTTGTTCACCCCGGTTCCCGGAGTGATAAGCTCTTCCAGGTTTGCGGGGAGTTCTTCCCAGGAATGTCCGCCGGTCCAGGGATTTTTCACATGGTAGGAGACCGAGACCAGGCCCCCGCTGTTCCAGTAATCGAGCAGTGTGCGGTTCAACAATGCGCGGTCCGGTTCCTCAGCTTGCCACCACTGGCCGTAATCCACCGAGATCAAGCCGACCCATTTGCCGGTCTCTTTATGCAGACCCGCCACCAGCTCATCGTAGATCTCCGGAACACGGTTCAAGGCGCCGGCATGCTGGCCTGAGATAACCCGGTTGTCCTGTCTTTCGGGAAGGCGCGCCAGATAGGTCAAGAGCTTTTTCACCTCCGGGGATGCATCCGGATTCGCCGTGTTGATCCCCTTTACGCCCGAACAGGCAAAAGAGAGGATCGATAATAGAATAACTGCCCGTTTCATCTTTATCCTCGCTCAGGCAAGTTAAAGACTTCCTGCTTATCCGCGCGCTCCGCGCTTTCTGGAAATATGATCCCTGATCCCCGGTTCAGCCGCCGATTTCTGCGAGCCAGGCTTGATAGAGTCCTTCAGTCTCCTCCCGCTCGAGCCTGCTGGAGGAAACCATGATCCGATAGCGGAAAACAGTGCTTTCCCCTGGTGCCAGAGTGAAATTGAAAACCTTTTCGCCCCTGGTGAAATCTTTCCAGCCGAAAGGATTGGCGGAAAAGAGGCCGTAGCCGCGCGCATGCCAGTATGTGGGATAGCCCGGATTATCCGGATGGTCGAAAATGCCGATCGTCGCCGGTTTGCCCTCCACCGTGCCGCGCAGGATGCACCATTTGGCACGGGTGCCCCAGACCTCCTTTTCACCCACCAGTCCCTCGCTCGAGAGATATTCACCGCTGACACCGGTATTATCAGGCGTGTCCAACTCGACCACCTGCCCATTGGCACCACAAAACCTGCCGCCCTGGTTCGTGGCCTCCTCGAGAACCCGGGTGACCCTGATCCCGAACGCGCCTTCCTTGGTGTCGTTGAATACCACCTTTTCCCCAAGTGCAGCGAGCTTGATTACCCGGTCGACAATCCGCAACCCCGGGCCGGCGCGGAAATATATCCTGTCTTTCTCTTCCAGGACCTTTTTTCCCTCAGAGTCCACCCAGTCCATCGTGACATCGATATATGCGGTCTTTTTCCCGCTTGAAACCGCATCTACCGAGCGGTGCACAACACGGCCCAAGTTTTTCCTGGGCTTGTACATGAAGCTGTTGTCCCAGAAATCGATCCCATTCACATTACCATAGGTAAACCACGAGGATAACTGGTGCGGGTGGTCCGCCCTTTCACCAGGCACGGGATCGACCGGGAAGCCTCTTGTCACCACTCTCCCGTCCGCGGTACGCAATGGATAAAGGACCGGTTTTGTTAATTTTTCCCAGTAACAGTAAGAGGTGAAGCTCTCTCCTCCGACTTTGACATCCAACTGGCGCTCGGCTATGTTGTGCAGGATATCCACAGTCTCGGTATCCGCAGGTTTAACCTCTTCTGTCGACCCGCTTGAGGACTCTCTCGGGCTCTTGTTTCCACAGCCCATAATCAGGAAGACTGACAGTAAAAAAGTAAAGGGAAACGATAATTTCATTTTCCCGCCTCCATTGATTTAATTTTGGACGTCCCACTTATGAAGTGCCGAGGTTTAAAGAAATTGAGGCGAGGGGTAAATGCCAACCCCAGCAACTCCGTTTTTTCTATCAAGTTTGCAGAAAAGATACAATCTTGGACATAATAACAGAGGAATATACCGGTGCTGCCGATTTTAATGAGAGCAGCTTCCCTCCCATCCTGTGAGTGGCAGCCCGGGTTCAGAAAAAAACGAGGACCAGGGCTGATCCGGAACTGATTGCATAAGTCTCTCTCATGCTTGTCTTTCCTTAATCCAGGAATATCTATTGGAACTGTTTAACGTACTGAAGAAACTCTTTTGCGTATTTATCCAGGTTCTGGACAGACCCGCCGCCCCTGAGCACAGCGCACATCTCAAAACCGAGATACCCCTGGTAGCCGATTTCTCTCAGCGTGTTGATAAACATCCGGTAGTCGATCATTCCCTCGTCAATAGGCACCATCCACAACACATCCTGCGCCCGGCGGTAGTTGACAAGATCAGGCTCATAGTGGAAGCGTGGGAGACGAATATAATTGGCCGCCGTGGTGTGGACCAGGTAGGGTTTCATGTTGAGCGTGAACTGTCTAATTTCTTCGGAGCTGAAACCCATCACGGCAGGGGACCAGGCATCCCAGGCGGCCTTGACATTGGGCAGGTTCACCTCATCCAGCAGCCTGCGCATTGCAGCTTGGTGCACGGCGATATCGTGATGGTTCTGCACAGCCAGAGTAACCCCGAATTCAGCGGCTTTCTTGCCTGCCATTTTCAAGCCTTCGAGTACCATTGCATACTGCACGTCAAAAGGAATGCCCTCTCTTTCATAGCCTGTAAAAATGCGCACCATATTTGTTCCCAGGTCTCCCGCCAGCCCGGCCAGCTCACCGACATAGGCGGCCTGAATCTCCACATTGGGTAGGTCAGGCTTCTCCACGCCTGCAGTGAAATCAGTATAGCCGGCAAGACAGACCAGCTCGAGGCCCAGTTCCTGGATTCTGGCTTTGAGTTTTTTCCGGGCCTGGGAGTCATAATCGTGGGGCGAGACATGCGGGCGCTTGGATACCAGCATCACTCCATCAAAACCCAGGTTCTTAGCTTTGAGCAGGAATTCATCCACCCCTAGCACAGCCTGCCCGCGCCAGACACCGGCATAGCTCACTGAGTGGAGGCAGGTCTTAACTTTGAAATCAGACGGGTTGCCGGTTGGAGTATTCTGGCAGTAAACCGCTCCCAAAAACGGGAATAAGAGGATGACCACCACCAGGAAAAAAGCGAGCTTGCAATACATGTTTTACCTCGACAGTAATTGCAGTAACCGTGCCGGAACGAGCGAACAATTAAATATTTAGAAGACAGCCGGTCAAGGCCACCTGATCCAGGCCGTAAGAAAGACCAGCCCGACAATGGCCAGCGCCACAACTACAGCCAGAAGGAACCCCAGTATATCGGTGAGGTCGGGTTTCATGATTTCCCAATTTGTGCCTGGAAAGAGGAGACTGGAGCAGAAACGGCCGGGATTGGCATAGGAAAGCTCCACCTCCCGCTTATCGGCGGCACGATCCTTCTGGACCGGGGTATGTATCCTGGCGTAGAAACGGTCAAGGGCTGTTTTGGAAACCGGGATCGATAGAAGGCTCACAATAAGGAGCACGAGAAACGGAGTCAGGGCATCCGATACAAATACTGTGGCATCCAGGTTAGACCGGGTTGCCCGGCTGAAATCCTTACCCAGCTTCGTATAAAGCCAGACCCAGACCCTGAATTTTCCGATGCCGCGAAAGCCGGAATCAGGATCACCGGGATGGATTTGTATTTTATTTTCGAAATAGATCGGCACCGAGGGAATCCGGTGTTCTTTTGTGATCAGCTCCCCTGTCCTGCTGGCCAGGCCAGCGGCCACATCTATATCATTCGCCTCTACACGAACCTCGACTGCTGAGGGCTCGGTCATGGAAAGCAGCCTTGGCGAGGTAGCCACGCCCTCGATTCTCGTCATAACGAGCGGCAGGAGGAAAGACACAAGGAACGAAAAAACGACCGCACTCCAGGCAGCCTTTTTGGTGACCCTGCGCCAGAGATAGCTGAGCCAGAAGCTGGACCCGAAAATGACAGGCAAAGTCCAGAGGTATTTAAGGAGCACTATCACGCTGTGGAAGATCTGGGAAACCAAAACAGCGCCGACAAGAATTATCGCTGTGGTCAGCCTGCCAACCCAGACCAGATGGGAATCCGAGCTGCCGGGCCGTAACGGGCGGTAGAGGTTCATGGTAAAAAGCGCGGAGCCTGAGACCATGAAAGAAGCTGCCGATGACATGATGGCAGCCAACATCCCCACAATCATCAAACCTACCAGGCCTGCAGGCAAGAGCTGTAGTGTCACGTAACCCCAGATCATATCGGGGTCCGAGACCTCACGGGCATAGAGGGCGTAACCCAGAACCCCCACCAGGGCCCAGCCGATAGTGCAAATGCGCTTGAGATAATGACCGTAGCACATGCCTATCCTGGCGCTCATCTCGTCTCTGGCCGCCCCGCCGCCGACCTGGATCATGTGCGGCTGGACAACTATGCCCACCAGGTTGATCAGGATAATCGAAAATATAAAAAAGACCGTGTAATCGCTGGTCTGCGGACTGCCGAGAATGTAGAACATCGTTTCCGGGACCCGCTGGTGAAGCCCCGAAAACCAGCCCACTGCATTCAGGCCGAACGGAATGAGGATGAAGGAGAGTATAATTATCAGAATACCCTGGATAAAATCGTTGATTGCTGCTGCTTTCAGCCCTCCCATTATGGAGTAGATCAGGATTACCAGGGCAGTAATCTGAATCACGGCGTGGCTTGAAATATATGAATACTCGCTGCGGAGCTCTCCGCGCAGGAATTTGTCCTCGAGACTTTTGTATTCTTTTTCCTGCTGTTCATTAAGCCTGCCTACCTCAAGGTGCGCTTTCCCGAGCTCTTTGTAGCGGAGGAAAAGCTCGACACTCCGCTTTTCTTCAACTGTATAAGTGCTTTCGGCACGCGGGGTGAGCGCCTCGACTGTTTTACCCACTGCGGTTAAGCCGATTGCGATGTAATACATGAAATAGAAGATAGAAAAAATCGCATAAGCCGCACCCAATGTCTTGCATTGGAAGCGTTCGCTGAAGAAGTCCCCGATGGTGACCAGGCGCAGCCGTCTGAACCAGGGGCCGATAATCCAGTAGAGCGGGTTCAGAAAGAGCCAAAGCAGCACGGCCCAGATGCCGCTCATCCCGTTGCGGAAACTTTCCCGCGCCACACTCACCGGCATGTCCGAGCTGGTGCCGGTTCCGAACATCATGAAAAGGGAAAACGCCTTGCCGTAACGCCTGCCACCCATGAAAAAGTCTTCCCGATTACGGATCGAGCGCATGGTCCAGAACCCGATCGCGGCCACAACCAGCATGTAGAGCACGATTACCGCAAAATCGAGCCAGTTCATAGTGAAAAACTCCAC
>Ga0307379_10012589_pt1 | contig 11020 bp, 8 predicted proteins | sample UN2MG_FD_202237 | JGI IMG/M metagenome (GOLD analysis project Ga0307379, IMG submission 202237) | Soil microbial communities from Risofladan, Vaasa, Finland - UN-2 | ecosystem: Environmental > Terrestrial > Soil > Coastal area > Acid sulfate soil | place: Finland: Risofladan, Vaasa | collected... | reverse complement strand
CCCTGGATGGCGGCCTGCACGTCGTCCGTCATCGTGGCAGGGGCGGGGTTCTCGGCGTTGAACCTGGCCTGAAGGTCGACGCGCTGCTCGGGGGTGATCGCGGCCTCGTCAATGTTCTGGGTGACGAGCCATTGGGAGAAGGTTTTCATTAGAAGTCCTTTCTTAAAAGATGCGGCGATGTCGACGCTGGTTTTGCGGTCGGCACCAACTGCGGTGATGGTGAGCTCGCGGAAGATTGATTTCGTGACGTGGACGATGTTCCCCGCGCCGGTGATCTGCCGGCCATTGGCGGTGAAGACCTGGCCCTTGCGGTAATCGGTGAACTGGATGACCTCAAGCCCTATTGAAGCCTGCAACTCAAGGCCGGCCTTTGAGTAGCCAATGAGCTGTGCGGTGCGTGGGGCCGATGGAATCAGGCTGCCGGTGACGATCAGCTCGCCACCCTGCACGGCGGCGGTGCCGTAGCCGACAACGGCGTCGAGCTGTGTATCGTGGTCGACGACGATCGGGATCTGCCCATCAGCGGCGACGCCAGCAAGCTCGATGACGGTCAGGCCCCAGCCGGCCAGCATCATCGGCGTGCCGGTGTTGGCGATGACGCGGACGCGCGGCTGTTTAGAGAGGTCGGCCTTGGCCATGAGATGGAGCGTTTTCACAGGATCGGCTCCTCGTCGGTGATGACGCTGTGCTCGATGCCGTTGACGGTGAACCGCTCGCTGATGTGCAGCACGGCCCAGGCACCGGTAAGGCCGGCCTTCTCCCAAGCTCCGCCGGCAGGTGCCTGCTCGAAACGATATGCCGGCATGGAGCCATCATCGTTCATCAGGCCTGCACGCAGGCGGACGGCCTCAAGAAAATGGCCGTAGAACGCGATGATGCCGTCCGGGGTGAGGTTGGCGAGGAAGTGCGGATGAACGGCCGGGGCATTCTCCTGCATCCGCAACTTCAGTCCATCGGCTATAAGGCCTTCCACGGCGGCAGTGATGCTGCCGGCGGTCTTCACATCGGCTTCCAGGATCGTGGCAAGCTGATCATCGATTCGCAATGAAAGCGCTTTCATCGGTTCTGCTCCTCGGGGCTGTCGGTAAATTGAAGGCTGTCATACATAGCGTATGGCATTGTAGCACAACCGAGGTAGGATGTCAAGTACTTTTTTTCGGAATTCGTGAGAACATACAAAATGCCGAAAATGGCGGACACGTACAACCAACTCTGTCTACTATCGTGGTTGGTTCGCGTGCCGTCACCTGGCGAAATCGGCCGCGAAGGAACCATTTAACGTAAGTCGTTGCTGCACAAGGGCTTACGGCGTCCCCTGGCAAGGCCGCGGCCCCACTGCCGCCGCCGTTGCCCACCGCGGCCCAGTAGGGCTCGGCATCGAGTAGTGGGCTACCACGCCCGCCAACCTCGCCACCACGGGCAACCCAGGCTCTGGCTCATCCCCTGGCCTCCCAGGCGCGGGGGAACGACCTCGGCAACCTAACATGGACCTAACATGCGAAATAGCCGCACCCCGTCTACGCATGCCGAGGTTGCCGAGGTTGCCGAGGTTTTTCCGTATCCGCTCTATATTCATGAATCACGACCGCGTTTTTTTTCATGAAAAAATTCATGTTGATTTTTCTAGTCTAGCGGGGGGATACCTAAAACCTAGGCAACCTAACATGAATATTGGAATACGTAGACGGGGTATAGGAATCTCGCATGATAGGTCGCATGATAGGTCATGTTAGGTTGCCCAGGTCGGCGAGTTTTCAGGCACTTTCGGTGTCCTTTTCTGGCCGGCAAGCCTGCGTTTTGCCGGTTTTTCAGGCGAATTCAGTGTACACGCGTGTACACTGATTCGCGTCATTCTCCCGAAGCTGCGTTGTGCCGTTCCTGTTCCCATTTCATCGTCATCCACAGTTCTTCCCTAGCCTCGACGAGTGCCGTTTTGAGGTGTGGGGCACTCAACAACTTTTGTAGTGTCGTGTCCGCAATAACCTCCATGGTTTTCGGGTAAGGCCCCACCAGGTAGGTTTCGCGTTGTGTCTTCGGTTCGATCTCAATTATCCAGAAACCTGCTGGGACGTACTCTTCCGTTTTCGCATTCCATTGGCGTTCACGGTATTCAAGTACCAGCGAGACCTGCCGCGTTTTGAACTGATCCACTTCGGCCTTCGACATTCGCTTGACTGGCATATCTGCGTCTGTTGGAATGTGCAAGGCCTTGAGTGCTTGGGTCACGGCATAACCTATGGTGGTGGGGTTGCTCGGTACCTCGCCCAAAATTTCTTTGAGTGCCTCGCCTAACCTGACGATGAGCTGATGCACGTCCGGCCGAACGCGCAGGTGAACCCAGGCCTTCGGATCGCGTAGTTTGTCGCTCATGATTCCTCCGTGAATGCGTGTCGTGATACCAAAACGATACCAAATGGCTGTCGCGCGGGCGTCTTTCGCCTGTCGCGGGTCATGTCGCGGTGTTGGTGCGGTGTCTTGAAAAGCCGCACCCGCACGACGTTTTTGTCGTGCGGGTGGTAAGAACTGTCACATAGCAGGTGGTGGGGGCGACTGTCACTCGTTTGAACCGCAACCGAACGCCATCGAGCCGATTGTCTCGCTATTCCTTCAGCCGCCTGCCGACCATATCCTTGTCGCCGCAAGGATTATGCGGGACTCGGCGGCCTAAACGTGCGATTGCCTGCGTCTGTAGTGGCCTGGGGCCGGAGTCCGAACGTACTCAATCTCGCCCCTCTTCACCAGTTCCGAGAGATCTCGCTTGGCGGTTTTCGCACTGACCTTGAACTTGTCCTCAACCATGCCTCTCCGAACATCATTGCCCAGATTCACTTGCTCCGTGATCCAAGCCTGTCGCTCGTTCAGGTGTATGTCCCCGGGGACATCCGCGGGGACATCTGCAGGCACCTCAATGTCCCCGGGGACATTGGCGGGGACATCGGGACCTTGGTCTGTGGGGCCGGGGTCACGCGCGGAATCTTGGCCAGTACCATCTTCGTCCCGGACTGTGATCTTGTCATCGTTGAGGTGATAGCCCTGGTTGTCACGCACGAGAACGTCATCGTCTTTGCATTCGATGTTCAAGTGCTCTCTGAGGTTTTCCTTCACGTTTCGGCGAATGGTCGACGCACACCCAGTGATCGTTCCGATACCCGTCGACGGGTCTATTGCCTTCGCGATCTGCTCGCCACCCATTCGGACGAATCGCCCATCGGCTTTTTTCTTCTTCAAGAGCTCGAGCATCTTGCGTGAGAGTCCCGCTCCGGAGTCTGTAAGGATCTTAACGCCTCTCAATTCTACCCGGTCAGGGAAGAAGACCATCTCTCCGCCATTGAACGGTTGTGGATCCGCGGAGCGACATGCAGGCATGGAAGCTGTGGACGAAGCCCCTCCGCCTGTCATATTGCCAGAGAGAACTTCCTCGATGACCTTGAGAAGGGGCCATTTCTCATCAAACGGCTTCGAGATGCAAGCATTCACACCCAGGACGTGCAGATCAGTGGACATCTGAAAGCCGGCACTGTGGTGGCTTGTCATGGCAATTACGGGCGTCTGCTCCCTGCTCCTCGTCCGCCGGATTTCCTTCAGCAGAGCGACCCCATAACTCATGTCGGGAAAGCTGCCGCCGTCGCGCGCTGGAATCTTGAGGTCGAGCAGAACATACGCATAACTGCCTGCTTTGAACAGCGTGCGTCCTTCCTCAAGGGTTCGGGCGCGATCGTACTCATCCCCTCTCGCCACGAGAGCATCCTCGATGTCGGGGATGATATTATCCTCGTCTTCAACTATCAGCACCTTGGCCATTCTGCTCTTCCCCTGCCCGCACGGGCAAAGATATCAGCACCGTGGTTCCCTTGTTCAGCCTGCTCTCGACCGTGATAGCCCCCTCATGGGCGTCGATGTACTTCTTGGCGAGAATCAACCCGGAACCGGTGCTCCGCTTCTTGTTCATGTTCTTTCGGCCTGGCAAGAAGGCCCGGAGTGATGCAAGCTCCTCGTCCGGGAGACCGCAACCGGTGTCGCGCACCTCGAGAAGCACCCTTCCTTCTTCGGTGCGCGTCGAGATCGTGATCCGCCCGGCGGAGATCCTGCCATCGTGGTCGGCAAAGGCCTCATATGCGTTGGTGATGATGTTCGTCAGGGCCTGCACGATCAATTGCCTTGACATCTCCACCCGCACTTCTGCCACGTCGCCATCCTCGAGCATTACGGGGCTCAAGTCAAACCCCTGGGCCTGTAGGTTCTGCAGCGCCAACTCCTTGGCCAGATGAACGACCTCATGTAGCCATTCCGGATGGCGTTCTGGCGGCAACGCCTGTGCGTAAGCCTCCAAGTCGCGGATCGAACGCTCGATCAAATCCATGCCATCGTTCAGTCTGGAAGCCGTGCGAGACAAAGCCGCATCCCCTCCGCTCAGTCCCTTTGCCAAAGCTTGTGCTTGCGATTTCAACGGCGTGAGCAGATTGAGTAGGTCATGAACAGCCGCGTTGGCGAGGAGTGCAAAGCGCCTTTCGCCTAGACGGATCGCTTCGTCCGCTGCCTCGCATCCAAACCGGTTCGAGAAGCTCCTGTGCTCCTCTGACATTTGCTCAATTCCACGGCTGGCGCGCTTAACTTGCGACTCTGCCTTCCGCCTGCGTTCTTGCGCCCGCTCCGCAGCTCTTCGAACATAGCCGTTGGGATCGTTTGCAAGCGTACCCGCCAGCTTCGCGAAATCATCCTCCGGCACGTAGAGAAGCAGCTCAGCCACATCCTGGCGGGCCTCCCAACTCTCGTCTTCCGCGAGGGCATGGAGTATTGGCATGATCGACTGCGGGATCTCCGACACTAGGCCATGCTTGAGCTCGTTGCCGATGCTTCTCAAGTAGCGGCGCTTCTCTGACGCGGAAACGGCACTTTGGCCCTCTCGCAGCCGCGAGAGGAATTCCTCGTATTCGCCATTCTTCTCACCGGAGGTCAATAGTCGTACCTCCTCTTGCGCTCCTTGAACGCTTCCTCGCCACCTTCGAGCAACGTGACAATGTGTTGCTTACACTCATCCACAGAGCCGCTCTTTTGCACAGTGCCGTTCTTGCCCGTCGAGGTCAACACGAAGACCTTGTCCGCGTCACTCAAGACCGGGATATTCGGATTGTGGGTAATGAAGATGAGCTGACGTTTGCGCTTCACCTCTCGGATCCGCTTGACTACAGTTGTGAACACGAAGCGATTGTCGAGGTTATCCTCGGGCTGATCAACCAGTAGAGGCTTTTCGCTGTCGAGCAGAAGGATCGGCAGGATCGATGTGCACTTCTGCCCTGTGGATAGTGTGAGCGAGTTCTTGTACTCACCACCATCTTCAAGCTCGATACAGGGCAGGTCAATCAGCTCGACGGCCTCGAACTCGTAAAGAGCTGGGTTGCCATAGAGGGCATCAACTACCTTAAGGGCCTGATCCGCGTTTATCTCGGCCCTTTCCACGAGGGCATTGTGGTCCTTCTGGCGGATAACTTCCGCGAAATCTGTGGGTGAGATCCGCCCAGCGATCTTGCCGGCGACTATCCCGTGCCTGATGGCTGCGTTGCGAAGGTTGGATTCGAGCAATTCTCTGTAATTCTGCGTATTACCATACTGCTCCACCCGCACCCGTATCTGCGGCAAAACCTCAGCGTTGATGCGTTCGGCCACACGTCTTCGGATGCCGAACCGGTGATTCCTCAACTCCGATAGCTCCACCAAGAGAGTCGCCCTCTCTTGCAGGAGCTTCTGCAATTCCTTGTTCTTCTGATCGAAAGCCCTTTTCTTGTCCAGAAGCACGTTGCGGCGCCTCTCCAAGGACGCCCGCTCAGCCGATTGCCCCATCGCCTCCTTATGCTTCTCGATCAGATCCTCAAAGGCCGCGTCCTGAGCTTTGTGCGTTGCGGTCAACTTACTTGCTTCGGCCGAAAAGGACGCGGCCACATCTCTCGCCCGGGTTCGCGCTGCTTCAAGAACGCCATCGACCTCTTTGCCGCACTTGAGCAGAATAGCCTGTAAGCTTCTCGTTGCTTCGACGTTCGGTCCAGCAACCGTTTCGCGGTCGAAGATTTGGCCGATTCCCTGCGGTAATCGACCGACCAGCCCATCGATCTCACGTGCGTAGTCTTCCAGCAATCCCTGTGCTGCGGCAATGGCACGCCTCTCGCGGTCTCGCTGTGCCTTTTGCTCATGGGCCTGATTGACGACATGGGCATCATGGCCGGTCGTCATCTTGAACTCCTTGAGCCTATCTTCCAAGCTCTGCAGAGTACCAAGCTCGTCCGCAATGCCAGCGGTAACTTTTTGCACCTGGATACACTCTTGGGCGTTGGATCTCAACTTTGAGCTGACACGCTGAATCTGCAGGTTATCCTCACGGATCACGTCGACCTCAAAGTTGTCGATCAGCTCCAACTGTGGCAGTCGATCGTCAGCAATGCCTTCGATCTGATTCTGCCCGTAGACATCTGTGGCGAAGAGTACACCGGATGAGAGCGTGATGTCTGTTGAATTGCCCTTGGAGTCCAGAACGCGAGGCTCTTCGCCAGCCGTACGACTGACGATATAGGTCAACCCTTCCTTAGTTTCAATGGTCAGGCGAATCCGGCCCCCGGCCAGATTATGTTCCACCAACGACTGAACGTTCTTACGCCACGCCGGTTCCCCATGCTTAAGGTCGAGTGCGTACCGGATGAACTCAAGGATCGTGGTCTTCCCCGTGCCGCGGCCGCCGATGATGCAGTTCAGCCCGGGGGCGAATTCAATGTCCAATCCGTCCAAGAAGCCGCTGACTACCGACAGACGACGTAAACGATGAAAAGGCAAGTTCTTCTCCACATTCACGGCACAAGTCCCCTAAGTCGATTTCGCGTGCTCCGACGGGACAAATGCGCGGCTCCGTCACGGGGAACCGGAAGCCACGCGCAGGCGCCTCAGCCGCAAGGGAATCAGCATCTCATATTCTACAGGCGACCGGCGGCAAGTTCAAATGATTTCGGCAGGGAAATCTGGCCGGAAAATCGCAGGGAAGCCGAGCCATCTTCGGGCCTCCAGCGGGAGGCCAAGCCAGGGCAGGTGTTAACCACAGCACGCGAGTTCGAATCCGATCCGGCTCCCCTGATAGCACAGTGTACAAACCGCCGGAAGGGGGCAAAGCCCGAAATATGGTTCCGTATCGTGCATGTCACGGTGGCGGATTCCTTAAGCCAGAACGAGCAAATCGTGGAGGTCGCTTTGGGCCCGAAACCGGCCTTCGGAAACGATAGCGTTACCCGGCTAAGCCGGCTGGTGGCCGCCAACCGCGTGGTGAGCCCGGTGCCGCCGAGTCGGCAGAAGAAGGCCCAGCGCAGGGGGATGACAAGGGAGATGCGGAAGGCCGCGCTACTTCAGAAGGCAGTCGAATGGCGGCGGCAGCTCGATGCCGTCGAAGTGGCGAGCCAGGCGGAGATCGCCCGGCGCGAAGGCATCAGTCGGGCGAGGGTGACGCAGGTGATAAGATTTCTGCGGGTCATGAGCGGAACCGTACCGTGTGGCGAGTGAAGGATCTATACAAAATGGGGAGCAGACCGTTCTGCTCCCCATCGCGATCAGTGTTTCGCGAGCTGGTCTACTACGGGCACCGCGTATTCAGCTTGTTCCTCGTGTAGATGAGGTCGAGGATGTTGATCTGGTTGTCGGCCGGCAGACGAGTCGCCGGGTCGATGTTCACATTCGCTCGCCAGTTATCGCCGGTGGCAGGGTTCTGGTTGAGCTTGTTGCGGATGTAGATGAGATCCAGGATGTTCACTTGGCAGTCCAGCGTGGCGTCGCCGAGGATCGGCCACATGATGGGCCAGTAAATGGCGTCGCCGGCGATCTCGTTGTTCACGAGGATGATCTTGTAGTTGACGCCCGCGGCGGTCGCGAAGGTGACGCTGTGGCTGAGGCCGACGGCGTTCTCGAAGGCGGAGTTCGGCGTAACGCCGCTCATCTTGACTTCGCCGTAGGTCATGCCGCCCTGGGCCGGGATGTCGGTGTTCCAGGTTGCCCTTGCGGTGTCGTTGCCGTTGTCGTTGACGGCGACCTTGGAGACGACCGGCGTGGCCGTGCTGAAGAGGATGGTGGCGGCCTTGCCTTCGCTGACGTTGGTGCCGTCAGTGGCCCAGGCGTAGAGTGCCTTCTGCCCCAGGCCGCCCGTGATGACGTAGGTGGCCGGGATCTGGGCGAGCCAGCCGAGGCCATCAGCCGCGGGAGCCACGGCGCTTTCGGTGATCATGTAGCCGGTGATGCCTTCGCCTTCCACGGTCATCGTTACGGCCACGGTCGGATCGTCTGTCACGAGCATGCTGCCGGTGGACTGGTCGGCCACGCTGAAGGACGACACGCCGATGGTGGGGGCCTTAATGCCGATGTAGGTGTCGCCGCCGGCGAGGAATATTTCGGCTTTCTTGCCGAGTTCATCGTCAACGATGACCAGCCTGCCGTCCGCTACGAGGTCATTAATATCCTGGACATGATCGCCGCCCCATCTCAGGCCCCAGAACAGGCCGGAGCCTGCGGGAGTTTGCGAGAAGGTGATCTCGATGCGGGCGCGGTCGCCGATTTCGACTGTGGCTCCGGCCTCGATGTGCAGACCGGTCGAGGACCCGCCCACGAGCGAAACGACACGCCCGTAGCTGGCTGCATCGCTTACGCCGGTGCCGATTATGAAGCTGTCGGAAACTGTCGCCTTGGCGCCGTTCTCGAGCTGCAGGAGGCCTTCGACGCGCCTGCCGTAGGCGCCCGAGCTGTTCTGCCCGATCGCCAGGCTGCCCGTCGTCAGCGTGCCGCCGCCGAGGTACACGCTGCCGATGCAGTCGGAGTTAGTCGCATTCGCGGTGTTACGGACGCCGATCTGCGTGGCGTCGGCATCGATGGTCACATCGCCGCCCATGGGGCGAAGGTCGACGATGCCGTTAGTGTGCCCGCCCCATGGGTTGCCGCCGCGGGTAGCCACGTCCATCGTGGTCAGCCACGCTTCAAACGAACCGCCGGACGTGGCAACGAGCCTGCCATTGGCGGGTGCGCCTACGCGACCCCAACTCTCTGTGCCGATTGCGAGCGTGGCGGGGGATCCTTCGCTGCCGATCTGCATGCTTACGCCGGCGGGCAGGTCGTAGTTGCCCGGATCACCGATTCTGCCTGTGCCCGCCTTACCGATCGTCAGCACGTCCGCCACCACGATGCCTGTAAGTGTCGACTCGCCCAGCAGCAGGAAGCCGTTTCGCGCGCTGTCAGGGTGGCTGCTGATTATCAGCTCGTCGACCGCCAGCACCCCGCCCTGAATCTGGGCTTGTGTGAGGTCGAGCGTCGCGCCGTTTTCCCAGGCGTTCGCCACGTGGAGCTTGCCGATGTGGGCCTCGATGGTGCCCTCGATCTTAAGGTTCGAGACGTGCCCGGTGGCTGCGCCGTTGATGCCGAGCCGGAGGTCGGCGCTGCCTTCATCGGTGCCTAGGACCAGCGTGCCGTTGATGATGGTCATCGAGCTGGTGCCGACGCTGTTGCCGGTTCTAAGAGTGCCGCCAGGCGGGATGGCCAGCCGTTTGCCGCCGAGGACGATGATGTGCTCGCCGGCGGTATTGGCCGAGGTGAGCGTGCCGACGGTTCTGTCCATCGTAAGCTCGCTGGTGCCAAGTCCGGCGTCTTCGAATCTGACTTCGGCGGTCGTTGTGTCTGCAGGCGCCGCATTGCCCTGCCAGTTGGTGCCCCAGAACCATTCGGGGCGATCCATCAGCGTTTTGGTTGCCGCGCCGCTCCAGATAATGGGGCTTCCCGTGGCGGTGGTGGTTTCGATCACGGTCACGGTGAACTCGTCGATGCCGATGTTCAGCGGGTTGAGCTTGTCGGGAACAGTTTCTCCGCCTTGTCGGGCAGCAGCCGGTAGCCCGCCAGGGCGGAGCCGACGATGCAGACGTCGTCCGCGACAGCCGGCGTGGAATTGCAGTTCGCCCCCTCGCTCTGCCAGACCACGGAACCGTCCTTCGGGTTCACGCAGGTCAGGTTGCCCATGTTGGTGATGAGGAGCGGGCCTTTGTCCGTGACCCACACGCCGGGCGATGTGTTATTGCCGTTGCCGGTGCCGGCCTGCGGGCACGCCCACAGCTCCTTGCCGTTCGCGGGGTCGAAGCCTTTCAGTGTGCCTGTGGAGACCACGAGCACGCCGCCGACGATCGTCGGGGAGGAACTCAGCTCGTTGCCGACGCTTGGCACCTTCCATATCTCCGCCCCCGTCGCGGCGTCCAGGCAATACATGCCATTGCCGCCGACCGCGTAGACCTTGCCGTCGTATACGCAGGGCGTGCTGGAACTGCCAAAGCCGTATTCGCGCCCCGGGAAGGCCGTCTTCCACAGCGTCTTGCCTGTGTTCGCGTCGAGGCAGACGACCACGTCGGCGGCGCCGCCCTGATTCGCATAGCGCTTCCAGTTGACGAACAAATAGACCCTGTCCTTGCAGGTGACACAACTGCCAAAACCGCCATCGCCCCCAACGGGGATAGGCTCGCTCTGCCAGATCAGTTCAGGGCCATTCTCGGACCACAGGGCGGAGAGCTTCGGACCGCCCGCCGCCACGCCGTTGCGGCCAGGCCCTCGCCACTGGTTCCAGTCGGCCCCAGCATCGACCAACGCGGCGGACGCGGCGCCGCCGGCCACGAGCATGGCTGCCATGCATACTGTCAGAATTCGAGCGGGGTTCATGCTTATCTCCTCATCGTTTCTTTGGGTTGTAATCGTCACGGCGCGACGCGCCGACGATCCTTTCCATCATACCGGCCGCTACTTCCCCGCCACCTGGTAGCACACGACGGTCGTATCGCCGCGGACGTGGAGCCGTACAATACAACACCGAGTCGCTATTTCGGCTTCACCGAGGAGCCTGCATCGGGCGCGCTGTCGAGCAAGGCTTCGGTCAGTTGATAGCAGACTACGGTATCGAACCCACGGATGTATAATCGGCCGTTGGCAAGGGTCGGGTGCTGGGGGTGTTGTATCTCCAGGCCGTGAGAGACAC
>Ga0307379_10012588_pt1 | contig 11020 bp, 8 predicted proteins | sample UN2MG_FD_202237 | JGI IMG/M metagenome (GOLD analysis project Ga0307379, IMG submission 202237) | Soil microbial communities from Risofladan, Vaasa, Finland - UN-2 | ecosystem: Environmental > Terrestrial > Soil > Coastal area > Acid sulfate soil | place: Finland: Risofladan, Vaasa | collected... | reverse complement strand
AAACCATGCGAATAACAGCTTATCACTAATCGCCGCCGTAGTAACTAACAGCCTCGCTGCGTCTGGCCTCGTAGGGGCCACTCCGCTCGGTCTATTACTTACTACGGGAATGGTATCAGTCACCACAATTGATATGTATGGATTTTATTACTATACTTGATAATATAAGCTTCCCAAAATGGGAAGTGCGCGTCTTAAGCCCCTGTCGCCATCACTCCCATTCCTTCTGACCGCAGGGGCTTTTTTATATCATCTCTTATCTTAAGCTTCAATCTCTTTTCCTGCATCTCCCCGCTGCCACTATACCGGTCTGCTTTTGAATGTTTTAGGCCTTGCTAAATACAAAGAGAATTGTAAAATGCTTTTATACAACCGCCGTAGTAAACAGTAAAAAAAATAGGAACTGAGCAAAGGATATGACTATGAGACCGAGGGATTTTGCATCAATTTTCTCAGAAGATCCTCTGAAACTATCTGTTTTACTCATGATGTTTTCGGTTATTTTCTTTACGCAGTGTGATGCCAGTGCTCAATCCACGGGCATATTCGATAATAACTCAGATGTTGGCCTGGCAACCCATGCCGGATCGGCACAATTCATTCAAAACAGTAACGAATATCAGATAACCGGAGGCGGCGCGAATATCTGGGGGGAGAAAGACGCTTTCCAGTATTTATGGAAAAAAGATTCCGGCGATTTTGATCTGACAACAAGAATCCGCTGGATTGGGAATGGGAAAAACGCCCATCGAAAGGCAGGCTGGATGATTCGTCAGAGTTTGAGTCCCGATTCCCCTTATGCCGATGCCGTAGTGCACGGTGACGGTTTAACTTCCCTGCAATTTCGAAAAACCAAAGGCGGCCCAACCGAGGAAATACAGTCTCCGATTTCTGCTCCCGCTTTTCTGCGCCTTGAGCGGCACGGGGAGGTCTTTTCTCTATACGTATCTGAAAATGGAAAAGTATTTCTGCCCGTCGGATCCGTATCCGTCGCTTTGGAGGAACCTGTTTATGTGGGATTGGTCGTTTGCTCCCATGATGATACGACTACGGAAACAGCAATTTTCTCTAAAGTTGAAATGAAGTCACTGGGCATGCACAAAATGAAAGATCGGATTATTGAAAGTTCCCTGGAAACAATATCTGTAGAAACCGGTCAAAGGCACATTGTCTATCGATCCGGTACGCATTTTGAAGCTCCCAACTGGTCTAACGACGGCAAATACCTGCTCTTTAACGGCGGAGGAAGACTTTACACAATCTCGGTTTCCGGCGGCAAACCTGTGCAATTAAATACCGGCTTCGCCGATCGCTGCAATAACGATCACGGTTTTTCTCCAGATGGCAAATTGCTGGCGATCAGCCACCACCACGAAGGAAAATCTCTCATTTATACTTTACCCAGTAGCGGAGGAACTCCCCGGCAGGTAACCGAACTGGGACCTTCCTACTGGCATGGATGGTCGCCTGATAGCAAAATACTTGCTTACTGTGCGGAAAGAAACGGAAACTACGACATCTATACGATTGCCGTTGAAGGCGGGCGGGAAACTCGATTGACGAACGCCAAAGGCCTGGATGACGGCCCCGACTACTCTCCTGATGGCCGACATATATATTTCAATTCCGAACGTACCGGAGCAATGAAAATATGGAGGATGGACAGAGATGGCACGAACCAGATACAGGTAACCAATGACGATCAATATGCCGATTGGTTTCCCCACCCGTCCGGCGACGGAAAACAGATTGTGTTTGTGTCGTATGATAAGGATGTGAAAGGACATCCTCCAAACAAAGACGTTGCTTTACGTATTATGCTTTCTTCAGGAGAAAAGACCAGGGTCCTGACACGCTTGTTCGGCGGACAGGGTACAATAAACGTCCCATCCTGGTCGCCGGACAACAAATATATAGCGTTCGTCAGCTATCGTCTGGTCGGCAAAGATGGCGGCAACTGATATGAACGTTAATACCAAAATGAAATATCAACTCCACCAACAAGGCCCAGTTAAATAAAATCATGAGCTTAGCGAGTTTAGAACAGATATTCCGCTGGTTAGCGAAAACCTTATGGCCTCTGCTTAAGCAACATGCAACACTCCTGACCACAATATGGGTAGCGGCGGCAGCCATATATATAATACTTCTAATGAAGAGGTTATTTCGATCCAAAGCGGAACCCGATGTTACCTATGCCCAAGTCAAGGTAGAGCCGTGCGACTTACCTTCGTTCAGATATATACAAGGCAGTTTTGTTGCGGTGAATAGCGGCCGTACATCTTGCAATTTGATGCGCGTGCAGGTGCTGCACGAAAGTCTGAATTTTGACATCAGTGATATATCCGACGAAATAAGAGAAGAGATCACTCTACAGGACAGAGGCAAGATTGGTAAAAAACTTCCATTGCAAGTTAATGGCAATAAAACGAAAAGAATTCTCTTTATCGGCTCGCATAAAATCGAAACACTCGAAGAAATACCGGAAAACCTGTCTTTGGAAGTAACTTTTGATTGCAGGAAAGAACCACTTATATATCATATGGCCCGTGAATCCGGCAAAAAGACATATGTAACATAAACACCGCTAAAAGCTATTATAGATAAATAAAACCGAATCATAATCATCAGATTGGGAGAGAATTGGCTTTAATATTTACAGAATGCTCGAAAATATAAGACTCGACCAATCACAACTACAACCGACAAGTTCTTTAACAAGAGGAACTTATGCGCACATAGACCAAATGCACCTATATGCCTATATAGTTTTCTTCTAATTATTTTAATTGACTTTATGCGTTATCGGTCATATAATTAGGTTTTATTTTAATACTATTATCTATGATGAAGCGAAGCTGCTCTGCTGAACGTTGACTATTCAATTTTAGGTTTTTGGGCGAGCTTGAATGACTGACGGGGAAAAAGGCACCATTTTCAGTGAGACGAATAGACCGGAAATCCGAAAAAGAGTAGGATTAGCTTCGGAAGTCTTTGATAGATATGGCGATGAAATTCGAGCTATAATTCATTTTAACGTTAAAGACAAGTCCAAGGCGGATGATATTTTCCAGGAACTTTTTGTGTCTATCGTCCGTAAGCCAATTCCTTCTGAAATCCAGGATATTAGAGCATATCTGTATAGGGCTGTCACAAATGATGTTATTGACGTTTCCCGCCAAATAAAAAATCATCAAGATCATATTCATAAGTACGCCGAATGCCGCAAACATTCTGAAATACCGCAAGATCCCCAAAAAACCGCCATCCAGGTGGAAGGCACAAAAAAAATGTTTCAGTTGGTTGAAAGTCGTTTACCCAAACGTGAAGCTGAAGTCCTCGTCCGACATTATGGACATGGCCTCAGTATTACAGATACGGCAGAGAAGATGAATGTTAATAAAAGAATTGTTTCTCGATATCTTTCTGTCGCCCTGAAGAAAATGCGTGAATTTGTCCCTGAAAGCGAAGATGATACGAGATGATCTCACACAATCCCAACATAAATTGTACGAATGCCCGCTTATATTACTATGATTTCCTAAGCAAGGAAACCAGAGGAGGCATTCCTGAAGGTGCTTTGCAACACATAACGCAATGCATAAATTGTCATACAGAGATGGACAGATTGAAAGATCTGTTTGTAAAGGCAGACGAGAAATTCGACAGTGAGCAAAGCCGGAAGGATTCAGCTATTAGAACCCTTCTCAGACTCCACTTTGAGTATATAGGCGAATCGGTAAAATGTGATACTGTAAAACCATTTCTCGCCAGTTTGGCTGATCCGGCCTTGCAGATAAGGATTCCAACGCCGATAACCACACACCTCGATAAATGCCAGTCCTGCCGTGATGACCTGCTAACCCTGCTGGATCTGCACCTTCCTCATAAAATTTTATGCCGTTTAGGCCAGCTCCTGGCGGAAAAGCCGATTGAAGATAACTTGAGCTGTTCCCAGGCCCAGGCTGCTATCCCCGCAGTTGTGTCGATAGCCTTCCATGAAACGAACGCTGAAATATTAAAACACCTCTGCACCTGTCCCAACTGCCGGAAAGAACTATGCCTCCACCGCGAGAACGTTCGTAAAGAATTACTGCACGACGGTGCGCGTCAAGACGGATTTCCCTGTGAGTCGGTCACAGCCGCTGATATATACGATTACTGCCTGCCTTACGGGATTGACCCGGCTGATGACGAATATATTGGATTCCGGGAATCCCTCACCTCGCATCTTCGCGGGTGCCCGACATGCCTGGCCAAAATGCAGGAGCTTCATCTTACGATTTGCAATATTGCAGAGCGAGCCGAATCTGATGTCGTTACAATATACAATATAGGTGAATCCCCCGAGACTCAATCGCCCAACGTATCCGAGCCTTATGCCGGCTTCCCGATAAATGTGGAAATAAAAGATAGCGAAGATAAAGTGGATGCCGAGCAGCCGGCAAGAACCTTAGATTTTGCCGCCACCATGAAAAAGAAAGCCTCGGCATTGAATCTGAAACCGTTGTTCAAAGCCGGCCTTGCCGCCGCCGCTGTTATTGCGATAGGACTTGCCCTGTTATTCAATGCACCGGCAGCCAAAGCAGTAACCATCGAACAGATTTGCAGGGCCATTGAGAACGCCAGGAATGTCTATATAGCAACGTTTGAACCAGACAAAACGGAACCTGAACAGGAAAGATGGGTATCACGTACTTTGAATATTTATATGTCAACAACTGAAAAAGAATCAGTTTTATTAGATCTTGCAAACAAAGAAAGGAGAGTAAAACATTCCAATACTGCTCCTGATAAGACGCAGCTATCAGACGAAATTATTGCTGAAACCGAAAAGATAATTTCCGGCTTCTTAGGCTTAGTTCCATTTATTGATTTAACTGCAGTTCCTGAAGATGCCGAATGGAACAGAGTGGCAAACGATGGCCGGGAGTTCGAGGCCAAGGACATTGAAGTATATGATCTGACTTGGACTGTTGAGACTTATAATGCTGTAGTATTTCAGAAGTGGCGCGTTTTTATAGACTTAAGAACAAATCTTCCACAAAAAACGGAGTTTTATATAAAGCGAAACGCGGATAATGATTACATTTTGAGGTCGAAGAAGACAGTTAGATATTTGAGCGATGCTGAAATAGAGACTGTTATTCAAGAGGCTTCTTTTTAGACCATTTTACTTGGGTGACCAAAGGGGGCTTCTGTTCGTATAGGCATCGGTTGTTTTTTCGACAAACAAATCATTAGCTTTTGTGCGATCGGAGTGGCCATCCGCAAATCCAACGTTGACAGTCTTATTCGGATGGCGACCGTCAACAGCATCTTCCTCCTTGCCGGGCGATAACTCTCTGTCTTTATTAATCTCAAGCCCGGGGACATAAGCAGTGTCCTCTATCGTACTGCCAAGAGTTGCCGGAGGGACATCCGTAACATGCCACCAGTTTATTATCCCATAGCCACTGTCAACAATCAGCAGGGTCTGGGCGGAATGCGGTATGTCACTGCTGCGTAAAGGCGTTCCAACAAACTCCTCTCTGTTGCGTTGAATATCGTCGGAGCTTTTGCATATCGACTGGTTGACGCCGTAATTACCATGTAGGATAAAGTCGAATTTAGGGTCTTTTATTTGTCTGGATGGGCACCAAAGCGTTGTCCTTTCGCTCCTGTTTCTTCCAGGGTAGTCAGATGTATAGTTAAACCACCACCATCCCAATCTATCGAATGTATTATTGCCAGAAAACCCCCCCGGCGGTCGAGTGTAAGTATTATAAAAGCCGTAAGGAAAGTTCTGGTTATCGGTCTCGTACATAAACAGGGCAACTGTCAACTGCTTGATATTTGAGCCGCATACGACTGCTTTAGCCCGCTGCTTTGAACTCTGCAACACAGGAATCAAGATGGCTGTAAGAAGAGCGATTACGGAAATAACTACAAGCAATTCAATGAGAGTAAAACAGGGACGTTTCATAATTACACATTGTATGATTATCTTTGTGATGAATCAACATAGATTACAACATCCCGTATGACTTAATACTCTATAACAAGGCAGGTGGTACTATAAATACTCACCTGCCTTGTTTCATTGCTCTCGCTAAGCACATGCCCTCATATAGTAAAAGGTCCATTCACATGTTACATAACAGGCATAAGGATTATAAGGGTCCACTATGCAGAAAGTTTCTGCGGATCTGACCATTCTTTCTTCTACGCAACTGCCGCTCTCGGCAGGTTCACAGCCATATCTTGTAGGGTATCCCTCGTAGTAACCGTCACATTCTCCCACTACGGGATACGAACAATATATGATGTTATACTCCTGGAGCAAATACGTGCATGAATACCCCGACCCGCCGATGATGCTGCTAAGCTGGCTGTCGGCAATTTCGGTAACATTGCCCCGTAATTGGATAGGCCGGTCGGAAATCAAAAGTGCAGTGCCCTCGGTCCAGTCCATATCTAAGAAATTAAGGTCCGTTCGATAGTAGAATTTGTCTTTTGACAGGTCTACACTCCAGGCGTACTCATCATCAATCCCCTCGAGCGCGACAAAATGGTTCTTTTTGGGATAATGCAGAATAACCTGGCAGCCGCTCAGGCTCTTAAGAGTTTGAACATCGGTCCTGACCGCCCGGCAATACAAACCTGAACGCCCGGCAAAATCCTTCATTGTATCGAGACTTGTCGCCCTGCCCTGGCTATCGACCATTTGGGCAAGCTGCCGGTAAGTCAAATCCCTGCCTAATTTAGAAGCGGCATATTTCAGCGCCGCCGTCGCGCAATTCTGGGCCTGTATGCCTTCGGATGCTGCATAATCCAACCTTTCAGTTAAGAGTTGATCCGTATCGACTGTGTATGAGTAGCGGTACAATGCTGGCTTATCGGTCACATTAGAGCGGTACTCTATTAACGCGCCAGGTTCGTAATCAACACTCAAATTCCCTATCGAAGGAGTATCGCCGCTAATTGAGGTGATATTCCAGAAGTCAGTGGCTAAGAGTCTGTTGGTAAAAGCATCGTATTGTTCGATCGAAATCGTCATCGGAACCAGGGCCCCCGAGACCATCTGGTAGTTGTCGTATTGTCTGGAGATGACTTTATCAGGGTCTTCTGTTGAATGGGAAATAACAGCATAATTTCTTCCCGCGTCCAGCACAAAGGACATTTCCGAACCATCTGAATTATTCAGGGTCAGATGGATTTGCGTTTGCCCGTCGATGTACATCTCGGTTGCGGAGGATGTGGCTGCGGAGAGGTTCTTGTACGTATAAAGACCATATCCCCAGGGAACGATCCCGGCGGTCAATGGGCCATTGACAACGTGTGGAACCGAGTTAGTCGTATCAACCATTACTTGGTTAGCGGGCAGTGAATACCTCGTATACTTTTGGCCGTCCCATGAGAAGATACGTCTGGCGTTCCACTCGAGGTTGAACTGGTTGGTCATAAAATTATCTTCCAGGGCTGCGTTTGGCTTTATAGAGTCTTTTCGGGAATCTACATTAATTTCCCAATAGAACCTGTTACCATCAAATTTTACGACAACTGTGGAATTCATGGTGTTTTCATTGGATAGCCGATAACGAACATTAAACGGGATCGCATCAAGCTTCAATTTTTGCAGTTCTTCGGTCAATTCCAGTTTGTCCGGACTGTTTTGATATTCCTGGATCGCCTTTGTGATTTCAGTGCTAATCGCAGTTGTGTTCGTTATTTTCGGTGCTCTGTACTCTTCGTGGGTCGCCTGAATCGTACCGGCAGCTATCCAGGTCTTCCTTGGCTGGCTTGTCAGATTCTGAAGGATCTGCAAAATCTCAGCTCTCTCCAGTTGTCTGTCCCCAAAAGCGATACCGCTAATAGAAAATAGACACAAAATCATTAATACAAAATTTTTCGTCTTCATAATTACCTCCATACCTTAAATTGGGTTAATAAAAAAAACGGTTTTCCTGTAACTGTTACAACAAAGAGCTAAATGTGCTTCTATCCCTTATAGCGTTTGTGAATCGGAAAATGTTGATAGTCATTTTTCATTTTTTTGTAAATAAATGAAAAAAAAACCAAAAATGGGGTTTAGAGGGGTAAAAATGAGGTTAAAAATTCTGCTTGAAACCATGAATTGAACACTATCGGCAAAATTAAGATTTGGGCCCTATTTCACCGTAAATTTACTTAACTCGTTCTCAGTAAATAATTTAAGCCAATGAAGAGACTCACGATGACGAAAATCGCCAGGGTCAAGCTTAAACCCGGCGCCAGGCCGAAAGCGCTGGGGATGTATCCAAAGATTAGTGCAATTGCCGCTACTGAAAGGCTATAAGGCAGTTGTGTACGAACATGCCGCATTAGCTCACAGGAACTGGCAGTAGAACTTATAATTGTCGTATCGGAGATTGGCGAGCAATGATCGCCGAATATCGCACCGTCCAGCACCGCTCCGAGGCTTATCATTGTGGTCAGACCATACGTTTGTCCGTCAAGAGCAAAGGCAATTGGTATCGCTGTTGGGATCAAAATAGCCATTGTGCCCCAACTCGTACCTGTAGCGAAAGAGGTCATTGAAGCGACTATAAACAGAATTGCGGGGAACCAGGATGGCGAAATTTTGTCTGCCAGAATCGTTGTTAGAAAATCTCCGGTCCCCAGGCTTTCACAGCAATTTTTAAGCGACCAGGCAAGAATCAGTATAAATGAAGGCATAATAGCCCGCTTAATTCCCCGCTTAAAGCATCTGCAAACGACGGAAAAACGCAATGATCCGAAAATTAGCCCGCAGAGCAAGGCCAGCGTCATACCAAAAATAGCGGCGGAAAAAAGTATAAGATGGCTGTTTTCAGCATTACTGATAACCTCTCGCCAGTAAATCCAACTGAGCAATGAGCCGCCTTCCCGGAGCTTCGCCGGGCCATCGCCATCGATCCAGAGGCCGCTCATATGAAATAGTATTAGTCCGCCCAACGGCAAAAGAGCATTGACCGCCCTGCCGGTCGGTCCTGTCGGTTGAGGCAGATCTTTTCGGGCAACGTCATCCGATGTATTCTCCTGCTGTTCCCGGGACAGGTCGCCTCCCGCTGCCAGTTCCTCCGCCGTCTTCATCGGGCCAAAGTCTTGCCTGGCAATGATATGCACAAATACGAAAACAAGCATCAAAAGACAGTAAAAGCGATAGCTCAGAGCATCGAAGAACATCGAATAGCCGGTTTTATCGATACCCAGTTCCTGCCCGATATCAGCGAATAAACCGACCTCGTAGGCAATCCAGGTGCTCACAACCGCCAGACCCGAAACAGGCGCGCTGGTAGCATCCACGAGAAAAGCAAGCTTCTCCCGGCTGACGCGAAATCTGTCCGTAATGGGCTGCATCATCGAGCCGACAATGATTGCGTTCGCATAGTCGTCGATAAAGCACAGCAGCCCCATCAGAGCCGTCGCCAACTGAGCGGATCTTCCGGCTTTAACCCACTTCAGGAGCCACAAAATAATCCCCCGGAAACCTCCCGAGGCCATAATGATCTCGATCATCATGAATATAGGCGGAATGAAGGCGAGTATCATAAGATTCGTGCCGCTTGTCACAGTATCCGTGACACAGGTACTTATTGCTCTTAATCCCTGCTGCCAGGCGTCAATACTTAACGGGGCCGGCGGAACCGAAGTGAGAAAACCACCGGCTACAATAGCAATCCCCAGGCTGAGCAGGACGTGATGCGTCAGAAAGGCCAGCAAGATAGCCAGCATGGGAGGAATAATACTGTACCACATGGCTGTTTCTTCACTGCGCGGGAAAAAATATGCGAGTAAGCCGCACACGAGCCCCAAAATGATGATAACTATCGCAATTTTTATGCTTTTTTTCGACTTCAACGGATGTCCATTCCAGACGCTTATGCTTGCGCTGCGAAACTCCTTTTATACGCCATACCTGTTCTCCGATGGGCACACGAAGAGACAGCCTCATCTTCTATCCCAAATTCACAACTACGAAATACAAACAAAACCGGTACAAATCAAGAGCAAAACCCGCCGAAACAGGAAATAGAATCTTTGCTGAATTATTTTTCATCTCTGGTTATAATGCTCTCACTGGAATGGAAGTCACTTATGAGCCCTTCAAGAGATGAGGTGAAAACAATGCCGGATGCCCTATCGGTTAGAACCGGACAAGAAAAAGATATAGATACGCTTGTGAAATTCAACATCGCATTGGCCCAGGATACCGAGCGGAAACAGCTCTCGCCGCCCATAGTCGCTCAGGGCGTGCAAACGCTTTTCAAAAATCCGCAGCACGGCTTTTACGTTGTCGCCGAAATAGAGGATGAAGTTGTGGGCTCATGCATGGTGACTTATGAGTGGAGCGACTGGCGCTGCGGCCTGTTCTGGTGGATTCAGAGTGTTTATGTCAAGCCGGAGTTTCGCCGGCGAGGCATTTTCAGAAAGCTCTACGAATCCCTCAAGCAAATGGCATCGCAAGAGCAAAACGTGTGTGGATTTCGCCTCTATGTCGAGCAATCTAATCATACCGGCCAATATACGTATGCAGGAGTCGGCATGAAACAGAGCCCATACAAGTTCTATGAGGAGTCGTTTCAGGATTAGACTGTGTTTATCAAAACGAACTCTATAACTGTGAAGCTTTTTTTATCTCATCACATATAGTCTCGATTAGCCGGGCCTCGCTCTCCTCAAATTCGCCCTTTATCTCTTCGGTATTCTTCCCCTTAGCAATTAGTGCTCTGATTTTTTCGTGCCGCTTTTTCATCTGGCCGATATGATTCTCTATCCCGGCACGATTTGTCAGTTCGCTATGACCGCTGCAGAATTTCTCCGCATCTATCGTGCCAAGCATTTTTGTAAGCGTCCCGACATGCTCGAATGAATCTCCACCCTTATATGAATGGATAAGCTGGGCTCTCGTCAAGAATATCTGGTCGCCGATAAAGGCAGTCTTTTCTTCGGGAAAATAAACTACGGTATCACCTGTCGTGTGGCCTACGCCGAAATACCACAGCTCAACCGTTTTAGA
>Ga0307379_10012587_pt1 | contig 11020 bp, 8 predicted proteins | sample UN2MG_FD_202237 | JGI IMG/M metagenome (GOLD analysis project Ga0307379, IMG submission 202237) | Soil microbial communities from Risofladan, Vaasa, Finland - UN-2 | ecosystem: Environmental > Terrestrial > Soil > Coastal area > Acid sulfate soil | place: Finland: Risofladan, Vaasa | collected... | reverse complement strand
TACGCGTTGCGATCATCGGCGTCGGCAACTGCGCGTCGTCGTTCGTGCAGGGCGTGGAGTTCTACAAGAACGCCAAGAAGACCGACTTCGTCCCCGGCCTCATGCATCCCGTGGTGGGTGGCTACCATGTCCGCGACATCGAGTTCGTGGCCGCCATCGACATCGACAAGAACAAGGTCGGCAAGGACCTGAGTGAGGCCGTTTTCACGAAGCCCAACAACACCGTGAAGTTCGCGGACGTCCCCGACAAAGGTATCGAGGTCGTCCGTGGTATGACCCATGACGGGCTCGGCAAGTATCTCTCGCAGATCATCGAGAAGGCGCCGGGTCCGACCGCTGACATCGTCGGCATCCTCAAGGAGACCCAGGCCGACGTCGTCGTCAGCTACCTGCCCGTGGGCAGCGAAGAGGCCACCAAGTGGTACGCGGAGCAGATCCTCACCGCCGGCTGCGCCATGGTGAACTGCGTCCCCGTCTTCATCGCGCGCGAGCCCTACTGGCAGAAGCGCTTCGTCGAGGCCGGCGTGCCGATCATCGGCGACGACATCAAGAGCCAGGTCGGCGCCACCATCGTGCACCGCGTGCTCACGCGTCTCATGCGCGAGCGCGGCGTCAAGCTCGAGCGCACCAGCCAGCTCAACGTGGGCGGCAACACCGACTTCCTCAACATGCTCGAGCGCGAGCGCCTCGAGTCCAAGAAGATCAGCAAGACCAACGCCGTCACCAGCCAGCTCGACTACGACATGGGCGCCGACAACGTGCATATCGGGCCCAGTGATTACGTCAAGTGGCTCGACGACCGCAAGTGGGCCTACATCCGCATGGAGGGTCGCACCTTCGGCGACGTGCCGCTCAACATCGAGCTCAAGCTCGAGGTCGTCGACTCGCCCAACAGCGCGGGCATCGTCATCGACGCCGTGCGTTGCGCCAAGATCGGCCTCGACCGCGGACTCTCCGGGTCGCTCGAGGGCCCCAGCAGCTACTTCATGAAGTCGCCGCCGGTGCAGCACCCCGACGACCAGTGCCGGCGCATGACCGAGGAGTTCATCGCCGGCGAGGGCCCGGGCGCGACCGCCGTCTGCCAAGGCTAGTCTACGAAGCCGGACTGGCGAGGTGTGCCCCGCAGGCGCACCCCTCTCCAGCCGTCGCAGTTCCACCAGGCACGTTCCGGCGGGGCCGGGGCCGGCGAGGCCCCGGCCCCGCCGTTCTGCTGCGCTGTCGCGTGCCCGGCATGACGGTGGGGTAGCATGGGGCGCATGAGCCTCAAGCTCGGCATCCTCACACCCTTCCTCTGGTCGGCGCCGTCGGCGGTCAACGACCAGGTGCGCGCTTTGGTGGAGCGACTCACGCTCGCCGGGCACCGGGTCACGGTCATCGCGCCGACCGCCGAACGCCCAGCGGTGGACGAGGCTCGCCGCCGGGTGCAGGCTGTCCTCACGGGCGAGCGTGACACCGTCTTCCTTCCGGACGAGCCCTACCCGCGGTACTTCTTCGCCGGGGCGACGTACGCTGTGCGCGAGAGCCGCTCCCTCAAGCTCATCGCCGCGCCGGCGGACCTGATCGCCAACATCGACGTCCTGCTCGGCGCCGAGGATCTCGATCTCCTGCACCTGAACGAGCCATTCGTCCCGGGACTCGGCTGGTCCGCGCTCCGCTACGCCGGCTGCCCGCTGGTCGCGACCTTTCACGCCAACCCCGAGCGCATGCGGCCGTTCTGGTCTACGCGCCCACAGCTTCGACGGCTGTTCGATTCGCTGGACGCGGCGATCGCCTCGTCGGCGGCCGTTCGTGACGCCGCCGCCGTCACGTTCCCGGGCGCCTACCGCGTGATCCCGGCGGGCATCGACCTCGAGACCTTTCACCCTGCGCTCTCCCGCGCCGAGGGTCCGGTCCGCATCGTCTTCAGCGGGGGGATCGAGCGGCGCAAGGGGCTCGGCGTGCTGCTCCGCGCACTGCGACATCTGGACGGGGAGCATGCCGGCGCCGTAGTCGACGTGTGCGGCGCTGCTGCCCAGGAGCGGAGATACGCTCGCATCGTACCGCCCGCCTGGCAGGATCGTGTCCGCTTCCACGGCCGCCTGCCGCAGGCCGAGGTCGCCACGCTGCTGCGCGAGGCCGACGTCTACTGCGCTCCGTCGTTCGGGCCGGAGACGGCGAGCGTGGCCTTGCTCGAGGCGATGGCGTCGGGGGCCGCGGTCGTCGCTTCGCAGATCGGCGGCTTCGACGAGGTGGTGCAGAACGAGGCCAATGGTCTTCTCGTGCCGGCGCGCGACGTGCGCGGGCTCGCTGTGGCGCTGACCCGGCTGCTCGGGGACGCCGGCCTGCGCCGGCGACTGTCGGCGGGGGCGCTTCGTTCGTCCCGCCGGTACGGCTGGGAGCGCGTGACCGGCGAGATCGAGGACGTGTACGAGGAGGTGGCGCGGCGGCGGCGGGATCCGCTCCCTCGCCGCCGCCGCCAGCAGCGCGAGCTCTTCGCCGACTTCCACATCCACTCGCACTACAGCAAAGACTGCGTGATGCCGGTCGCCGACATCCTCGAGCGTGCCCGCGAGGTCGGGCTCGACGTCGTCGCGATCACCGACCACGACAGCGCTGCCGGCGGCCTGGAGGCGCGGGAACTGGCCGATCGCTACGGCGTGCGCGTCATCGTCGGCGAGGAGGTCAAGTCCAGCGAGGGCGAGGTCATCGGCCTCTTCCTCGAGCGCACCATCCCCGGCGGCATGACCTTCGCGGAGACGATCGCCGCCATCAAGGAGCAGGGGGGCATCGTCTACGTTCCGCATCCTTTCGATCGCCTGCACACCATCCCGAATCAAGCCGTGCTCCGTGCGAACGTCGCCGACATCGACGTGGTGGAGGTCTTCAACTCGCGGCTCGCATTCCCCGGCTTCAACGAGCTCGCCGAGCGCTTCGCCCAGCGATATCGTCTGCCGGCGGCCGCAGGGAGCGACTCCCACGTGCTGCCCGGCATCGGTACGACGTTGTGTGGCATCGACGACTTCACCGGGCCCGGCGACTTCGTGCAGGCCCTCGCCGAGAGCCGCATCGTGCGCCGGCCGCGCAGTCGCATCTACCTGCAGTCGCTGAAACTGCTCCAGACGACGATGGGCGGCGCCGCGAAGGACGGCGGGCAGGTGGATTCTCCTGCATAGCGCGCGGATAATCCGGGTGGTCCCGCAATTGTCGGGGTAGTGCGAGGAGTTCGCCACGGTGACGCGAACTACCTAGCCAGCACCCCTGAGAGAGGTATCTGCGTGGCGCAACCCAACGAGATCTACGACAAGTACCTGACCCGGGCCATCAGCGAGATCAACGAGCTGACGGGCGAGATTCTCAGATGCTCGCGGTGCAGTCACGCGCGCACGATGCCGGTGATCGGCTCAGGCCACCCGATGGCCGACATCTTCCTGCTCAAGTACCAGGCACGGCCCTCCGAGCTGCACGAAGGTGTCGCCTTCTTCGGCCGCGCCGGCACGGCGCTCATGAAGAGCTGCCAGCGCCTCAAGATCGATCCGCTGCAGCTGTACGGGACCAACGTCATCAAGTGCGGGGAGGTCCGCGAGGCGCACCCCGAGGCCAAATGCCTCGACCACCTGCGCCGCGAACTCGCCATCGTGAACCCCAAGCTCATCGTCGCCATGGGCGAAGAGACGATCGCCGCGCTCAACAGCGTCAAGGTACCGCTGTCGCGGGAGCTCGAGTACACGCCCGGCGAGATCGTGGACTTCACGCCGGGCACCGAGGTCCTCGTCACCCCCGACATCGACATCTCGCTGGACGAGCAGAGCCTCAAGGCCGGCTTCTGGCGCGCGTTCCGAAGGCTCGGGGAGTGGTACGACAACATCCCGCCCTACTGACGGGCGTCCTCCCGCCCCGGGTCGCCGGCGCGGCAGCGCCGGTCTCCCCGGCTGCGATCATCTGATGAGGCGTCTCGCCCTCCCCTTCGTCGCCGTCACGGTCCTCCTCGCCTGGGGCTTCGGCAGCAGCGCGCTTCCGGCAGTGCCCGTCCGGCTCGACATCATGGTCTCGTCGGCTGTGGTGCTCACGGCGGTCGGCGCGCTCGTCTGGGGCATGTTGCCGCTGCGCGCGCTCGGGCGGCGTCTCCCGCTGGTCGCCCTCGCCGCCCTCCCGCTCGCCGTCCTGTTCGTGTGGATCGGCTGGGTGCCGGCGGCGAACGTCGCCAAGGTCGTCTTCGCCGCCGCGCTCGGCATCTGGATCGCCGACGAGCTCGAGCGCGTCAGCTGGATCGTCCTGGTCGCCGCGGTGAGCGCCGCCGTGGACATCGTCAGCGTCGCGGTGGGGCCGACCAAGGCGATCCTGGACAAAGGCCCCGTGGTGGTCGGCTACTTCACCGTCGCGGTCACGTGGGCCGGCTACACCTACGCCGAGGCCTTCACGGGGCTCGGCGTGAGCGACGTCATCTTCTTCGCGCTCTACCTGGCCGCGGCGAAGAGGTTCGGGTTGCGGGCCGGCTGGAGCGCGGTGGCCATGGTGGCGTCGTTCCTCGCGACCATCGCGGCGGCGATGTGGTGGACGGCCTTGCCGGCCCTGCCCCTGCTCTCCGTAGCGTTCCTCGCCGTCAACGCCGATCTCCTTTACCGGGGTCTTCGGGGCGGGGGAGAGCCGCTCCCGCCGGAGTGAGCGGCGGCGCCGGTCGTGGGCCGGCGCCCGTCCTCAGCCGGTGCGCTCGAAGAGCGCCACCGTCTCGATGTGGTGCGTGTGCGGGAACATGTCGACCGGGGCGATCCTGGAGAGCCGGTAGCCGAGCTCGGACAGCTCGGCCGCGTTGCCGGCGAGCGTCGTCGGGTTGCACGAGACGTAGACGAAGCGGGCGGCGCCGAGCGCCGCCGCGCGCTGCAGGGCCTTGCGGGCCATGCCGGCCCGCGGCGGGTCGGTGATCACGACCGCCGGCCGGTCGTCGTCGCCGGGCCGGGCGGCGTCGAGCACGGGGTGCGGCGGAAAGCGCAGCAGCGGACGCACGTCGGCCGCGTAGAACGAGGCGTTGTCCACCCCGGCGAGCCCGGCATTGACGCGAGCCGCCTCGATCGCCTCGTCCTGGATCTCGATGGCGTGGACCTCCCGTGCGGCCTGCGCGAGCGGGAGACTGAGCGAGCCGATGCCGCAGTAGAGGTCCACCGCGGGGCGGTGAGCCTCCGGCGCGGCGAACCGCAGGGCCGCTGCGTAGAGGACCTCGCACATGGCGCTGTTGGTCTGCAGGAACGCGGCGGCCGGCACGCGGAGGTCGATGCCGGCGAGGCGCTCGCGAAGATACGGCGGGCCGGCCAGCATATGGGGGCCGTCGCCGACGGCGGCATCGGAGCGGGACTCGTTGACCGTCACGGCGAACGACGTGCAGCCGCACTCCGCCGTCACGCGCGTGGCCAGGTCGGCCTCTTCGGGGAATCTGGCGGCGACGAACAGGTTGAGCAGCAGGTCGCCGCTCGATCGGCCCTCGCGAACGACGAGATGACGCAGCAGCCCCCCGTCTCCCTCGCGTGCGTAGGGCGCGAGCCCCAGATCTCTGCAGGCGGCGGCGACGGCCAGCCGGGCGCGGTTCATGCGCTCTGAGGACAGCTCGCAGTCGACGACGTCGACGATCTCTCGCCAGGACCCGCGCTTGTGCAGGCCGAGGACGAGGCCGCCGTCCTCGGATGTCCCGAACGAGAACTCCATCTTGTTGCGGTAGCGCCAGGGGTCGTCCATGCCGCGGATGGGCTCGAGGTCGAAGTCCGTCAGGTGCGCCAGGCGCTGCAGGGAATCGACCACCTGCTGCTGCTTGAACTCGAGCTGTGCGGCGTAGGCGAGCGTCTGCCACTCGCAGCCGCCGCAGTCGGCGGCGTGCCGGCAGCGGGGCCCGACACGGCGCGGGGAGGGGGAGAGGATCTCCAGGGCCCGCGCTTCGGCATGTGACTGCCGGCGTTTGGTGACGCGGGCGAGGACACGGTCTCCGGGCACGGCGCCGCGCACGAAGATCACGAACTCGTCCAGCCGCGCGACGCCCTGCCCGCCGTAGGCGAGCGTCGTGACGTCGAGTTCGACGGTGTCTCCGGGGCGGGGCGGCATGGTGAGCCAGTGTACCCTCTCCTCCGGGGCGCCGCTAACCGGTGGGCCGGGCGTCATCGCGACCTTCATCGGCGGTCACGATCAGGGCGCCGGCGACGCCTGCGATCGTCCACCCCATGGGGTTCCGGCGAGGGTGTGGAGCCCCTCGGGCTGCTGGTAGAGTGACGCCGTGGACCGCACGGTCCGGCCGCCCGCCCGCGAAAGGAGTCCCCGATGAGCGTCGACCTGGAACGCTATCGGCGCCGTGCCGAGGAGTTCGTCGGCGCCCTCGACCTCGAGTACTACGAGCACTTCTCGGGGCGCAAGGAGCGCTGCGACACGGCGGCGGTGTACGACCGCTATCCGGAGCTCTTCACGCGTGAGGCGATCGACGACCTGGAGGAGATGTACGCGGTCGCCGTCGACGACGAGAAGCTGCGCCTCGCCTACCTCCTTGCGTTCACCGTCGACGGCTTCATGGGCGAGCAGACCAAGCACCTCGGCGACGAGATCGCCAACACGGAGGGCGAGACGACGATCGTCGTCGACGGGGAACCCATCGGCCTGCGACAGGCGAGCGTGGCGCAGGGCAACGAGGCGGATAGAGGGCGCCGGTCACGCATCCAGGAGGCGCGCCTCGCGGCGACGGCCGAGCACCTCAATCCGCTGCTCGACACCCTTTGGCGGCGGTGTCACGATCTGGCGCTCGAGCTCGGCTACCCAGACTACAAGGAGCTGTACGGCACGGTCCGGGGTCTCGACTACGACCACCTTCGCGCCGAGCTCGAGGGTTTCCTCGCCGACACGACCAGCATCTACGAGCGCGTCATGGACCGCCTGGTCCGCGAGCGGCTCGGGTTCACGCTCGCGGAGCTGACCTATGCGGACCTCCCGTACCTGTGGCGCGCCGAGGGCTTCGACCAAGTCTTCCGGGCCGATGCCCTCGTCCCCTCGCTGCGCGAGACCGTGCGGGGCATGGGCATCGACATCGACGCGCAGTCCAACGTCCACCTCGACACCGAGGTCCGGAAGCTCAAGTCGCCACGCGCGTTCTGCGCGCCCGTGCGCGTGCCGGACGAGATCTACCTCGTCGTCTTGCCCCATGGCGGTCAGGACGACTACGGGATGCTCCTGCACGAGGCGGGGCACACCGAGCACTTCGCGCACGTGCGCCCAGATCTCGCCTTCGAATACCGGCACCTCGGCGACAACGCCGTCACCGAGGGCTTCGCGTTCACGTTCGACCACCTGCTGCTCAATCGCGAGTGGCTGTCTCGCATCCTCCAGTACGACGACAGCGACGAGTACGTGCGCTTCGCCACGGTCAACGACCTGTACTTCATGCGCCGCTATGCGGCGAAGCTCGCCTATGAGACCACCCTGCACGCGCAGACCGGCTCTCTGGAGGCGATGCCCGCGGAGTACAGCCGCCGGCTCAGCACCGCCACGCTGGTCAGCGTGCCGGAAGAGAACTACCTCGCCGACGTCGACGACGGCTTCTACTGCGCGAGCTACCTCAGGGCCTGGATGCTCGAGGGAGCCCTTCGCATGATGCTGCAGGACCAGTTCGGCAAAGCGTGGTTCACCACACAGGCCGCCGGCGACTGGTTGCGCGGGCTCTGGGCGGAGGGCCAGCACCTGACCGCGGAGCGGCTGCTGCTGCGGCACGGGGGCGGCAGGCTGAACGCCGACCCGCTGCGGCATCTGTTCGAGCAGGTGCTCGGCCGCTGACCGGCGTCGCCGGCCCGCCGCGGGTCGCCGCCCGCTCTAGGCAGGGAGGAAGCTCACCACGACGCGTCGCCGTCGCGGTCCGTCGAACTCGGCGAAGTAGATGCCCTGCCAGGTGCCCAGTTGGAGCGAGCCGCCGCTCACGGGCACCGTGACGCTGCTGCCCATCAGGCTCGCCTTGACGTGCGCATCGGAGTTCCCTTCGAGGTGTGTGAAAGGGAGGTCGTGCGGCACGAGCCGCTCGAGCGCCATCTCGATGTCGGCCCTGACCGAGGGATCCGCGTCCTCGTTGATGGTCACACCGGCCGTGGTGTGCGGCACGAAGACCAGCGCGACGCCGTCGCCGGCGTCGCGCACGAGCGCGGCTACGTCACGGGTGATGTCGACGAAGCTCACGCGGCGCTGAGTCTGGACCTCGAACGTCCACATGGTGCCCTCCTAGAAGAGTCCGAACCGGCGCCTCGTGGCGGGCGCCTCACGCCGGTGGGGGACGGTGTTGCGGAGCCGCAGCGCCTCGACGACGTCGGCGGTCGAGCGCACCGGGTCCGGCAGCTCCGTGTAGCAGCGCATGAGGTGCGTGGGGTCGTGCGCGTCGCTGCCGGCGGTGCGCCCGGCGCCGAGGTTGGCGGCGATCCGCTCGGCGGCGGCGACGTACCGCTCGTGCGGCCACGACCCGTTGAACACCTCCACGGCGTCGACGACGCCGGCGACCATGTTCTCGATGCCCGGGTAGTAGGCGGAACCGCTGCGCCCGCCGCCGGCCCCCGGGTGGACCCACACCACGGCGGCGTCGTCGGGGACCTCGCCCGCCCGGGGAGCGTCCTGGATGCTCTGCAGCGTCGAGAGGTAGTCGAGATCCGGGGAGAAGATCACGAAATCGCCGAAGAGGGTGCTGATCTCGACGCCGTCGATCAGCAGCACGCCCTCGGCGGCCAGTGCAGGCCTGAGGCTGCGGTTGTCGGACACGTCACCATGGTTGGTGAGCGCGATGGCCTCGACTCGGTGCTCCACGCACCAGGCGATGTAGTCGCGATAGGTGATGCGGGAGCAGTCCGAGGCCGGGTACGTGTGCGTGTGCAGGTCGACGTTCATCGCCCCCGATTATAGACTTCGTGGCACGATGCAGGGCACACTTGATACATTCGGCGTCGTGGAGATCCTGCAGATCCTCGGCAGGATGCGACGTTCCGGCACGCTGCACATCGAATGCCCGCGGCGGCTCATCGACGTCCACTTCACGCACGGACGCATCGCCGAGACGCGCGACTCGACGCGCGTGGCCGCGGACACCGTCATCGGGAGCCAGCTCCTCAAGCGCGCGCTCGTGAACGAGCAGCAGCTCTCCGCCGCACTGGCGGAGCAGGAGGTGCGGCCGCGACCGGTGGGGACCATCCTCGTGCAGCATGGAGCCGTCGCCGAAGATGCTCTGCGCGAGGTGCTCTCCCGCCAGATCGCCAACACGCTCGTCGCCGCCAAGCTCGAGGCGGCGGGCACGTTCGTGTTCGTCGTCGATGCCGAGCCGCAGCCCGTGGACTTCGTCACGGTGGACACGCATTCGGTGTTGCTCGACATCTCCGCCCTGGGCGGGGAGTACTGCCTGGCGGTCGAGATGCTCGGGCAGACGTCCACCGTCCTTGTGCGCAACGGCGACTACAACTCATTGCCGCGCAACCCGCTTCCCATGGCTCGCGACGAGTTCGCCGTGCTGCTCCAGGTCGACGGCCAGCGCACCGTCAAGGAGATCACGGAGGCGAGCCATCTCGAGGAGATCACCGTGGTGAGCATCCTCGGCAAGCTCGCCGATGCGGGCGTGCTCCTGGTCAAGGCCGAGCGTCAGTCGCGGGCGGAGGACGCCGCCGAGCTGCAGGCCCACCGCGACAGCGTGTGGGCCGAGGTCAGCCAACTCCTCGACGACATGGTGGACCCGGCCGACGAGGACGCGGCCGCCGGGAGTGGCGCGCCGGCCGCCGAGGACGGCTGGCCGGCGCTCTGAGGCCCGGCTCGGCGGAAGAGAAGGCGGAAGAGAACGACGAAAGGGGCGGGCGGCCTGCAGGCCGCCCGCCCCTTTCCGTGCCCTTGCTCAGGCGGTGACGTCGCGGACGAGATCCTCGAACGCGTCGACGAAGAGGTCGACGTCGGCGTCGGTGTGCGTGATCGAGAGCGTCCACTCTTCTTCGCGGCCGGGGGCGATGATGAGCCCGCGGTTGATGTTATAGAGCCAGGCCAGGGCGACGAGGTCGGCGTCCTGCTCCTTGATGAAAGACTCGTAGTCGGTGATCTTGTCGAGCGCGAAGTTGACGCAGCCCTTGGACGAGATGCCGACGGTGTAGCCGGGGAAGTCGTACTTCTTACACACGGCGTCGCACTTGGCGATGATCCTGTCGTTCAGTTGGTTCAGGTGCTCGTAGGCATCGTCGGTCATGACCTGTTCGAAGCTGGCGCGCGCGGCGGCCATGCTGAGCGGGTTGCCGCTGTACGTGCCGACCTGGAAGACGGTGCCGTCGTTGACCTTGGCCATGATCTCCTCGCTGCCGCCGATGGCGCCGCACGGGGTGCCGCCGGCGAGCGCCTTGCCGAGGGTGACCATGTCGGGGACGACGCCCCAGCGCTCGACCGCGCCGCCGCGGGCGGTGCAGATGCCGACCTTGACGTCGTCGAAGATGAGCACGATGCCGTGCTTCTTGGTGAGCGCGCGCACGCCCTCGAGGAAGCCCGGCTCGGGGAGCACGACGCCGAGGTTCATCATGGCTGCTTCCATGATGACGGCGGCCGGTGGGTTGCCCTCTTCGACCATGCGCTCGATGCGCTTGGTCATGTTCTCGATGTCGTTGAACGGCACCGGGACGGTGAGGTCGATCGAGCTCTGTGGGATGCCGCCGCCGTAGGGGAGCGAGGCGTAGTCGTCGCGCGGGCCGATCTGGCCGTAGTCGAGGGCGCCGATGCTGACCATGACGTAGTCGTGGTGACCGTGGTAGGAGCCGAACATCTTCACGATGGGCTCACGGCCGGTGAAGGCGCGCGCCACGCGGATGGCGTCCATCGTAGCCTCGGAGCCCGAGTTGACGAAGCGCCACTGCGGGAGCTTGAAGGCGCCCGAGAGGTGCTCGGCCATGATGATGGCGTCCTCGGTCGGCAGGCCGAACTGGGTGCCGAGGGGGGCGCGCTTCTGGATGGCCTCGACGATGAGCGGATGGGCGTGACCCTGCACCATGCAGCCGTAGCCGTTGTGGAAGTCGACGATCTCCCGGCC
>Ga0307379_10012586_pt1 | contig 11021 bp, 5 predicted proteins | sample UN2MG_FD_202237 | JGI IMG/M metagenome (GOLD analysis project Ga0307379, IMG submission 202237) | Soil microbial communities from Risofladan, Vaasa, Finland - UN-2 | ecosystem: Environmental > Terrestrial > Soil > Coastal area > Acid sulfate soil | place: Finland: Risofladan, Vaasa | collected... | reverse complement strand
GTGCGGGAAACAATGGGAACACGTTCTTTCTACAAAAGAAGCAGTTTGTGTGGATTGGCTTGATTGTTTTTCTTGTTTTGAGCGTGCTTATCGCGTTCCACAATCTTTTAGTGTGCGAGAAGAGAAAAAAGAAACTCCAAAACAGGTTGGAGACATAACAGAAGGCTTCATTGAAGAAGCTAGAAAAGAACTAGAACAACAAAAAAAAGAGGCAAGTAGCAAGGAGTATAAGGTATGACAGCGATTATAATTTTGGCTTTGGTTGTGGCGGTGCTATTAGCAGTAACAATTATCCTATTCTGGTATAATAGGAAGGTTGTAGAACAGTGGGTAGCTATGGTGGAGGATGTAAAATATGTTCAAAAGCGAGCCCAAGAATACGGTGAGCATTTGAAGATTGTTCTGTCTATGGATACTTATACGGGAGAACCGGTCATTGAAAATCTGCTTAAGCACAGTGGAGATTTCGCTTCAGACTTGGAAGATTTTCAGACAATCTATTCTTTTGATCCTGACGCTGAGCCTCCTTCACAAGAGGAAATCGCTAATGAGGAAGAAGAAGACTAAGAACCACTATTTTACATCTGTTCACGAAGATGCTATTGTTGAGTACACACATACAGATTGTTCGAAGAAGAGGACAGAACTGTATGTAACTCTTATTGGTCCAGCTCTAGACGAGATGGTAGATAAGATTATATTCACTTACAAGTTTACTTCTCTCCCAAACATCAACATTTTGAGAAGAGAATGCAAGGTGTGGCTTACCATGATATTGGATAAGTTCGACCCTGCTCGCGGGCATAAAGCGTTTTCATATTTCAGCGTAGTGACAAAGAATTGGTTTATACACAAGGTAAAAAACACTTCTAAAAAAAATCAACGTGAAATCCAATATGAAGAAGTTGCCAAGGATTTGGAGCACACATACCTTTCAGAAGACAGCTTATATGAGAAAACAAGAGAACAATGGGAATTTTGGACTTCTTTCATAGAAGAAATGAATTCGTGGGAGACAATGGGTCTTAGACCAAACGAGAAGCGGGTGCTTGAAGGCATTAAAATTTTGATGGCTAATCTTGAAGAGGTAGAAATTTTCAATAAAAAGGCTTTCTATTTATACTTACGCGAATTGACAGGGCTCAACACGAAGCAGATAGTAAGCAGCTTATCTAAAATGCGCGACCGATACGCCGTTTTCAAAAGAAAGTGGGACGCAGGGCAAATCTAATCTTTTAAAAAGACTATTTAACTTGAGGTAAACTAACAATGATGGATGAGATTACATCACCAGACTTAGAAGAAGAACGTGAACAAGTCAAAAAGTCTTCGCAAATGACTTCAGAAGAGTGTATCCAAGAAGCGATTGCTAACTTGCGGAGAGATAGAGAAATGGCAGGAATAGGATATGTAAATATTCTTATGTATGCCCAGAAAAATAAAGAACGTTTTGAAAAACTAGGTCTAACCATCGCTAAGTTTCTTGAAGTCCTGCAACGCTCAAACGAGCAGCTAGTCAAGATTGCTGCGTTAAAATCTAAGAAGAGTGCATTAGACGAGGAGATTTCAGAAGAAGACAAAGAAGGAATTTTTGACGACATTCAAGAAAGCGTTGATGAGGACGATGAATAAATGGCTCCAAAAACGCCCAAGTGGTTGGCTCCATTTGGAGAATTAAACGACGTAAGAAATCCATTAATTCATAGAAGAGTAGACTATGACGACATTTCTGTCGGAACAATAATCAATAATCTTACAGAAGAGACTTTTACACCAGATGGACTAGCGAATACCGGGCCATACAAAGCCATCGTTCTGCGAATAGAATCTGGAGTTCCAAGCCCAGGAGAGTCTTTGCGGTGGCTTAAAAGATTCCTTTCTGTTGGCGGGCTCCCTCCAATGATTTCAGTCAAGGCTCGCATTCCGGAATTACATTCAATGCTCCCGATGCCAGAGAGTCCAGAAGATCATAGCATTATTGATATGTATCCAACATTTTTGGCGGAATCACAAGATCTGAAAGCGCCATCACCTGGAGACTTAATTTGGGTTGATTATGGGAACAAGACAAACTTTACCGATCCCATATATATCAAAGAAATCATATCAAGACAGAGCATGCCGGTTGCTCATGGCTCTATTAATCCGAAGAAGAAACACAAACAAGCCTGTACTGGACAGTTTCTTTCAGACCCTCCGCTTGGAGATCCACTATCTGGGCAGAATAAATCGCTTTCACATTCCGGGCTGCCACTTCTTCCCCGCAAACCAGCATCGGCTGTGTCTGTAGACAATACAGTTATTAAAGGTCCCCGCGTTTCTGGCGACAGTGCAGAAATGTGGCAAAAGAGCATAGAAGCAAGGGGAACGCCGGGAACTACTTGGATAGGCAATATTGTCTCCAACGGAGCCGAAGACAGCAACCACAAATCTGGAAAACGAGACACAATAATCTTCGCGCCAAACACAACAGATTTTTCTCATCCAGTCGAGCTGATGTATTTTTTTCACGGCAGGGCAGAGTTCGCAAATAACTATGATTTTAAACGCCGTTTTGCTCCAGCGCTCAAGCGCATGTCGGAGTCAGGACGCAACTTTGTTCTCGTAATTCCAGAATTACCATGGTGTCATCACTACAAAAAGATCAAGGGTTCAACACCGATTAATTCTTCCTGGAGAGGAAACGACAATTTTGGAAAGTTCCACAATGAAGTTTTAGGTGTTATAAAAGAAACGTTCTCTTCAAAACTCAAAGTAGGTTATACTTCCATCACAGCTCACAGTCAAGGTGGTCAAGCGTTAGGCGAAGGCTTGGGAGACATAATAAAAATAGCACCAAATAAAATCACATTGGCTGACTCTGTAGGATATTACCAGGGTGGAAAGAAAAACTGGGCTGTAGAACTATGGGACAATTATGTAAAAAAGAATACTGATGTAGAGCTAAACGTGTTGGTTTCCGTAAATGGCTGGCTTGAAGTTCTTTCTCGCAGAGCAGAAAAAACAATGAAGGGAAGCAACGTATTTTTTGACTACATCAATAAAGGTGGCGGCCCGACTGGGCACAGGAAGATAGGAGATTTAGGACTAGAATGGGTTAACCAAGTGGCTGCGAAAGAAAAGGACGCGGCAACGGCCGCTGCGGTAAAGAGTGCTAAAGCAAACCCAGTTACAAATTTTGACGCCGAGGAGCCTCAAGCGGGAGCTACAGATGCCACAATAAACCCACCGCAGCAGCCGGGTGCAAAAGCACCATTACCAACCAATCCGCCATCTTCCCCTAGCGCAACAAAGAAAAAACAGGTTGGGAAAAAAAAGTTGCCAGTGATTCAGCAAGCCGAGCCGTTTACAGAAGCTCGTGTTAAACTAAAAGATTATGCTGCGCTAGATGGCAATTCAAACCTTCTTGTAAGCGTTCCCAGCACAGGAGCAAACCAAAAATTACACAAGTTAGCAGCGTCAAGATTGCATGCTTTAAACCGTGCTTGGATGTCTGATGCATCTGAAAAGGGGATACCAGGTGCAAAGCCACTTAAAATTGCCAGCGGCTGGAGAAAACAAAGTTTTAAATCCAAAGAACAATATGAGGCAAAAATGATAAAAGAGTATGGTAGTGTGGCAGAAGGTCGAAAATGGAAGGCTTTTGAGTCTCCGCACATGACAGGGCTAGCCATGGATATTGGCAATAATGGATTGACTCCAAGAAGGTCAACAAATGCCCAGCAGAAAAAGACACAACTATACACTTGGTTAGTTGAAAATGCGCATAGATTTGGATTCACTCCATACAAGAGAGAAGCCTGGCACTGGGAAGTTAGAATTCCAGTTGAATCATTCAAGACTGGGAAAGAGTTTACAGAAGATTTTGCTGTTCGTGTGACAGATCCGGGAACGTCAGATTCAGACATGTCTCCGCAAGCGGCAACTGAACCAATGGCAGAGAACTGCGTAAAAAATCTAGGTAGCGTCATGGCTAAAACAACCAGTGGTTTAGATTCCAGGATTACAGTCCCAGATTGGGTGAGAACAACAGGAAATCTAAAACCAGATGATAGAAACACATTTATCAAAAAACTGTCTAAAGAACTTGGGATAGAACCAGAGATGGCATATGCATTTTTTATGGTAGAGAGCGGAGGAAGACCAGGCATAAATCCTACGAATAATAGAGCACTCATTCGATTTGAGCCTCACGTTTTTGCTTCTCCGAAAATGCTAGCAAAATACAAAGTCAATCCCCAGCGTGTTCCGTGGGCTGGAAAGGATTCAAAGGAAAGAAAGGAGAAGTGGAGAGCATTAGGTTATCGTCATGGTTCTAATTTTCAAACAAATAAATATGAATATGAGGCTCTTGCTGCGGCAATTAAGATTGATGAGCAGTTGGCATATGCGTCCATCAGTACTGGGGCGGCGCAGATTATGGGTTTCAACTGTCGAGGGATAGGTTACAAAACACCGAAGGAGCAGTTCGAAGCATTTTCCTCAAGTGAGGAAGCTCAAATTAGAGGCTTCTTCACCTTTGTTCAAAAGCGTGCCGGTGGAAAGTTGCTAGCAGCAATAAAGCGAAATGATTTTGTTACAGCAGCATTATATTACAATGGGCGAGGCAAAGAAAAACTATACGGAGCCAAGATAAAGAAATATTACGACACATATAAAGCAAAAGGATTACCTTCTAAATGATGCGAAAACCAGCAGTAGATCTAATTGGGCTAGACCCCAAATCTAGGGAGTATGCAGATAGCGTTCCGAGCGAGCTAAAATCATCTGCTAGGGGCGTCGTTGGCGATCCGCTCCAGGAACCTGTTCCAGAATATATTTCAACTCCAAGTGAGAAAGTTATCGCTAATAAAAATAACGCTTGGATAGTTTTAGGCAGAGACAGGACAGGGAGTCGCCTTTCAGGTTATGGAGGCAAAGGAGACACGCACGCGGCATCAATTGATATCGTAGTGGGGAGAATGGGCTCAGACGCAAGGAAGGTTGACAACAATGGTAATCAACTTTATGTTGACCCCAATTTCAAAAAAGATGCAGCTCGCATCTATATCAGTCAGAAGACAGATGTAGATGCAGCTTTCGGTCTTCCAGAAGGCAGGGTGGGAAATCCCAAAGCAAAATCAGCCATCGCACTTAAGGCAGATGGAATAAGAATCATCGCGAGAGAAGGAATAAAACTAGTTACAAAGACAGATAAGAAAAATAGCCAGGGTGGCAACGTTATGCAAATCAGTGGAGTCGATCTTATAGCTGGTAATATGGAAAAAGAACTCCAGCCGCTAGTCAAAGGCGGAAATCTTCAAGAGGCGCTAGAAAGATTGACCCATCATGTAGACAAGCTGTCGGGAATTGTGGACGCTTTTTTGCATACGCAGATGCAGTATAACACAGCTATTCAGGGACACTTTCATCACAGTCCATTTTTTGCTGTTCCAAATCTTCCTTCAACAGTATTACAATCCGAGGGAATGCGGTGCTCTTTGAATCAACTAGTGAAAGTAAAGCGGTCCTTAGTAAATCAAAAAATGAACTTGGCTGGCTATAAACTAACGTACCTTAACCCAGCCGGAAAGAAATATATCAATAGTCGGTTTAATAATGTCAATTAAAAACAAAATACCCGCTCTAAAAAGCGATGCATCCATTCAATACGGAGATACAGGCAACGCTGTCAAGCAGCTCCAAACCTTCCTCCAAAAACAGAAGTTTGTCCAGGATCAGCAGCAACTTCAAGATGACCTCAATAAACCCGTTCCGAAGTTGACTGATGGTAAGATTTTTGGCACCTTTGAAAAATACACCAGCGATTATCTACAGAGCTGGCAGAAGGCATGGGAAGTTTCCATCAAAAAAGCAGGACAACTTTCAACTCAAGAATGGCAGAGTGAAATAGGACAACTAGGTTTTGCCAGCGCCCAAATAATGTTTGGAGCACAAAAGACAAAAGTACCAGCTACTACAACACCAGCTCCGCAAGCTTCTCCAATAAAAGACCCGTCAAAAACTTCAGTATCCAAAACTGAAACACATTTCGTAAAAACACGTGACCCTGGTCACCGTCTTGCTCTTCGCAAGGCGCCAGCTTACGTTGCGGTAGGCAAAGAAGCAAAAGACGACATAGACAAAAAGGGTGAGCTGGTCGTAATGATGCCACCAGACACGCTCCTCAAGATGATAGACCCTTGGCTCGGCTACCAGTGCCAATGGCATCAGGTTGAGGTAGTAGACGACGATGCTATTTTTTCTACTGCTCGCGAGCTGCAAAAGACCCGCAAGCTTTATTGCTACGCCGAATTTGTTCAGCCTCTCAAGGGCACAGCAGAAATGCTTCCAATCCGCTGTATGGATTGCCAAGAAAGACATCATCTCAATGCCGGAAGAAACAATCCATTTCCGGAGTGGAAGACGCTCGACATTTGCCAGCCATTTTACGATGTGTATACTTGTGCCTACTACGTTGCAGTTACGCTGCCTGATACTTCTAGTGACGATTCTCTTGTGGAGACACAAAAGAAAATAGCAGTTGAAATGGGCATCGAAGCACTTTTTTCCTTCTACAATAAACAACGCAAAGAAGGAGATGTGAAGCGATACGTAAACGCCTTTGAGTTTGCAACAGCCGAAGAGCTTTATTTAGACGAGCGTCCGGAATCAAATGTAGTAGTCCTGGTGAAGGTTCCAGCAAAATATTTCCACGCTATTCCTCAAGAGACAGATTTTTTGACTGATATTCCAAACGCGGACAATGGCGTTCTTCCAAACGACTGGCGTAGATCGCAGATTAACACGTCAGAGCTTAGAGGTGATCTTCGGCTAGTGGTTGATGAAATGGAGAAGTTTGCCGAAAAAGTAGAAGAGTGGTCCGGAGAGATTGTAGGATACGATTTTGAGACAGAAGCAGATAATCTTGATAGATTTGATGGCTTGCTGGAAACATTTGTAGAAACTAACGGGAAAAAAATGAGAAGGGATGAAGAAGACCTGATTGAGCTTGGGTTTGAAGGTCCTTGTTTCAATGTCATTTATGTGATGATAAATCAAGGTGAAGTATCGATCCCCCTACGTATCGGGTTTGAATGTTTTGCCGAGGATGACATTCTTCTAAACACAAATACAATGGGCTATGTTTTTTATCTCAAGGAAATCGTTGCCGACATTAAAGCCAAGCGTCTTTCTTGGATGAAGTTCGTTCAAACATATGTCTGCCCGATTCCAGAGATACGACCTTCGCGAGCACCAAAAAAGAAACTTGTAAAAAAGGAAATCAAAAAAACAGAAAAGAAACTCGAAAAGAAGCTCATCAAAACTAAGAAAGAGCTGGACCAGGAAGATGAAATAATTCAGGCTCCGCCCTTTAAGGATAGAATAGGTCTGGCCAGAGAGAAGATTTCAGAATACACAGGAGATTCTATCTTTGACTGTGAAAACATTCCTAGCTTGCTTGGAAGGATAGAAACGATAGAAGACCTTTACGGAGAAATCCTGAACAAGGTAGATATCAAAGATGTGACCTCGTTTATAGTTCAGTGCCTTGCTGCGCGATTCCTTCCCCCAGACCTTGCTTTTTTGGCTTGCCGAATGGTGCTCGGACGCATCCCTCTCGAAGGGCTAGAAAAACTACTTGACTTCCTTCCAGATGATAAGATTTTAGAAATTACCGGCAAGATGGCTATTTTTCAGGAGCCGCCTATTAATGGGAAGGTCGGAAGTAATGCTTCTCAACTGCGAGAAACAATAAAAACGGTAGTTTCAAAAGAAGAGCTTTGCCGGGCTTTGACAGATTTGGACCCAAACTTAGTGGGCGATTTTCTCCTAACCCTCCAGCCACCTGACTTTGACGACCTTTTGCACCTTATCCCAGTCATCGAAATACCGGACATTTTTTACACAGAAGACATTCTCGCAGCCATTGGAGATGCCATCATCGACGCTATAAGAACAATCTTAACGCAAGTCCTCGTGGCTCTCCTGAAAGAAATCTTTTCGTCAATTTGCGAGCTGTGTAATCCTAGTGAAGACCCCCAAGAACGAGGGGTATTCGGTGGTGAAAATCTAAACGATATGTTCCGTGGAAGTGGCAACCGACCAGAGGGAATTGGCAAGCGTGCCTTCGATGACTACGGTATTGGCGGAGACTTTGACTCCGACGAATTCACTGATTTTCTAGATGACCTTTCTAACATTTTATTGCCGAGCGAGCTATGTTCCCTGCTTGACGGGACCGCAACACCGATGGTTTTAAAACTGGTCTTGAAATTGATAGGAACAAAATACCCTGCCCTTAAAAAGAAGCTCAAAACAACTTCGGCTGTGAAGGACTTCTTCATCTATCTAGGCTCATTTTTGAGTCCTGCTATCTGCGAAGAAATAAACAGTCGTCTTCGAACTCCAAACGATGACCTTTGTACCGACGAGGATGAATTTCTTCGTAACAACTTGCTCGCAGACAAGTTGTCAGCAAAACAGTTGAAAGAGCAACTAGCCAAGGTTCAGAAAGAGAACGAAGACAAACTAGAAAGATTTTTGGCTCTCGGAGTAGATGGATTTGCTCAAGGGCTTTTGCCACCGATTGCTGGGAATGCTTGTGCTGAAAAGAACAAAGGTATGTCTAGTATCATCCCTCGTGATCCTCCATCTGTAGAATTCTTGAACGAGCAGGTAGTAAATACAATGTTTGACGGCATTCACGATGCGTTCAACACTGACATGCGAGGCTTTACTTCTACTGTCTTGGACGAGAGAAGAAAGAAAGAAATAGCAAAATATAACAAAAAGCCTGACGGAGAGTTCAAGACATCGTATGACGCAGTAAGACTGCCTTTTGATAAATTCAACCAAAATCATGAGCATGAAGAAGCCCTCCTGAAAGATCCAGACCAGTCCGGAGGAGGAAGCGGAAATAGAATCCTTGCTGTTGCTGAAGAAGTAAAGCAATCCTTCGCCTCTAACGGAAATTTTGGTAAGGAGAATAACAAGTTTGAAGATTCAGACGCTGTTTATACATACAATCTTTCGGCAACAGATAGACAGAAAAATCTAGCCGAGTTAAAAAAGACTAAAGCTGCTGTTGTTCAGGGCGCCCAAAAGCCAGAACCACCAGCTCCTAAAAAGTCTTTCTCCATTACTCCGCCCGGAAAGGCAACAAAGCCGGGCACGCAATCTACTCCAGATTTACCAGCTTCTGTGCTTGAAAATCTTGAGAAGTGCGACGACATCGAAGAAGAAGGCAAGCTGGGAGTTGTGGCATCTACATATGATTTTTTGTCTCTTCCGTCGTCAACGGCTGTTCGTTATACTCTCACTCCCTATGCTGGCTCGGAGCCGAAGATAGACGAGTTTGTTGTCGAGACTAATGACGAGCCTGTAATCTCTATTTTCTCAACCAAAGACGAGCCTACAGAATTATCAAATGCCGTTAAAAAACTAGGAGTAAAATATGATAGCAAAGTTTCAGCAAGACAAGATTTATTTGCTTCGTATGTCTCGAAAAAATGGAAGCAGGTTATTGCTCCAGAGGACAAAAACAAAATAAATCAGGGCTCTAAATTCTACAACTTCTTTAGAGATGAAGCCTTTCACAGAATTATGGATGATTTGATGGACAGGTTTGCTCTTCAAATTTCCAATGCTCCCACCTTCCAAGCGGATAAATTCTTGAAGGTAAAGTTTTTGCCAGATGTTTCTGGACCAGTTGCTGATGGCGTTTGCGCCCCCCAGCCAGATGTGAGCTTGCTGGACATTTCGGACATCAAAGAAAAAACACTTTCAAACTACAAGAAAATATCATCCGTTTGTAGCGCAGATGATAGAGTAGATCCAATTGAAAAAGCGGGGAAAGACAGTGTTGTTGAAGTCATCCTGAGAGTATACGTAGTTGACTACGTTCTCCGCGCTATGTTCGTTTTCTCAGAGTTTAAGACAGCAGATATTTTAGCGGACGAAACAATAATCAAATACTTAATTCAAAAGATAGAACGCTCTATGCGAGATGACGGAAGTGATTTCTTTGACAGAGTAGCCAAAGCGTCCAAGGCTCTCATGGATAGAAGAGGAGACAAGGTTGAAAATCCTTTGCTGCCCGACGAGATTTCAGGAGTCGCAGCTATGGAAAAACTTATTGGTGAGCAGATTGCCGCGATTTCAGACATGGTAGAGAAGATTTTAGGGACTGGTGTTTCCGATGTTGGAAACCGTATGCTGAAAGAGTGGATTGGCGATGCCAGAGATCCGCAGCGTGAAGCGGAGAACTTTTATCTTCACGAGAGCAAAACCTTGTTTTCCAACCAAACCGGGTTTACTGGAGGAGGCTGGAGTCCAACGCCACGAGGAAAAGAATTTTTGGAAGGTGGCTTTGAAATAGAAAGATACGTCCGTCGAGTGGTAAAAGACGGGAAGAGCGTGAATTTCGTAGAAGCTTGGCAAGATTTCAAGGGATATCCCGTAACGGAGTTTACCAAAGATATAGACCAATGTGGCCATTATGGGCTGCGGCTGATGTATGTTCCGCCTATTGAGGACAGCAATCGCTTTACGAAGTTGATGAAAGACGAGAAAATTGGGATTCCATCTGACAAGTATGAAGCAGAGAAAGCATACTGGCTTGACAAGGGTCACTCGTTTCCGTTTCCTCTGATAGAGGTAGAGAGCGAGGAAGCATTTTCTATTGATGAAATGAAAGACATGGACGAAATCACGATGCAGAATAAGTTGAGAGCAGAGATGCTCCAGACAGAAGACTTCAAATTACTTTTCAGCTTCATCTTTCCTCTCCAGCGTTTCATCAGCCTGAGCATGATTTACAACATTCAAGCAATGGAACATTTTATTCCAGAGATAGATAATGTTTTTGATAGCACCAAACAAGTCGCTCGCTCTTTGCTAGACATACTTACTCCAGGAGAAGACTGGTGGAAAAAGCAGGATTCGTTTATTGATTCAGCCGGTGGAAATGCTGGATTACGTCAGACAGCCATGGAGAACATAAAGGTAGATGGACCAACTCCAAACCTGCTAAGCTTGGC
>Ga0307379_10012585_pt1 | contig 11022 bp, 7 predicted proteins | sample UN2MG_FD_202237 | JGI IMG/M metagenome (GOLD analysis project Ga0307379, IMG submission 202237) | Soil microbial communities from Risofladan, Vaasa, Finland - UN-2 | ecosystem: Environmental > Terrestrial > Soil > Coastal area > Acid sulfate soil | place: Finland: Risofladan, Vaasa | collected... | reverse complement strand
TGTATTGATTTTGCTACCAGCATATCACAAGTGCTTGTTCCAATGATTTTTATAAGTCTGCCCGGTGCAATGCCTGAACCGACAGCGCCTGAATGAGCGTCGATTATTCCCACTGCCACAACAATGCCGTATGGTAATCCGAGCTTGTCGGCCCACTGCTCTGTGAGACGGCCCGCTGCTGAGTCAGCAGTGTAGGTTTTTTCGTAAAGCCGGTCGCGCAGCTCACCAAGGGCAGGGTCAAGTTCTGTGAGAAACTCTTTGGCTGGCAAGCCTCCCCACCGGCTGTTGAACATAGCTTTGTGACCGGCTGCACATCGGCTTCGCTTTATTAAATCGGGCTTTGTCGTACCGGTCAAAACCGCTGGAATATAATCACAGCACTCCAGCCAGCTATAGGCAGCTTCAAAAACCTCGGGGTCTGCCCGCAGGCAATGAAAGATTTTGCTGAAAAACCATTCCGATGAATACGTTCCGCCGCACTTGGCCAGATATTCGGGGTGCTTTTTTGCCGCAAGCTCGGTAATCTTCGCCGCTTCAGCATGGGAGGTATGGTCCTTCCAAAGCCAGACGCAGGCATTTGGATTGTCCCTGAATTTTTCCAGCATACAAAGAGGATCGCCACTTTTGTCGACCGGCAGCGGTGTCGAGCCGGTGGTGTCAACTCCAATGCCGATGATATCATCTGTTTTGAAATCTTTGTCCGCCCTTTGTGCCTGGGCGACCGCCCCTTTTACTGTAATTTCAACTCCTTTTATGTAGTCGGCGGGATTCTGCCTGGCAAGATTGTGGTTGTTACTGTCAAGTATTATTCCTCTGTCGCCTGTTTCATATTCATATACGGCTGTGACCAACTCGGTCCCGTCGGTAATATCCACAATTACACATCGCAGCGAATTCGTTCCGTAATCAAGGCCTATTGTGTAAGCCATAGACTAAAGCCTTTAATAAATCTTACTTTTTCAATTGTTTATAAGCGTCTTCGCCGCCGTTTAATAAGTGTACCAGCGGCTGAGGTCTGTCTATGCCTTCGATAAATTTTGGTCGGGCAGCCCAGGGTGTAACACTCAATACGCCGGTCAAATCCATCCAGTACTGCAAGCGGGCAACCGGTAAGTTCCATGTCATATGAAGGTGGTTGGCTGGGGGGTACTGCTTGTACTCGACCATACTCGCATATTTCGGCACAACAAAAGTATGAGGCCAGGTAACATCGGAAAGGTTGCAAATCGAATCTGCCAGCTCGTCCGGCAGATGTGTTGTATGGGCCTGGTCCCATATCAGGCTGAACATCCCTGTAAGAGAGCTGTAAGCCATTCGCCCGGCTATGCCCTCGATGCCGCCGGGTGTCCGGAATGTTACCGAATTTCCACCGCCCGGGAAATATTCCTCATTGGCTAAAGGCATACTGACGCCACTGATAATTGTTTTTATAGACGCCCCGGGCCCAGCCGCCCAGTCAAAGGCGGCGCTTCCGGAATTGTTTCCGTCAACGAGACCCTTTGTGAACCAGTCTGCTTTTTTATCCAGCTTTTTGGCGCCGATTTTTTCAGCCAGCTCTTTGATTTCCCAGCCTTCCCATACTTTCCTGAAATCCATAAACAAGGGTGGATTGCCGCCGCTAAGATAAGTCAGAAACAGCATAGTCAAAAGTCCCTGCACATCGGCTTCGGTAGCGTAAGGCAGCGGCGCCTTTCGGCCGTTATGGTCGAAGGTGCTGTTGAATAAAGATTCCATAGTGTCGGCTACGGGTAAAGGGATGCCGCGCTTGTCGCTGCCCCATTCCAGCTGGCTCATAAAGCCGCCGCCGACTGCCTTTAACTCTGTCATCAGGTCGCGAATTATCAGGTACATCGCCAGGCTCATATCGAATCGTCGGCTGTCAGCGTCATCGCGAAGTTCGAGCCTTTTGCCGATATTTTTGTTAATCCAGTTGCGTAGTGCCTTAAGCTCTTTTTCATCATAAGCTTTTTTATTCAGCATATCAGCCAAAAGCTTCATATCCAGCCGCGTTATTTCGAGGCCGAAAGTGTTTCTCGTCTCCGGTATATGCGCCAGGGCAGTTTCCATTCCCATTGAGTCATGGCCGAAAATAACGACTCTGCGACCCCGCATCCCAACGGTGGTAACAGCCCCATAGCACCAGTCAATCAGTGCATCTATCGTCGGTTTGCTTATCTTCGGGGATATTCCGGTATCGGCCCAGTTGCCGACATTTAGCGTAACGAGTCGGCCGTACTGGCTGATTGCTCCGCTGGTTGCGTGAGCGTAGACTACTCCGGGTTTTGGAGCGCTATTGCCGCAGGTTATGTTGATAGGCGTATCCGGAGGAAACTGCTGCAATAGCGAGATAGTGGTAAGCTGTGGAAAGGCCCAGGTGTCCGGAACACATACTATAATATCTACGCCGGCTTTGCGAAACTGCTGGGCGACAACATCAGCCTGCGGTTCGCCATCAACCAGGGTATCGGAATAAACCACAGGTACCGGCGTTTTATCAGGCAAAACTACTGAGCCGCTTATACTATCAGCAACCAGTTTGACTATATTTTGACAGCGGTTTCGACTAAATCGGTCAATGCGGGGGTCACCGGCGGCAAAAACTCCAATAACAGGTATCTTTGGCACGGCTTTTCTTATGGACGGTAAACGAATGGCGGATATTTTCTTAGCCATGGCTAATCCTCCATATTTTCTGTTCAACTTATGGTTTCTTACGCCCCAATATACTATCTTTTTAGCCGGGACACAAAGATAAACCAAAAAAACAGGTGCTAAACAGCTTAAAAAGGGTATAATGCCAAACCGAGTTGGTTAATAACTGAGGATTGAGTCTGTGACACAGAGACAAAAACGTCTGCTTAAAATGGACCGGATTTGCAAGGCCTTTTCCGGTGTACAGGTGCTCAGTGACGTCGGTTTTGACCTGTACTCCGGCGAGGTTCACGTACTTGCCGGCGAGAACGGCGCGGGCAAAAGCACGCTGATTAAAATTCTTGGCGGTGTTTATGACGATTTCACCGGCCAAATCCATTTAGGCTCCGAGCCCGTTAGGTTCAAGTCAGTCAACGAGGCATTTGCTAAAGGTATTTCAATTATACATCAGGAGCTTTCACTTGTAGGCCCGATGAGCGTGGCTGAAAATATCTTTCTCGGCAGAGAAAAAACTCGCGGCCTATGGCTCGATAAGACATTGATGGCAAAACACGCCCGCAGGCATCTGGCGAACCTCGGACTGGATTTAGATGTGTCCCGGCCGGTCGCCGATTACCCCCTCGGAATTCAACAGATGATAGAGATATGTAAAGGGTCGGGTACATTTTTTCGACAGGCAAAAGATGGATCTGACCCCCTTCGGATTATCGCAATGGATGAGCCTACGAGCGCACTGACCGAGCCGGAGGTAGAAAAGCTGTTCGGTATAATCGAGAAGCTCAAAAACCAGGGCTGCGGCATTATCTATATTACACACAAGATGGAGGAGATTTACCGGCTCGCAGACAGAATTACCGTTCTGCGGGACGGCAGACATATCGCCACAGCCGCCGCTGCAGGACTTGATAAAGACAAATTAATCCAGTGGATGGTCGGGCGGGAGCTAAATCAGCAGTTCCCGCGACATTTGGCAAAAACCGGCGAGGTAAGGCTTGAAGTCCGCAACTTCTGCATTCACGGCAGCGGCGGCAAAACAGGCCGGCGAAGCGTTGACAATGTTTCTTTTCGTGTCAGGGCGGGTGAAATTTTAGGTATTGCCGGCCTTGCCGGCTCAGGGCGAAGCCAGTTGCTCGGTGGCATCTTCGGGACTTACGGTAAATCAGTCACCGGCCGGATTAAAATTGACGGCAAACAATTTAAGCCTGTCTGCCCGAAAAAGGCCGTCAAAGCCGGAATTGCACTGCTGACCAACGACCGCAAGGAAACCGGCCTGGTGATGGAAATGAATATTGTTCAAAACACGACCCTTGCATCTTTGAGCGGATTTTCACCGGGGGGGTGGTTAAGGCCGAAACGCGAAACCGCCGCCGCCGCAAAACAGGCACAATCACTCCAATTAAAAGCGGCGTCTTTGGACCAGCCGGTCGAGTCGCTTTCAGGAGGAAACCAGCAAAAAGTAGTCATAGCCAAATGGATTCAGACCGACCCTGCAATTTTATTGCTCGATGAACCCACGCGCGGCGTCGATGTCGGCGCAAAACACGAAATATATCGGCTTATGAACACCTGGAGCAAAAAGGGTATCGCAATAGTTCTGATTACATCTGAAATGCCGGAACTTTTGGCTATGAGCGACAGGATTATAGTTATGCACAGGGGCAGAATAACCGCCGAATTCTCTCGCGACAGTGCGACGCAGGAAAAAATACTGGCTGCGGCTATGGGAGAGAAGGTGCCGGCTTGATTTACGAACATGCACAATCCAAAACGCGTATTGTCCGCTGGCTTTATTCGCCTACGGCCCGGGCCCTGGGGGCATTGGCTGTTGTCTTTGTACTCGGCATTATTTTCAATGCCGACGGCGCATTTCTTAACTGGTTGACACACCGCGATATGTTAAGGGCGGTTTCTGTTTACGGTATTCTGGCCTGCGGAATGACGCTGGTTATTATTACCGGCGGTATCGATTTATCGGTAGGCAGTATCCTGGCTTTGACAGCTGTTTCATTTAGCCTTTTAACCATTCATCGGGGAATCTCGGCGCCGTTGGCTATAGTATTGTGTCTGTTTATCGGCGCCGCCTGCGGGGCAGGTTCCGGACTGCTTATCGCCCGATTCAGTATCCAGCCGTTTATTGCAACGCTGGCGATGATGGTCTTTGCCCGCGGCCTCGGAAAGTTAATCTCCGGCGGCCAGAAAATCTCCACCGCCGTTCAGATTCCCGACGGCAGCTACAGCTACGTCGAAGCGCCGCAGATTTTTACCTTCTTAAATTCCAAAGTCGCCGGCGACAATATATCCGTCGTAACTCTCGTTTTCCTGGTTTGTCTTATCATAAGCTGGATTTTGCTCACGAAGCTGCGTCCCGGCAGGTATATCTACGCCATTGGCGGCAATGAAGCCGCCGCCAGGCTCTCCGGCGTCCCCGTATCGGCTGTAAAGACACTCGCCTATGGCCTCAGCGGCCTGTTCTGCGCAATAGCCGGTATCTGCCAGGCCTCTCAGGAACTGCAGGGCGACCCCGAAGCTGGAATCGCATACGAACTTTCGGCAATAGCAATGGTGGTCATCGGAGGAACGAGTCTCCGTGGCGGCAGGGGGGGGATATGGCTTACGCTGCTCGGCGTCCTGACAATAGGATACCTCGAAAAAATCCTCAGCATAAACGCCGTTGGTGAAGATAAACGATTGATGCTGACGGGAGCTATTATCATAGCGGCTGTTCTGTTCCAGAAAACTCGAAAATAAAGGGCACAAAAATGAAAAAATTAAAAGGATTGTTGATTATATCGGCCGTTATGGGTCTGATTATCACCGGATGTGGCAAAAAAAAGAATGCGGAAACCGAAGCCAAATGGACCATCGGAATGAGCCAGTGCAATCTGGGTGAGCCTTGGCGCGTACAAATGAATGCCGATATAAAAAGAGCAGCCGATGCTCACGCCGAGTTAAAGGTCATATTTAAAGATGCGCAGAATGATACATTAAAGCAGCGGGCCCAAACCGAGGAATTTATAAGCGCCGGCGCCGACCTTATCATTATCTCCCCTAAAGAGGCTGCCCCGCTAACGCCTGTTGTGGCCCAGGCATATCAGAAGGGCATACCCGTTATAGTTTTGGACCGCCGTGTTCTCGGTGACCAATACACCTGCTTTATCGGCGCCGATAATAAAAAAATCGGCAGGGCCGCCGGCAGATGGATAGCCCAACTGCTCGGAAACAAGGGGCAAGTCGTTGAGCTTAAGGGGCTGATGACCTCCACGCCCGGCCAGGACCGCAATTCGGGTTTTCGGGAAGGCATCGAGGGTACGGACATAGAAGTTATTTTCGAAGCTGATATGAAATGGCTTGAGCCGAATGCAAGAAGAGAAATGGAATCGGCTTTAGCACGCTTTGATGATATAGACCTGGTTTATGCTCATAACGACCCCGGAGCACACGGTGCTTATCTGGCCGCTCAGGCGGCAGGGCGGGAAAAGGACATCAAGTTCGTGGGGATAGACGCCTTGCCGCAGGAAGGCCGGATTTATGTCAAACAGGGAGTATTAGAGGCCAGCTTCGAATATCCCACCGGTGGAAAAGAAGCTGTCGAAATTGCCCTGGAAATTCTAAACGGGAAAGAGGTGCCGAAAGAAATTACTCTCTCTTCGCGTGTATTCACAAAGGAAAATATCGAACAGGGCGGCCAACTCTTGTCTCAGCAATAACGCAACATACCTGAGATTTGTTACGTCGGCATTTTCGATTTAAATTCAGCCAGTGAACGCCTAATCGTTTCGACATCGCCGGGCTTTTGTTCTGCCTCGACGATTTTCAGGGGGGCGGACATTCCTAAAACGGGTGTATATCCGTTTGCACTTATCGCTTCCCGATACTTAGGCCCGGTTTCATAATTGACGCCGCCTGTAGGCATGATAATTCGCCCATTGTGCCTGTCACGAACATAGGGCGCCAGCAGACCTTTTACGCCGCTCGGCCCGTGTGTGTCGGCTGGGAAAACTTTGATGGCGTCCGGCTCCAGACCGTCGGACCTTTCGATAAAATACTGCAGCTCCGTCGGAGTAAAAATGGCCGGTGCGCTGAAAACATTCGCTTCCTTACAAATTTTCACAAAATCCTTACCTTTGCCGTAACCGCCCATCACATTACCCGGCGCAACTATCATATCAAATCCCATCTCGACGGCAGCTTCCAGCTCAGCAGGATTTATTACACTGCCGACACCTAATATAAACGGATTATCTTCGGGACATTCGGCGCGTTTGGCCGTCAACTCCTGCATGGCTTCGGCAAGAATAGCTTTATCAATGCGAAAAGTACACTCCGCTAGGTAACCGGCATGGTAAACCTCCCACATCGTCGTAATCATATGTTCAGGGTTCCTGACGTGTTTTTTATTCATAACTACAACTACGCCGCTTTTGCGAATAGATTTATCAACCCGGCTTCTGTCTCTTTTATATTCAGCCATCTACCAATCTCCAAAATTATCAGTTAACCATTTATCTCGTAGCTTTTACACCACCGCCGGATGCAGCCCTTTTAACTTCGGCCAGCAGCAGGTTCTCTTCTATCATCGTAATATCACCCGGCGTCTCCTGAACCAGCATACCGTGAGCGGCGCCCCACTGCACGGCTGTTTCGAGGTCATTGCCTTTTAGAATCGATGCAATAACGCCGGAGGTAAAGGAGTCGCCTCCCCCGGTCCTGTCCCTGATTGGAATATTCTCTCTCAGTGGTGCAACGTGGAACTTCCCAGCTGCAACATCATAAAGAACGGCGCCCCAGCTAATCATATCGGCATTATGCGCTCCTCTCCACTGTGTGCCAATCAAGCTGAGATTAGGAAAGTCGCCGGTGACCTTGATGACCGTTTCCTTATAAGCATCGAGCCACTTCTCAAAGGCAGAGCCTTTGGCGACTTTGGTTTCATAGCCCAGGGCGTCACTTATGTCCGAATCGTTGCCCACCAGGAAACCAAGATAAGGAGCGATTTTCTGATTGATTTGTCTTGCCTTGTTCTTGTCCGGCTCAACTTTTGACCTGTAGTTCAAATCAGCCGCTACAAAAGTTCCATGTTCGTTGGCCTTTTTGACCGCCTCCAGTACCACCTCGGATGAAGTCGGTGATATCAATGTGCAAATGCCACCCGTATTGAATACCCGCACACCTTCTTCCCCGAATATCTGGTCCCAGTCAATATCGCCTGCTCTTAATTCTCTCACCGCTGAATGTGCCCTGTAATAGCACGTATTAGAAGGTATAACGCCCTTTCCTGTGAAAGTAAAATTAATGCCGTTAGTCAGTGTACCTTTCTGGTCGGTCGATAATCTTGAACCGTCGTTTTTGGTGTTGAACCAGATGATTTTGCTCACATCGACCCCTGCGGTCCTGAGTTGGTTTCTGATATTCCTGCCGACCTCGTCATCAACCAAAGCTGTAACAACCGCCGACCGCAGCCCAAAGGTGTGGGCTAACCCACAGGCAACATTAGTTTCGCCGCCGCCTTGAAATACCCTCATCTGGTTTGCCCTCGCAGTAGGCGTATCTATAGGGTCCAGCCGCAGCATAACCTCACCCAGCGAGATTCCGTCATAACGGCAGGATTCGCCCGATTTGATTTCTCTAAGCTTAACCACCTTTGCAGCCATTTCCTTTTACTCCTTTAATTGTAGTACTTTTTTAATTCCTGGTATTTTTTCAAACGAGATTTTCTGTTCCCGTCTGTATCATTTCGATATTTTTATTCGGACATCGCCATATACACATGCCGCAGGCCACACATTGTTCCTCGTCGAGTATCATCTTGCCGTTTGCGTCCATCTCATAGCTGAACATTTTGCAGATGTCCTTACATATTTCACAGCCTGCGCCGCAGCCGCACGCCAGACACCTCGAAGCTTCAGCCACCGCTTGCTCGCCGGTCAATGTTTTGGTGTAATCATCAAAGTTTTTCTTCCGCTTATCTCCGGCTGTATAATCAAGTTTTGGACGCCAGGCCCGCGCCTTCCCCCCTGTCCGAGCAAGCACCTGTTCCTTATCTGACATTACTTTCGGCCGGTCGTAACTTAAGATAGCATCATCACCGGCAAGCTTAATATCGATACTTGCGGCGGCCCTTTTTCCGTCGGCGATTGCGCTTATTACATTCTCGGGGCCGCGGACACAGTCGCCTCCTGCGTAAACTCCGTCTATATTGGTCGCGCCGCTTTGCTCATCGACCTTTATAGTCCCCCAGCCGGTTTGTTCCAAATCCTGACCGAAACCGGCAGCAACATTCTGGCTGACGGCCGAAATAATCGTATCGACCTTGAGGTCAAACTCGGTCCCCGGAACCTCTTCAGGTCTTCGTCTGCTGGATGCGTCCTCGTCTCCGAGCACATAATTCAACAGCCTCAACTTCTCGACTTTACCATTGCCGATGACCTGCTGTGGGGAAACAAGATACATAATCTTTACGCCTTCCTCCTCAGCCTCGGTGACCTCCTCGGCCGTTGCGGGCATTTCGTCTTTTGTCCGGCGATAAAGAATGAAGACTTCTTCTGCACCAAGACGAACGGCCGTACGGGCTGTATCGACAGCGGTAAATCCGCCCCCGATTACTGCTACACGTTTGCCAACCTGCGGTCTCTTGCCCGTTGCGGTATCTTTGAGAAAATCGACCGCGCTTATACACCCGTCGAGTTCCTCGCCCTTGATGCCCATCTTCATACCTTCCTGAGCACCGATACCAATAAATATCGCGTCAAAACCGTCTTTTTGAAGGCTATTGATTGTAATATCATCTCCAAAACTAATATTGGCCTTAAATGTTACGCCCAGATCTTTGATAATGTCGATTTCCTTTTGTATTTCCTCTTCGCTCAATCTAAAACCGGGAATGGCGTAACTGAGCATCCCACCGAGTTTCTCAGCGGCTTCAAATACTGTTACTTCATAACCTGCACGACCAAGGTCATAGGCGCAGGCAAGTCCCGCCGGCCCTGAACCGATTATGGCCGCTTTCTCTTTTCTTTTTTTCCCTCTTTCAGAAAGTATTCTCGGTTTCCAGCCTTCCTTCTCGGCCGTTTCAAGAACAAACCTCTTGATTTCGCGAATCATTATAGGCTCGTCTTTAAGCCCCCTCGTGCATTCGGTCTCACAGGGATGGTCGCATATCTTGCCGCAGATTGACTGAAGCGGCGAGCGGGACATAATAAGCTGATAAGCCTCTTCGAACTCCTCCTCGGCTACCTTGCGGACATAACCCTGCGCCGGCACTGAATTCGGACAGGCGTATGTGCATGGGGCCGCCAGATTCGGCTCTTTAATACGTGCGTTGCCGGCGTAAATTGTCAAATCCGGCGCCGAGGTGATTGCCGGAACGAGTATATCACGCATGTCGCCGGCCGTGCTGTAGCCTTTGTCTTTCATATATTGCTTAAAGCCGTGTATGAATTCCGGCATAAAACCAAAGCCGTAAACCAGTGTCGCCGTACACATACCTATAAGGTCGGCCCCGCACATAATCATCTCTGCCGCATCCTGCCAGCTTGATACGCCGCCTGTTCCGGTAAGAATTGCATCTGGACCGCACTTTTTTCTCATTTCGTAAACGTCCCGCAAAGCCAGCGGCTTCAGCCAGTCGCCGTTCATACAGGCCATCCCGATTTCTTCCTGAAGAAAATACATTGACTTTGTCGGATTATCGATATTAATCGGGGGAATAGCCAAACGGTTTGCGTTCCCACCTGCCCCGTCGGCTCCCGCCTCCAGTGCAATCTTGGCTATGCTCGCCTGCCTGCCTCCTTCCGGCGTGATTTTTACAAAAAGAGGTATGTTCGTTTCTTCCTTTATGGCTTTGACGATAGCGGCGATGGCCTGTTCGTTCTGGCCGAGACTGGCGCCCGTTTTCGGGCCGCCCTTGTCCTCACCGGTCAAATCAACATTGAATGACATATTCGGACAGCACATATTCAACTCATTTATATGCACACCGGCCTCTTCACATTTCTTAGCTACATTTACCCACCCCTCGATACCTTTGTCGCCCGAATAAGTTATATTCGAAAAGAGTATAAGATTTTTGGCTCGTTTGCGTCCCTGCTCAATAAGCTTCAGCAGTTCATCGAGTACCAGCCGTTTTTCCGCGGTAAAGCTCAGAAAATTCTTTTCGGGATAGTACCCGTAGCGTGGTCGCCTGTTGATATACGGCTCCGGGTCAATCGTCAGCTTAAGTGACGCTCCGCCCCATCCGCATTGGTCGATTCTTTCGAGTTGTTCAATCGTCATCGTCGTCGGGCCGGAAGATACATAAAATGGATTGCGGAATTTCAAACTTGCAACAGTAATAGGAATATCAAAATCTGTGTACTTTGCCATAATCATTTA
>Ga0307379_10012584_pt1 | contig 11022 bp, 11 predicted proteins | sample UN2MG_FD_202237 | JGI IMG/M metagenome (GOLD analysis project Ga0307379, IMG submission 202237) | Soil microbial communities from Risofladan, Vaasa, Finland - UN-2 | ecosystem: Environmental > Terrestrial > Soil > Coastal area > Acid sulfate soil | place: Finland: Risofladan, Vaasa | collected... | reverse complement strand
GGGCCGGTGGGACTACTCAGATCGAGAGTGGGGACGGCGTAGCCAGTGGAGCGAACGGAGGCTCGATCAACATCATCACTGGCGCTTCCGTAGACGCCACAGGAGCCACGTCACAGTTCGTTGCAGGCACGACGAACGCGGGCATCGGCGGTGGTCTTATCCTCCAGGCCAGCGACGGTACGACCGGCGGCGGTGTGATGACGATCCGCTCGGGGTCGGCCACGGTGAGTGGCAACCCAGGCAACATCCTGCTGGAGCCAGGCACGGGCTTTGATGATGAAGGGTACGTGGACATCGCTCCCGACTGGACGGGCGACGCTTCCCATTACCTCCAGTTCTCAGCCACAGGAACGAATACCGACAATGCCACGCAGATGTTCACGGGCAACCGTGACCCCAACTCAGCCGTCACTGGTGAGCCGGGTTCGCTGTACATGCGTGGTAACGGCACAAGCTCGACGTTGTATGTCAACAGCGGGGCCACAGTGGGGACTACATGGACCGAAGTCGGGTCCGGGACGACTTCCCCATGGTCACAAGAGACTGCGACCACGACCGACGCTACGGTTGGGGTCACGATTGCGACCCCGATCTCACCGGTTGCGGATGGGACACAACACAGCGTTGAAGTTCTGATCACTGCGGAGTCCGGCGGAGCGAACACGTACTTCCGCCGTCAGGTCTTCACGTACTACCGCGACGGTGGTGGTGCGGTTCAGTGGACTCAAGAGATCAACGGTGCAGAAGCCCGTAGGGGTTTGGCCGTAACGGTCACAGCTTCCCTCTCCGTTTCGGGTAACGATGTCTTGGTCACGGCGACCGGACAAGCTGCCACTTCGATCAACTGGAAAATCCAGTACCGCACGACCAACACCATCACGAACGGCGGAACGGTCAACGTCGGCAGTGTTGTTCGGGAGACCTTCGACAACCGCAGCGCCCCAGTCACCACTGGTTCGGCATCGGCCAGTGGCGGCACGGTGGACTTCACCATTTCGGCCGGAGCCGCATACGTGACCTTGCAGTTTCTCCGAGTCGTCACCGCAACAGGCACATGTGCTGATGCAACGGTTCAGTTCTTCCGCGACGCAGGGCGGACTGACGAAATCTACGATGCGCAGAACAAAGACCCTTCGACTCAATACACCGACCGAGTTCCCGCCACGATGATGGGCAACGATGGGAGCGGACTTGCCTCCAACACCATGTATGGACGCATCACAAACAACGATGCTGGTGCCGCAACTTTCGACGTTGAGGCGGTACTATGGGGTGTCGCGTAAGGAAAACAAGCAATGACGTACTCGCTCACAGAATTTGAATCCGGCATGTGGCTGTTTCGGTTTTTCTCCGCAGGAAAGATCTGCGGAAAGCTGTGTCTGGTCACGGCGGACAAAGACAATTTCAAAACCGACATCGACGCACGGGGTTGGACAGAGATCACGGAGTAATCAATGGCACTTCCCAGTCTCGATAAAACTTGGCGATTCCAAGTCAACAATTTCGTACCCTCCGATACTGGCGGGACGACGGACACAGATGATTTCAACAATGCGACACGCCGTATGTTGTTTGGAATCAAAGAGGCGTTGATCGGCAACGGGTCGTGGACGGACAGCACGGGAGGGGCGGCAGCGGCACCGACGACAAACTGGACGGTGCCCCTTTCCTCGGGGATCGTGACGGGAGCGCCGGCCGGGGACAATTGGGCGGGCATCACCGACCTGCGCAACGAGGACAGCACCGCCAACCTGCGGTCTTGGATCGTATTCCACAACACGGCCCTTGCCATCTATCTGTTGATCGACTGCGTGGGGTTCAACGGCAACTATGGATCGGCCATGACCTTCTACATCGCCCAGACGGCCTTCACGGGAGGCACGGGAACGGCCCGTCCTACCTCGACAGACGAAATCCTTGTCCGTAATGGGTTCGACTCAGGAACAGCAAACACAGCAGGTTGGTGGGGGAAAGGGAACAACCAGAATAATGCGAACAACTGTGTTTGGCACGTCATGCGTTCCACGGATGGGGAGTGTACGCGAGTCGTGATCAACCAAGACCGGGCCAACCTTGGTTTCTGGATCTTCGACAAACCCAAAGATCCGGTGACGGGCTGGACGAACCCGCACGTCGCCATCACTTATCAGAACTCCAACTCCGACACCTCAGAGTCAATGACCTCGGCAATTTGGCACGATACCAACCCGCTTCGATCAAACCACCCCGCCGGGTCAGCGATGTTCCTTTACATGTGTACGGAAGGATTTAGCACCTCGATTGTCACCGACAGTTTTACAGCGGGGCGAAACCAGATTGATGGCTCCTACCCGCTTTCGGAAATCGGGTTGGTGAGCATCACTGCCACGGTTCAAGGACGGCACGGGCGACTGTTCGATATATGGTACGGCCCCATCACCGCAAATAACAAAGCCGTTCCGAGCGACAACGCCAAAACATTCTGGCAGTTCGGCGAGTTTGTATTCCCGTGGAACACCACGACTGCCCTCATGGAGTAACAAATGGCACTTCCAACACTCGACAAAACCTGGGTTTTTAGCGTCAACAACAACGTCGCTGGAGACGCCACCCAACCCTTCGATCAAAGTAACTTCACGAACGACCGCGCAGGTCTGATGTTGGGCATCAAAAACGGACTCATCGACGCGACCGGAATGCTCACTAATGAGTGGGTGGTCGAAGGTTCTTGTGCTCAGAGCACGGTTGCCGGTTCGGGCACTGGTCCGGCCGGTAGTTCTCTCATGGACGGACCAACTGATCGTTGGACAGCCATTGCCGACTTGCGATGCGTCTCGGCGTCGAGCACTGCCCACTCGTGGATCGTGTTGAGCAACGCTGCGGTTGGCGTCCACATGCTGATCGATCACGTTGGGTACTTCCCAACCTACGGCACGACGTTCTACATCTATTTTTCGTTCGTCGGTTTTACCGCGAGTGGTGGGGACGGCCCCACGGATCGTCCCGTTGCGTCCGATGAAACTCGCCCAATAGCCGGCAACACCTCTGCGAATTCTCAATGCGGGGCGAACAATGGTGCTGCACGTTCCTGGAAATACCACATCATGCGTTCTAATGATGGCGAATGCACTCGTGTCGTTGCGTTCTACAACGGGAATCCGATCACGTTCTGGATGATCGACAAACCGAAGAACCCGGTGTCGGGTTGGACGACGCCCTACATCTCTTCGTTCCCTGGTTCAAATAGCGATACCACGCACAAGCCGACCTACTCTCTCCTGCACGACCAAGCGACGTGGACGAACACGAGCATCGCTGGGTTCAACCAGACCGACAACGAAGGCCCCGATATTTCCTTGACCTCGGAAGGCGCGGGCACAGGCGGCAACGGTGAGTTTCTTAGCGGAGCCAACGACATCGACGGGAACTACCCGTTCTTCCCGGTGGGTATCGCCTCTCAATCGCCAGGGGTTCAAGGAAGGCACGGAGAAGTGTTCGATCTGTGGTGGAGCGCTCTCGGAGTCAGCCAAGGGGACACTTTCCCCGGTGATGCCAGCCGACAGTTTGCCGTGTTTGGGCAGATGATTTTCCCCTGGAATGGGTCCATCCCTCTGACGACATAAAGCGATGGCTGATCTACCTGCATCTTTGCGCGTCACGAACACGACGCTCAACACCGGGGCCGCAATGGGCCTCGGTGGCAGCGAACGTGTCGTTGACATCTCGCTCAACACCGGAACCGCAATGGGCCTCAACGCTGATCTTCGCCCCCTTACGGGGGAGGGTGGTGGCGGCGCCGTTGTCGTTCGACAGAACCCGGAACTCACCCGAACGAGCCCATAGGAAATCATGGCTGTCCTCGCAATCACCAACACGCTGTTCTATCACGCCGAGTCTCTTGCAGACATCGAGGCTCTGGGGTCGGACGACAACATCACGGCCGATTGTATTGCGTGGATCGAGGGGCTCGATAACTTCTATTACCCGAGCCTCATCAGTGCGACGACGACGACCTGGGCCGTGGGCATTCAAGGCATCCCGGCCGGACTCCCCAACGAGGGGCTGGTGTTCTTTACGGACGCTGGTAACCAAGGCTCGTTCCTCGGTGGGGGCACCGTTCTGCGTGACCTGAAAGGGAATGCGACCGGGGGCACGCTCAACGGTGTCACTGTCACGGACTCCCACCTGAATTTCGACGGAACCAACGACAACATTAATTTCACGAAAGGGACACCACTAGACTACCTTTTCGACCCGACTGGCCCGGGTGCGACGGTGATGGTGTGGTGCCGTCCCGAAACACTAGCCATCTCAACCCTTCTCAGTACCCGAGGCGTGGGGGACAACGACGGTTGGAGCCTCCAACTTAGTGCCGGGGGTGCCATCGTCTTTACACACGATTTTTCCACCGTCAACTACTCCACGGGTTCCAACAACAACATCACATCTGTCGATAGATGGGCCTCGTTGACGGTCAAGGGAGTTGCAAATTCTATCGGCCTCTTCATCGACGCAAAGAGCGGCTCGCAAACCGGTTTCGGTGGGACGGGTATTGCCGCAGATGATACGGGCAACTCGCTCTATCTGGGTGAGAACGAAGATGTCACGGATCCCTTTGATGGCGACTTCGACGTGATTCTCATTTGGAACCGCGTGTTGTCAAACGCGGAGGTCAAGCAGGCCCATGATGCGTTGCGTCCCCGGTTTGTCGCACCAGGAATGGTCCTGATCGATACTTTGACCGCTACTTCCGGTGTTACGAGTCTCACGTTTTCAGACCTCAACGGCAACTCGGACGGCACCTACTACATCACGGGTCGCAGCTTCAATCCTCCTGACCCTGCTCCGGGTTCAGGCCCTCTTCTTATCGAAATGCGGCCGAACGGTTTGACTACCAATATGGGGAGCGTCGAGGGAAATCACAAAGCCACGACTTCCGGTCTTGTCTCAACTACGGGGTGGATCCTGGGCGGATGGGCTCTCCCCGAAGGAGCTACGGATGGTTGGGTGAAAATGGACGCTTGGATTTATCCCGAAGAAAACAAGGGGGGATCCACAAGCACTACTTCTGGGCGTCGGGGGTATCGAGGTGTGGCGACAACCTTGGTGGGGGTCCTTGGCACGGGCAACATCCTTCTCACTGACACTGGGGGCTACTGGAACGAGGCAACGACCAACATCACTTCGTTGGACATCGTTGCAGCGATTGGCACGATGGACACCGGAACGAGTTTCTCCCTTTACTACATCGAGGATGCGGACTGATGGCGTACACTAAAAACCGAGATTGGGTCGTGGGCACGGATGGGGAAGCTCCCATTGAGTCTCGGCGTCACCAGGGAAAAGCTATGGTCGTCCTTGATGGAGACGACGGCACCTACTTCGGCTGGGAGGATGGCGACGGCAAACTGTTTGTCGGGACGCGTCTTACCTTCGATGCGGGTGCTCAAACTGTTCGGGACAATGCCGCGACGGCAGCCTCCAACCAAGCCGCCAAAGGAACCACTTTTGAGGCCAACTACGCGACGCTCAAAGCCAAGCGTGCTGCTGGAACTGACCTCGATATGGTCGACCTCAATTTGTTGGCGGATCTGTTCTTCAAACTCGATCTGGACTGAGAATGGAACTGTGGCACCGCTCGATCATGTCCGTACCCCTTGGAAGTCATCTGCTTCCGATGGCCTACTGGCATGACAATGCACGAGCCACTAGCTTCGTCTATTTCCACGAAACCCGTGAAGGCGCAATGCTCTGGAGCCGAGCCCGCATGTGTGGCTACTCCTTGTACCGAGCCAACTCCGATGACCTCGTGGCCCTTACGCCACATCCCCAGACCCCGAAGATCTGGAAGACGCGAAACCCGGTGGCCTTTGAGCTTCTGGAACTGATTGAACGACGAGACAACCCCACGACTCTGCCTGGACTCCCTGAGATGATCCAAGCGCGAGCCGCAGAGTACGAGGGGCTGGTGACAATGCCATGAGAGAACTGGAACTCCACATCTTCGACTTCGACGGGACTCTCTTCAGGAGCCCAACGCCGCCGGAGTCGTATGGCAAGCGAGGATGGTGGGATGACCCTCGTTCACTGGAGCCTCCGTGTGTCCCTGAGAAGCCTGGAGGCGAGTGGTACAACTCCACCGTCGTCTCCGCCTTCAAGAAGGCCAAAGCCGACCCTGAAGCTGTCACGGTCGTGATGACGGGCAGGCTCAGCTACTTCCGTCAGCGAGTGAAGCAGTTGTGTGCGGCTGGCGGCATCAACCCCGACGAACTGATCCTGAAGCAGAGCGGCGGAGGAGCCACCGAAGTCTACAAGATCGGCGCCATGCGCTACCTGCTCAAGCAGATGCCCTACTGCAAGAAGGTCGAGTTCTGGGAAGACCGGCATCATCACCTCAAGAACTTCGGACGCTACATCGAATCCAAGGGCTACGACTTCGTGGGCCACCCGGTCAAAGCTCAAGACCGACCTGCTGCCTGTGACATCAGCCCCATCGCCAGTCGAGTGGCCCGCAAATGGATGCTGGAGCAGGCAACCAAGCGAGTAGCTGGGCGTCCTCGGAAAAACGCCCTCATACGCCACACGGTCCCTCCAGACCTGTAGAAAACTTGACACCCCATCGTGACGGGTCACGATGGAGGGCCGCGTTGTAGGGCTCCTACGGCCTCTGGTGGGATCGTCCTCTTTTGCCGTCATCTCCCACAACTAGCTCAGAGCGGGTCCTGACGGTCGTGGTTCAGATTGGTGGCGTTTGGCGTAAAGAGAAGAGAGATGCAGAAACTTGGTGACAAGCTCGCGGATGCGGGAATCGTGGAACGTCCGAAGAAGACCACCTTCGCAGACGGCACGATGGCCACGACCGAAGCCTATCTTTACTACAAAGAGCGGTGCCAGGATCGGGGCATGGATGTCATCAGCAAAATGATGTTCAAGTGGCACCTCAAGCACGGGCAGTATCTCCAAGCCGGGATGGCACCCAACCCTTTCGGTCGTTTCCCGGCGCGGATTTACGCCATCAGCAAAGACGCGGTGAAAGAGTTTGTTGTGGAACTGGCTGAGCGCGAAACCAACCTGACCCTCCAACGACAGGGAAAAAACGGGAACGCCGTCCGACGGACGACCAAGGATAAAGTGAAAGCATCCCCCCCGCTTTCCCCGGAGTCCGACGATCTATTGATGAACTCCACCGAAGCCTTCAAGTACCTGTGCAAGAAGGCGACTCACAAAGGGTCGGCTCTCAACAAGACGTTGTTCGGGTTCTACTTGGCCTACGAGTTGATCGACTCGGTGTTCGTGGGGCGGTCGCGTCAGGTGGAAAAATCATCATTGGATGCGTTCTTGGAATTGTGTCCCACAGGTCTCTACAAAAAGCACATCGACTACGTGGTCAAGCCTGCTCTTGAGGATGACGATCTGACGATGACGGAAGCCTACGCCTACTACAAGACGCTCGATGCAGCGCCGGTAGCGATGAACAGCTTTCGTTCTTTGACAGCGGCCGGAGTCATCGTTGCTATCCGCGCTGAGAACAAGCCTTCGTCCAAAACGCTGGGTTTCACCAAATCTGAGATCGTGTTCTTTGCTCGGATGCGGGCTCGGATTGCCAAAAAGAACGCGGACGTTCCCACGACCAAGGGCTTCAAAACCAAAGTGGAAAACGGCACTCAACGTCCTCGTCGGAAGGTCACGCAAACCGACACCGATTCGTTGGACAGCGGGCTCCAGGGCACACAGGCTCAAGGCGAAGCTCTGGTGGCAACCCAAGCAGCGGCTATCAAGAAGCGGAAGGAAGAAACGGCCGAGGAACCCGTCGGAGAGCGGGAGTGGGTGTCCATTCGGGAGGCGTACCACTACTACTGTGAGCGCGTGGACCAGCCGCATGGTGAGAAATGGTTTGCGGGCAAATGCTACAAAAACGATCCCATCGAATCTCGTTGCGACGTGGACAAGCGGCCGAGCAACCCGTCGGGCAAGAAGTACATGGTCAACCTCGACAGCGTGGATGTGTACTTGCAGTCCAAGCCAGAGACGAAGCCCAGTCAAAAGAGCTACCCGCTCGACAAGGCGTACCACAAGTTTCGTGATGTGATGTCTGCTGGGTTGTCACTGATCCAGTTCAAGCGATTGGTTCGCAACAACATCCTCAAAAGTTTCGTGCGTGATGGCGTCGCCCGAGTTCGTCAAGCGGATGTCGCTGCGTACTTCCAGGGGCAGGAAGAGATCGACAAGAGCCGCAACATTTTGTTGGCTGCGGGGTACGACTACTACTGCTCCAAGTGCAGCGATCCGGTTGCGAAGGCACACTTCCTTCGATGGGTCTACGAAGGTGTCATCGAAGGCACCAAGGTCGAGAAGACGTGGCACATCACCATGTCGTCCATCGACGATTTCTTGACGGTGTACCCATCAGGTCGTACACGTACCAACAAGAACTCGCGTGTTGCGTCTGGTGCGCTTGAACCCAAAGACGTTTCGTCCCCGGAAGCAACTGAAACGAAGCCCACCGAATCGGAAGCTACTGGGCCCCTCGTTACGTTGAGCATGAGCAAGTTCCCAACTAAAGAAGGTTTGGCAGCGGCCGTGCAAGCGTTGGCAGACCAGGGTATCCGAGTCCACATCGAACCTTGATTGCGTGGGTAAGATCTCTTCGTGGAGAGATCTCTCTCTTTCGCCAAAAAACGCCCACAATCTCTAGCTACCTCACAAAAAATGGGGGGTGTGGGTGCTTCACGACATCCTTGCTTCGTGTAAAGGAAGAAGGAAGGGCGCAGCGCTTCGATAATCATCAAATGGCCGCCCCTTTTGTACGTTCGTAGTTATAGACCAATGGCTTCCTCCAAAACAGCTAAACTGCCTCGCCTTTTTACTCTCAAAGAGGCGGCAGACCTCCTTGGGATGACTTCGGGTGGTCTACGTGGAGCAATCCTTCGTGGAAGGCTCCGAGCGCACAAGAACGACAACGGCAAGCACGTCATCAAGTCGCACAATTTGGCTGTGTTCCATCTCTACGGCGACAACACTGCTTTCCCCGAAGACACGATGGGGCCAAAAAACATCTCGGCGTTCAACTCTTACTTAGAAACGATGACCAGTGCGTGACGTGTGGGCCCTTCGCTTCGTTTTCTTTATCCTTGCTTGCTTGATCGCGGGACAGGTGGCTCGTCCACATTGTTCGCCCCGCACCTCAGACCCTAACCAGGAGCCATCCAATGACTCAAAGGTACAAAACCATTCCTATACTGTTCCTGCTGATGACCGTAATGGTCATCACCGGAGCAGTGTTGATCCCAGGCACGTCAGAGACAAGTCAGGACAGACTGACAAGTCCTCTGACCACACAGGTCGAAGAGGTCGCAGCCGATACGACTGCAACCGCCGCGGCCAACGTGGCCAACGTGGTCCCTCGCAAAACCAAGGCAACCGTTGCGACGAACCCGTGGCACAATTACCCGAACGCCTGCGAAACATTTACGGTTATCCAAAGCCCGAAACTCGTCCGTAGGAAAGACGGCAGACAGAGCTACCCCATCCGGTACAGGCGCAACCGATACCATCGGCCTCGTTCCGAACTGAAACGGACTCAAGAAGTCATCGAACTTGTCGCCAAAGAAATGGGCGTCAAAGACATCAAACTTTTCACGGGACACGCATCGCATGAAGCGAGCTACAATCCTGAAGCCATCCACATCCTGAACCCTGACTTGGATGCGAACTCGCGTGCGTGGTCTCGACACAGCTATAACCGATCCACGGAACTCGCTCTGGAAGCTCAGCTTGCAAAAGCCGACGCACAGAAAAAAGAGTTTTGGGCTCTCAAAGGCAAGCTCGCGGATGTCCGACTTTACAAGGGCAACCCCCACTGGAGAGACCGTATCCAGTACGACTACGTGGTGCCCGAGACCAAGGGCCGTGAGGGTCAAACAATCCCCAGTGAGCGGATGCCGGAGTCACGCAACGTGTGGCAGTTCGGCTACGGACTCTACGGCATGTACGCTGTCGGTTACGTGAAGAACTGGGACCGTGAAGCTCCGCCGTGGATCTTGTGCTCCCATCAAGGTGTCGTTGCGACAATCATCCAGGTCTGGTCGGCACGCAAAGTCCAAGCCGAGTGTGCTTCGTTGACGGCATCCAACCCAGAGAAGTATGGCACCGACGGCGGGTCGAACTTGGGCGTGCTTCGTCGTTTGGCTCGTGGCAAATGCAGCAGTGGCAAGTTGGGCCCGAAGTGGCAGGCGCTCATGGCTCAATACGAGAAAGCCGGTTGGATCAATTGGGATGCCGAGGGTCACTATGGTGACAAATGGCCTCAATGGAAAATGAAGAAACGCCGGGGCAAGTGGGTTTATGTGAAAGACGCCGAAGGCAAGAAGATCCCCACGGATCGAGAAGCCGTCTTGGCTCACATGCTCAAAAGGCTCGACGAAGAGGGCCTGCTTCGGCCGGAGCCTCTCGTTCGGAAGCCCGAGCGCGGAACCAAAGAGAAGGTGGGCCGTGAACCCATCATCTTGTCAGGGGGCCGTCGCCCGGTTGTCAGCGTGGCAGCCAACCTCTAGCAATAGGCCACAACCTCCAAGGGCGCGGGTACAATAGGTACTCGCGCCCTTTCGCGTATAAGTCGCTGAGAGGCTGTGTAGAGGTCAGAGCATGTACGAATCTCCCAAAGGACACCGTTGCTTCATCGTCGCCCTGGAGGGTCCTAATCGACTAGGCAAGAGCACACAGGCCAAGCTGGTGGAGGCAGGGATGGAAGCCGAGAGCATCCGTGGTGTGGTCGACAAGTGCCCCACGAAGGACGGAGTGACCTACGACCGCATCTACGAGATGCTGCGTACCGGAGAGGCCGTCAAGTACCCCACCGTGTTCCAGACGTTCATGGGAGCCAACCGGAGGGCCTTCCAGATGAAGCTGCTCCCCACACTGGCCCTGCACTTCGACGTGGTGATCATCGACCGCTGGAACGTCTCCACGTTGGTGTACGGGTCCGAGGCCGGGGTGCCGGTGGAGACGACTGAGTGCATCCTGACGGGCATCGTCGAGCCCGAT
>Ga0307379_10012581_pt1 | contig 11023 bp, 12 predicted proteins | sample UN2MG_FD_202237 | JGI IMG/M metagenome (GOLD analysis project Ga0307379, IMG submission 202237) | Soil microbial communities from Risofladan, Vaasa, Finland - UN-2 | ecosystem: Environmental > Terrestrial > Soil > Coastal area > Acid sulfate soil | place: Finland: Risofladan, Vaasa | collected... | reverse complement strand
AGCCATTATGACCTTAAATTATAAGGAAATTGAACATATTGCTAAGATTGCTCACGATAATGGTGCTTCTGGATTAATCTTTCAATTTTATACCGACTATCCTGACAGCCCACTTTTATTAAAAGGTGAAATATTAAAAAAGACTATAAAAGATATTTTAAAAGTAATGCGTGAATATGGAGATTTTATTTTTTATTCCAAAAAAATGTTAGAAATATACCTGTCAAAAGAATTTGTGCCACATTGCATATTTAAAACTGGTTATATAAAAAGTTTCTATCCTGATGGAAAACAAAAGTTTTGTGTCATGGGAAATTCACCACTTTTATGTGAAAATTGTGGATGTGTCGTGCCAATTACTGCTTATGCCTTATTTAGGAAATTTGATTCAGGTACAGTTGATAAAGCGAGAAAATTGTTTAATTTCACCTAATTTTTGTTATTTTTTTAAATCATTTTTTAAAATTCTTACCTCCAATCAACCTTATGCAAAATTGACCTTGATATAATTGTAAATTTTCACATAAAAATTTAAACTAGTCCGCCTAGATTTAAATAATATGATTTTCTAAAATTTTTAATATATAAAGAAGAGTAGTGAAAGAGATATGTGTGCACAAGAAAGTACTGAGGGTGATAGAAACAACCCATATTCATTTGATGATTATTTATTCGTCAAAAATCAATTTAACTTCTATAGAGATGATGAATTTTTCCAAGCTTTAATTAAAAGATATACGGGTTCTGAATTCGACATAATAGATGCTGAACTTAAAGAGTTGTCGGATAAAGTTTCCTACCCCTGGAGGGATTTAGCAGATGAAGCAACTCGACTTGAGAATCGGGCGAAATGTACAGTCGTTCAACATTATGATGGTCATAATCATCGAATAGATAAGATTAAAAGGGCCGCTGAGACCGAGCAGCTTGAAAAGGGGGTATTTAGCTTAGGTTTATTCGATCCTAAAAGAAATACCGCTTGGAGTAGATTTGCTAAAATTTTTCTCCTATATCAGTTGGGAGAGGTGGGTGTTATGTGTCCTGTTGCTTGTACTCATGGAATGGTCTGGTTAATGCAAAAATATGAAGATGAATTAAGTTCAGAAGCAAAAGCATGTCTAACAGCCGTTCGAGATGGTATAAATGGAGAATATAGTTTAGGTTCGCAATTTATTAGTGAAATTCAAGGAGGAAGTGATGTTCCAACTAATTTGGTAGAAGCAGTTTATGAGGAAGCGGAGGGTCCCGATGGAATTTCAAATTGCTGGCGTATATACGGTCAAAAATTTTTCTGTTCGGCAATGCAAGCAGATTATGCTATCGTCACAGCAAAACCTAAGAATGTTCCCTCATCAACAAGAGTCGCTGCATTTGCTGTTCCAGCTTGGCTCCCTGGAAATAAAGAAAAGGAGGTTAGAAATTCATATACTATTGATCGGCTCAAACAGAAATTAGGTACTGCTGAACTCCCCACAGCGGAGATAACATATAATGGTGCCGTTGCATATCCTGTAGGACCTCATGAGAAAGGATTAGCAGATGTCGTTGGAATTGTTCTTTCTCTATCGAGACTTCATATTGCTTTTGGTATGGCAGCAGGAAGTCTTCGTGTTGCAAGGGAAGCTATATTATATGCTCAATTTAGAACTGCCTTTGGTGTTCCTATTGCATCTTTTCCGCTAATGATAAATCAGATTAATGATTTAAAGCATGCTGTCATGAGAACAACTGCAGGTGCGTTTAAACTATATTCAGAGTTTATTCATTTTGGCGAGGAATTAATTAGTGGGATAAGAGAGTTACAGCAAATAGATGATGTCGAAGAGCGCAAACGACGATTCAGATTACGTGAGCTTATAATGTTATGCAAGATTGTTGTTGCTGATGAGGCTCCTGCTCTGATACGCATGGCTATTTCTTTCTTTGGTGGCCATGGAATAATGGAGGATTTCATAGCATTACCACGACTCCACCGAGATTCTATGATAATGGAACTTTGGGAAGGTCCCAGAAATGTTCTACTCACTCAAATTCATCGTGATCTTCAACGAGTCGCCGAATGGTATTCTGCGGAAGATTTTATCAGAGATATGCTTGAAGGGGCTGATCAGAGTATCATAGAATCCTTAGCAAAAGAGTTTGCAAGGATTATTTCTCATGAAACTCTTTTAAGGAGCGATGAAATAACATTAAAAATCTGTAGGGATTGGCAAGAACTTTCTAACGAGATTGTTAGAGTATATCAAGAACAAGCTTTAGTTGACCTTGATTATAAAGAAAAACCAATGAAATTTTCAGGGTTATTGCGGAAATTTAAGAAGAGAATAAGTGAGAAAAAAGAAGAAGATCTTGTAGTTCTAATATAATTTAATTTAAATCACTTTTTTTAAAACCCTTAAAGGTTTTTATCGTTATTACCAGTCAGACCAAACGCATAATTTTTTAAGTTATGATATTTTTTTTTCAACATAGTTCGAAAATTTTCGCTTGTGAGAAGTGGAGATTGGAAAATTTAATTACTATGTCAAAAAATGTAAAATCTTTGAAAAAAAATGAGTGAGAGAAGAACAATAAAAACAATAATTAGCGAGCATAAAATAGTATTTCTCATTGTTATTATTCTTATAACGGGAGTTTCTTTTGGAACTTTCTTTATATTCGATATACTATCCGCTCGAAACCCAACTCGAATTATACTTGCCACTACAACTTCTACATATGATTCTGGATTATTAGATTATTTGTTACCTGAATTTACTCAAAAAACAGGTATCGAAGTTTCAGTTCTACCAGTTGGAACAGGACAAGCATTAGTATATGGAGAGAATGGCGATGTGGATGTAATACTTGTTCATTCCCGATCAAGAGAAGATGCGTTCGTAAACGATAGCGATGGGCAAACTCCGTACGGAATTAATAGAGCTTGCGTTATGTATAATGATTTTATAATAGTAGGACATGAGAACAATCCTGCAGAATTATTACCAAATGATAACATCACTACTGTAATGATAAAATTGAAGGATAGCATAGATGTGGGTAATTCAACATTTTACTCTCGAGGAGATGGTTCAGGTACTTATTCCAAAGAATTGTCTTTATGGTCATATATCAGTGTTACTCCAGATGTGGAGTGGTTTGGACAGCCTGAAATGTACACAGAAACTGGTCAGGGAATGGCAGCCACTTTACAAATGACATATCAGGATACAGATAACAAAGGATATACTTTAATAGATCTAGGTACTTGGCTCTCTTTTAACGATACCTATATAACTCTAAAAAATTTAGCTGAATCAGTTGTAGGGGAGGATAAATTACTTAATCCTTATGGTGTAATCCCGGTAAATCCAGACCTAAATTCACATGTTAAATATAGTAGCGTATTGAAGTTTGTTGGATTTCTTACATCTGAATATGGGCAAAATTTAATTAATTCTTATGCGAAAAACGGAGAAACACTATTCCATGGTGCCTTTGGAATATGTAATTCAACACATAATTGCCCAACTACTGAAGAAGAAGTTATTTTTTGGACAAATTATCAACAAGAATTTACCTAAATAGATAACAAAAAAAAGATGTCGAATGAAATTATAGAAGGAATTTTAGAAGCGATTTATTTAATTTTTACATTAAATCCAGAAGTCTGGAGCGTGATTGAAGTCTCATTTCGCGTCTCTTTAACTTCTATATTTTTTGCAGCTTTAGTATCTTTACCAATCGGCTCTTTCATTGGATTAAGAGAATTCCGAGGGAAAAGATTTCTCAGTAATTTAATAAATACTTTTATGGGATTTCCACCCGTTGTAATGGGGCTTATAGTGTTTTTACTACTTTCTGCGCAAGGAATATTCGGATCGTTAGGTTTATTATACTCAACAACTGCCATGATTATTGCCCAATTTCTTTTAGCGGTGCCAATTATAGTTGGAACTGGAAAAGCTGCAATAGAAAGCGTAGATCCCGCCTTGAAAGAAACAGTACTTTCCTTGGGTGCTAATGAACGGCAACTTTGGTGGGAATTAATCAAACACTCGAAGAAATCGATTATTGCGGGATTTCTCGTAGCTTTTGGTCAAGCAATATCTGAAGTTGGGGCCGTAATGATCGTAGGTGGAAACATTCGTTGGGCGACGAGAACATTTACTACCTCAATTGTATTGCAAACACGTATGGGTGAATTTGGGATGGCTATAGCGTTAGGTATCATATTAATATCAATAGCTTTCATATTAAATTACGGTTTAACGCGATTACAGGGGGGTGATAAATAGAATGAGCCTTCTTGAAGTTAAAAACCTGTCAAAAAATTTTTATAAAAAAGATGGTAATGTTATCTCAGTTCTTTCAAATGTTAACCTATCAATTAACAAAGGAGAAACCTTTGCCATTATAGGTCCAAATGGGAGTGGGAAGACTACTTTATTGAGAATTTTAGGGATACTTGAACCTCCAACGCAAGGGGAAATAAGATTTTTGGATAAAGACATAACAAATTTATCAAGAAAAGAAAAAACACTATTTCGAAGAAAATTATCATTCGTAAGGCAAAAACCATTAGTAAGAGATGCTTCGGTTTTTGAAAATATCGCTTATGGATTGAAAGTTAGAGGATTGAAATATAATCAATACAAACATCTAGTTGAAGAAATGATTGAATCTGTAGGATTATCTGGTATGGAAAACAAAAACGCTAGAGCATTATCCGGAGGAGAAATGCAGCGGGTAGTAATTGCGATGAATTTCATTATAACTCCAGAAATTTACTTACTTGATGAGGTTTCAGCAAATTTGGATCCAATGAATATTAAGATTTTAGATAGTTTTATTAATAAAATCAAACAAGATAAAGAAAAAACAATCATAATAAGCACTCACGATCGATATGAAGCAATAAGATTAGCGGATAGAATAGCAGTCTTAAATGAAGGCAAAATTAATCAAATTAATTCTCCAAGCGTAATATTTCAAACTCCTAAAGACGAATTTACAGCACATTTTGTAGGTTATGAAAATATATTTACAGGTAAAGCCCAAGTAGATCCAGAATCCAAACTTAATCAAGTAAAAATAAACGATCTTGTTATCACTACATCGGACCAAAAAGAAGGAAAAGTGAAAGTTTGTATTCATCCTGAGAGCATTATTCTCGCTAAAAATCCCCCTCAAAATGTTAGTTCACTGAATTTATTTAAAGGTAAGGTTGATGAAATTCGAGACCTTGGAAACCTCATCCATGTTATTATCAAAACTAATTCAGAAAAATTTTTAGTAAGTGTTACAAAATTATCTCAGCAAAAATTGGGAATTGAATTTGGGACTGAAGTTTATATTAATTTCAAGGCAACTGATGTTAAAATCCTATAATCTTAAATTTTTTAATAAAGCGAAATTTATCGATATGTATGAGAAATGAAAACGCATGAGAAAACATAAAAAAAAGTTCCTTATGAAAAAATGATTGATATATCAGAAAAAGATTCTATATTAAGAATAGCAACGGCATCAGGGAAAATTTACTTAAAGAAAGAAACGATAGAAAGAATTAAAAATAAAAATGTTAAAAAAGGGGATGTTTTTACTATTGCAAAAATCGCAGCGATTAATGCCGTTAAAAAGGTTCCTGATTTAATTCCATTATGCCACCCAATTCCTATAAGTAACATTGTTATCGAGTTTAATTATGAAGGTAATAATAATATTAGAGTTAAATGTACCGTCAAAAGCATTTCAAAAACTGGAGTAGAAATGGAAGCTCTCATGGGAGTTAATATTGCTTTACTGAATATTTGGGATGTTGTAAAGATGTATGAGAAGGACAGTGAAGGGCAGTATCCGATAACAGTTATTACTGAAGTGAAAGTTGATGAAAAAATAAAAAAGAAGTAAAAACATATTATGAAAGACAACTGTAATAGAGAAATAAAGCACATTAGATTTTCGGTAACCTCTAAATGTAGTTATAATTGCATTTATTGTGATCGTGAAGGGTTCCTTCCCGAAACGGCAGAACTAAGCGTTAATGAAATCACTCAACTTTGCAGGATATTAGCTCAGATATTAAAAGTAACCAAAATTAAATTTACTGGCGGAGAGCCTTTACTCAGAGAAGAAATAGTCGAAATTATCAGAAATATTTCTGATCTACAACTTTATAAAGATATATCTATGACAACAAACGGCTTTTATTTAACTGAAAAAGCCCAGGACCTTTATAATGCTGGTTTAAACCGTATTAATGTGTCGTTAGGAACATTGAAAGCGGATATTTATAAGAAGATCTACGGTTCTGATTCCTTAGAGGTTGTACTAAAAGGATTGATGAAAGCAAAAGAGGTAGGACTTACTCCTATTAAATTGAATTATGTAGTCCTTAAAGGTATAAATGATCAGGAAATAGTTGATTTGGTTAAATTTTGTGCTGAAAATGAGTTTATATTGCAACTAATTGAATTACATAAAGTGTCTCGATCTGTTAGTGAAAGTAATGGATTCTATGAAAAGTACTATTTCGATGTAAAACATTTAATAGAAGAATTTGAAAAAGAAGCTATAGACATAGAAGTAAGGGGCAATATGCAAAATCGAAAGGTGTTTACACTACCAAACTCAGTAAAAGTTGAAACCATTACTCCTGGGCATGAATTTTGTATGGGATGTACAAAACTAAGGGTTGGATGCGATGGAAATCTATTTGGTTGTCTATTTCGGTCTGATTTAGGCACAAACATTAAAGAAGCCTTGAAGAATAATCACTCATTATCTATGTATGAAAAAATTGTTAAACAAGTTGTAGATACCAGAGAACCTTATTATTAATCAAAATTTAGATGGAATGATAATGAAAGTCGAAATACTATACTTTGCTGATTTCAAAGATATTACTGGAAAAGATAGGGAGTTTTTAGAATTAAAGGAAAACACTGTAGAAGGACTTACTTCAAAAATCTTTAGCAAGTATAACCCTATAAAAAATCTAATATGGGACGACGAAATAAAAAATTTGAAAGGAAATATCTCTATCGTCATAAACGATAAATTGCTCACAGATAAAAACAAAGGACAATTGGAGTTGGTAGATGGAGATAGGGTAGCATTTCTATTACCTTTTGCGGGAGGTTAACTAAGATGAATAATAATAACTTTACTCAAGTTAAATCTGGTATCTACCAAAAAGATGAAATTAACTTAAGTAATATTATATTTTCCCTAAAAAATCATCCAAAAATTAAAGATGCTGGCTCGATTCTAACCTTCACAGGAATTGTAAGAAATACTTCTAAGGATGGCAAATTAATTCGTAATTTAGAAATTGATGCCTATGAAGAGCTTGCAAATACAAGCATTAACAAAATATGTAAGGAAATAAAAGAAATACCCGGAATTGTTGATATTATCATAGTTCATTTTAAAGGAGTTTTTGACATTAAGGATGAATTAGTTCATGTTATAGTCGCGTCTTCTCATAGAGAAGAAGGATTCAAAGCTTTGAGACTTGCTGTTGAAAAGTATAAGAAAGAAATAGCTGTCTGGAAGAAAGAAGCTTTTTTAGATGGTAGTTCAGAGTGGGTTCATTAAATTAAAAGAAATCATTGTTAGGATATCTTCAAATGAAATTTTTACAAACAATTAAAGTAAAAGAATTTAAAAAGATATTAGAGTCTATTCCAAAGATAAAAACTGGAGAAGAAATCATTCTCCTTGAAGAAGGCTATAATAGAGTATTGTTCAGAGACATAATAAGTCCCATCAATGTCCCTCATTTCCGTAAATCAAGAATGGACGGTTATGCTGTTATTGCCGAGGATACTTTTCTTGCTGAAGAAGACAACCTCATAGAATTTGAATTAATCGAAACAATTCCTGCGGGAGAAAAACCCCTAAAAAAATTATCTAAGGGTCAATGTTCGTACGTCGCTACGGGCGCAGCCGTTCCGGAAAACGCTGATGGTGTAGTAATGGTTGAATTTACTGAAAAAATTGAAGATATAATTCTAATTTCAAAAGCTATAACTCCTGGAATGTATATAATAGAAATTGGCCACGATATTCAAAAAGAACAAATTATCGTTAAAAAAGATCGATTAATCGATTTAGCAACTCTCGGAGTTTTAGCTTCATGTGGAATTAGAGAAGTACCTGTTTATACGAAAATAAGGGTAGGGCTCATAAGTACTGGAAACGAGCTCGTTAGCGATAATGTTAAAGAATTAGAAATTGGAAAAATTTACGATGTAAATTCTATAATTTTAAAAAAAGCAATTGAAAACACAGGAGTGTTAGTAGAATTCTTTGGAGTTCTAAAGGACGATTTTAACGCAGTGAAGTGTGTTATTAACGATGCTTTGAAATATTGTGAAATTGTTATTCTTTCTGGTGGAACTTCTAAAGGTGAAGGGGATCTAGGTCCTAAGGTTTTAGAAGAATACGAAGATAAAGAAATAATAGTGCACGGTGTTAGAATTAAACCGGGAAAGCCGATAATATTTACCAAGTTTGACAACAAGATGATATTTATATTGCCAGGATATCCAACCTCAGCATTAAGCTGTTTTTATGTTTTTATTGAAAATTTTCTAAGAAAAAATTCTGGATATCCGTTAAAAGAAACTTATTCTAAACACTTCGAAGTTGGAGAAAGAATATACAGCGCAATTGGTCGCCACGAATTCAAAACCATACAAATTAAAGATGTGAATGGTGTGAAAAAGATTTTTCCCATAAAAACAGGTTCTGAAGCTATCAGCACTATGTTTCATGCAGATGGTTATGTTGAAATCGATGAATTAGAGTCAATAATTGAAGCAGGAGAGAAAAAAAGGGTGTATTTTTTTTAATGAAAGTTCATGAAGAGCATAAGAAAAAAGGACCAGATGTAGTTAACATTGCTTTAGTTATCGTAAGCACCTCAAGATTCAATGAGTTACAAAAAAAGGAAATAAGTTCAGATAAAACGATTCCTTTGATACAACAGATTGTAGACCAAGATACTGGAGTAGTACTAACATCTTCAGAAATAGTTTCCGATAATGAAATTCAAATTGTAGAAATACTAAAAAGATTATTAGATGATTCTTCCCTGCATGTTATTGTATTTAGTGGGGGAACGGGATTAACTTTTAAAGATGTAACCTATGAAGCAATTAAACCTCTATTAGAAAAAACCATTGATGGTTTCGGAGAATTATTCCGATACCTTTCTTATAAAGAAATTGGCGCTTCATCCATGTTTTCTAGAGCCTTAGCAGGAAAAATAAAAGATAAAGCAATTTTTTTGCTTCCTGGCTCTCCCAATGCCGTTAAATTAGCTTTTAATAAGTTAATATTTCCAGAAATTAAACACATGATTTATATGATAAACAAAAAAGAGTGAAGCAGTTGAAAAGTTTAAGAAAAATAGGTTTCTCAAAACTAACTTTTCTAGAAGATGCTCTAAAAAAAATAGATTCTTATATTAATACAACTTCCTTAGAAGAGTTAGAAACCTCTAAAGCCTTGAACCGAATCCTAGCCAATAATATAATTAGTGATCTTAATATTCCCCCTTTTGATAGATCTGCTATGGACGGATACGCTGTTAGAGCAGAAGATACATTCGGAGCATCTCAAACGAATTCAAAAATTTTCAAGAAGATCGGCACCAGTGAGATTGGTGAACTAAGCGAAATTGAATTGAAAAAAGGCGAAGCTGTCCGAATATCTACCGGAGCTGCAATACCAATAGGGGCTGATTCCGTTGTAAAAATCGAAGACACAGAAATTAAAGATAAGGATATTTTGGTTTATGCATCGATAGTTCCAGGAAAAAACATCTCGAAAGCCGGAGAAGATATTTCTCGCGGAACAGAAGTATTAAGTGCTGGTGTAACTATCAAAGCGTCTCATATTGCTCTTCTGTCTTCTTTAGGATATAAGAAAATTAGTGTTAAGAAAAAAACAGAAGTTAGTGTCTTTGCTGTTGGTGATGAATTAATTGAAGTAGGTAATATTCTCCCTAAAAATAAGATTTATAATTCAAATAGTCCTATGGTATCTAATTTAGTAGAGATGTATGGAGGGAAATTAATAAGGGAATTTAGTTTAGCAGACAGCAAAGACGAAATCAAAAGAAATTTAATTACTGCATCAAAGGATTCTCAGGTTATCATATTTACAGGTGGTACTTCCGTTGGAACTAAGGATTTTTTACCAGAGGTTATGCAAGAAAACGGTGTAGTACTAGTTCATGGAATCGCGATGCGACCAGGTTCTCCTATATTGATAGGATTATTAGACCAAACTCTGGTGTTTTGCTTACCAGGAACTCCTGTTGCAGCATATATATGTTTTCTAGTGATTGTTGGTCCCACTATTAGGAAAATAATGGGATCTATAATAGAAGATCCAAGATCCGAACTCATCGCAATAATTAATAAAGATGTACCGGTATCACACTCGGGATATAAACATTTTCTAAGAGTTAAAATAGAGAAGCAGGAAAATTATTTTCTAGCAACCCCTGTTAAGCTAAAAGGGTCTGGAATTATAAGCTCATTAACTCAATCTGATGGGATAGTAGAAATTTCCGAGGATAAAGAAGGACTGAAGAAAGGAGAAAAAGTGTTGGTCTTTCTCTATCCCTAAAGCTTTGCCTAATTTCTATTAGATCTTATTCTCTGCGAAAATAATCTAAACTTTTTCCTTAATCTTTCACCATATTTAGAATGATCTATAGATTTTTTCATGACTAAACCTAAAAGAATTTTATTTCTCATTTCCCATCTACCAACAAAAAATAATACTATTGCTGAAGTTATCATTAGGAAAGGACCTACTCCCGGGAATGTTATTCCAAAATTTGATACTAGAGAAGATCGATCTAGAGCGCCAGAAATAAAAGGCGTAATGCTAATAAAAACTAACATAATTGTTGGATATAGTAGCTTCAATATTGCTGAAAATCTTAAGCTGATGAAATTTAGTTGAGAGTTAACGATAGTTGCGATAAAGAAGATAGTGGTTAAGGATGAAGCAAACTCGC
>Ga0307379_10012580_pt1 | contig 11023 bp, 12 predicted proteins | sample UN2MG_FD_202237 | JGI IMG/M metagenome (GOLD analysis project Ga0307379, IMG submission 202237) | Soil microbial communities from Risofladan, Vaasa, Finland - UN-2 | ecosystem: Environmental > Terrestrial > Soil > Coastal area > Acid sulfate soil | place: Finland: Risofladan, Vaasa | collected... | reverse complement strand
GGACACCCACCCCGATCTGGGCTAGCCTGCCCCTCGAGTCGTCCTCTGGTCGGGGCCTCTCTCTTTCGGGCAGCCGCCATCCGTAGGGGTGGCGGTTGTTTTTTGGGGTGGTTACGGATAACCATATCCGTATGTCGGATGCCCTGACAAAGCCGGCTCTGCCGATCGACGCGGTCGGACATGCCATCGTCCCCGCCGGCGTCCGCGAGCTCGGTGCCGCAGCCCGTCGCCTTGCGCCCCGCGCCCTCGCCGTCGTCGAAGAGTCGATGGAATTTGCCAGTGAGAACCATGCCGAGGTCCAGAGCGCCAAGCTGCGCCTGGATGCGGCGAAATATGTGCTTGACAGAGGCTATGGCCCTGTGCGTTTGGCGCCGGTTGATGCCGAAGAAGAGACTGTCGACCCGTTTCTAGCGACGCTGATGCAGCACGCACATTTCCGCGATGGCAGCTCGGCTGCGCGCCTGATCGACCCAAATGAAATCGTCGACGTCATCGTCGAGGAGGAAACATGACGCAGGTCATTTCGCTGCAACCCATCACCATCGGGCTTGCGCACCGCAAGATCGTGTCGGCGATGGAGCGCCTGCAGAACCGCATTCCAAACCGCGGGCTGAACTTCAAGCAGATCGGCATTGAGGCTGGCGGCTACAGCTACACGCACACGCGCCGCCTGATCATGGACCTCATTTGCGCTGGCAAGGTGGACTGGCTGCCCGGCGTCGCCAACAGCATCAGGCTCAAGGACCAGACAGCGCCGCCGAAGCCACCGCCGAAGGTTGCCGCCCTCGAGGAGCTTGACTGGTCGTGAGCGGCCTCGTCTGGCTCAAGCCTGCGGCCATCAAGGCGTTTTGCGAGTCGCTCAAGATCGTCGACACCGTCGGCGCGACGACGCCGTGGCGCCTCAACCACGAGCAGACAACGGCGCTGGCACACCTGAGTTCAGCCGGGTGGACGTTCCTCGCGAAGCCTCGCCAGGTCGGCATGACGACGCTGGTGCAGGCCGACGACGTCCTCTGGTGCTGGCTGAACGATCGCCTGCAGAACCGCGTGAGGTGTGGCCTCTACGTCGACACGGACAAGAAGTTGAAGGAGCGCCAGGCGTTCGCCGAGAGTGTCATCAGGCAGAAGCCCAAGATGTTCGCTGGCGTCGACATCAACAGCGACCGCGTGCTATTCCCTGGTGGCAGCGTGCTTGAGTTCGGCACGGGCTCAGGCAAGAACGAAGGCCGCTCGGGGACGTTTCAGCGCTTGCATCTCAGCGAGGTGCCGTTCTGGCAGAACCCATCGACCTACGGCGCGCTCATGCCCGCCATCCGCGACAGACAATGCATCGTCGAGACGACGATCGACGTCGACGCGCCGTGTGGGCCGCTGGTCAAAGAGCTCTGGCGCGGGGACAACAGCTACACCAAAGTGTTCTTCCGTGTCGAAGACCACGAGCACTACCAGGCTGACCCCGCAGCCATTACCGAGACGGAGTGGGACTATGCCCGCCAACAAGGCTTCACGATTCGCGCGGCCGCGGCGTGGTGGCTGCGTCACGCGCTGCCCGACCTCGCAGGCGGCGACGGGCAGCGCCTCATGCGTGAGTACCCTCAGATTCAAGAGCACATGTTCGCCGCCGACGCGGGCCGCTACATCAAAGGGACACCCGAGGTCATTCGCCCGGTGCGTACCATCAACCGCAACGGCTTCGAACTGCTCATCTACCGTGAGCCCGCCGACTGCTCCGGTGAATACATGATTGCGTGCGACGTTGCCGCGGGCAAGAAGCGCGACGCGTCGGCGGTCGCCGTGCTCGACAAGCGTGACCGCGTCATGGTGGCGTGCTTGCGCGACAACGAGATCGAAGCGCCCGCGCTGGCCCGTGCGCTCAAAGCGTCGCGCGATGAATACACCGTGCGCTTTGAGCCCATCATCAAAGGCGCTGACCCACCATCACCGCGGGTGCCGACAGTCGTCGTCGAGGTCCAGGGCCTCGGCCATGGTGTCGCCCAAGCGGCTAGGGAGATTGGCGTGGGCGTCGTCGAACAGGACGTGAGCGGCGCTGAGGGGTCGTCACTCATCGCTGAGGTGCTGCGTCGCTCCAAGGTGGCCGTCGCCAGCGGCGTGCTTGCTGGGCCGGCTGAGCTCGCCACCGAGTGCGACGAGTTGCGCCGCGACCCGGTGACCGGGAAGTGGAAGGGCAGCAAAGACTTGCTGGTGGCGTATGGTCACGCGGACCGGTGGTGCGACCTCGAGCCGATGGAGCCGACCAAGAAGCCGGCTTCATCACACCTCGTCATCCGCGCTGAGGAATACATCAACGCGCAGAAGGGCCCACCGTCGGCGTGGGACTAGCGCTTGCGCACCGCAGTGACGTCCTCAAAGTGGACGGTCCAGAACGGGCACGTTTCGTCATGGTGGTCGACGGGGTCGCCCGCGGAGCTGTTGTGCAGGACCACGTCGCCAGCCTCACAGTAGCCCGCGGGGACCAAGGGGCCGACGTCGATGACGACGAAGGCGATGGCCTCGCCTGCGCGCTTGTGGATGCGCGCGATTTGCTCGCCCTCCATGATGGGGCTCTGCAGCGCGTCGGTTTCCCAAAGAGCCTTGAGCAGCAACCGCGGACCCGCCGCACGCCACAGGCCCTCAGTCACTTCGGCTTGGATCTTCTCACCCGTCAACAGCATGCGGCTTCTCCTTCTTGGCGCCTCGACGCGAGGCAAACAGCGAATCAAATGGGGTGCCCACCTTGAGCTCGACGCGCTCGGTGTCGTTGCGCACGGCCAGCCAGCAGTCTTCGGGGCGCGACAGCACACGCAAGGCGTCTTCACCCTCCCACGGGGCGAGGTTGCAGCGCTCGCAGATGTCGGTGAGGCGGTGCTCGCCGCCCTCGTGGGCCAGGTACATTGCAACGATGCGCGCCGCTGGCGGCAGCGGGAACGAAAACGCTTCGATGGGACTCATGGATGGCATCCTATGTCCGGATGCCCGATGCCGTCAAGGCGCCCAAATGGGCCGACGGCCACGTTATGCGCCTACGGCGCTGTTTTCTGCTGCTCCTAATCGCCAACGTATACTTTTCGGGGATCGAACACGATCACCTCGTACGCATCGCGAGGATCCTTTGACCTCATTGACCGCGACCCTGACACGATGCTGTCGTAGCCCTGGTCCATGAGTTCTTTTGCCTTTTGTTTTGTCATTTCACCGCCCCTGAAGATGCTTTTATCCTCAATGAAGAGTGGCTTCTTGATGGAGGTAAAGACGGTCATTTTGTTTGGCCCATACTCGCCTGCAATTTTCTTACTCGGCGACAGATAGATCCCCCATTCAGAACTTGCTCGCGTGGATGGGCCATCAGGCACCAGCGATTTCAAGCCGGTCCTGGACGTGTTGTGATATAGTGGGACATCGCGAAAGATTGAGGATTCCTCAAAGAAATCACTGGGTGGACGACCACCAGAAGGGAGCGACGTTTTCCCTTTTTTGATCTCAGTAGAAAGGTCTTCAATCTCCTCCAAGGGGGACCTTGGTGGTGGTGCATTGCGTAGTTTTGCAGATTCAACATTCGCGATTCGGCGGCTCAACTCGTCTCCACCCACGCCAAACATGCCGCGACCATTTAGGGCGTTGTCAAACTCAGATGCTGAGTTCATGAGTCGCAGTCGTTGGTTGCTGCCGACGGGGAACACCTTTGCCGCTTCTGTTGCCGCAAGTTTGGCGCGCCTCAGATTCATGGGCGTTGGGTTTGTGATTGCCTCTGCTGCGGTCTCTCTTGCATCTTCGATGTGCCACGCTGTTTCTTCAGGTTTTACCGGCTTGTACGGTAAGTCGTCGCTGGGTTTTGTCACCCGCTCTGCCCCCGCCTCTGCGGGTTGCTGTTTCGGTGACTTCTGCCTCAACACCGGCGGTTCGGCCCCACCACGCTCAAACGACGTCCGACGCCACTCCGCCAGCGTCAGTTTCAGACGCCGACGAATGACGTCGTCGGGGAGGCCCGTCTCTTGTTTGAGTTGCTGGATGTAGGCCGCGCGCTTCTCTGGTGGCAACGCCTGGTAGGCGCGTGACCAGCCCTCTTGCTGTCCGATGGCCTGCACCTGCTTACTGGCGCGACCGCTGACGTTGTCGACGGGGCTTTGCGCCGTCTCGCGGGCAACGCGCCCCTCGGCATCGGGGAGCCGCTGGCGGAAGTTGGCCTCTCGAAGTCGCCGCGTCAGCCGCTCGCTCACTTCGCGGGTGGGCAGGCCGGTCTTGTTGACGATGCTGGCGACGTCGGGACCGACCTCTTGCGCGGCCGCCGCGACAGCTGCGTCGATCTCGTCATTGGTGGGGCGCCGGCCGAGCACGGATCGCCGCACATTCATGGGCGTCATCGACTCGTTGGCCGCGCGAATCTGCGCAGGGCCAACGGTGCTGACGTCGTCGACGGCGGGCAAAAAACTGACGGGCGGATTCGCTGGTGCTGCCTGCGGTGGCGGGACGGGCGGTGCCGAGCTCGGGAGCGGTGCCGCGGGGGCGGGTGCCTTTGGCGCCGCTGGTGCACCCTCACCCTTGAGCCGGGCGAGGATCTCGGCGAACCCCTCCTTCTCCATCTGCGGAGGCAGCGACGCCGTCGCCTCGGGTGCCGCTTTCGGTGCGGCTGCGGGCGAACCCTTCAGCCGCGCCAGCATCTGGGCGGCCACCTCGTCATCGACGACGGGCGCAAGGCCAGCGGTGGCCTCGGGCACAGGCGCCGGGCCTGCGAGGCCCTTGAGCGTCTTGCCGACGACGCCGGCCGTAGCGCGGGGTCCCGCGGTGACCATTTGGACCAGCGGCTGATCGCTGGCTGTCTTGGTGACCAAGTCCTCGAGGCGGTCGCCGGCCGCGCGCATGCCGCCAGGCACGTCGCCCACGGCCTTGCGCAGACCAGGCGCCAGCGTGTCCTTGACGCCTTTGGCGAAGCGGCCGACGGCGGGGCCTGCGGCCCCAAGGAGGCCACCGAGCCCGGCACCCAAGGCGGCATCTGGCGCTGCCTCGGCCAAACTGTCAGCGTCAGACATGCCGGCGCCACCGACGCCACCGAAGGCCGCGCCCTGCCCTAGTCGGCCAAGCGCTGTCTTCGCGCCACCGGGACCGCCCGCGACGGCGGTGCCAAGACCAGCCAGCGACCCTGCGCCGTAGGCGATTGGTGCCTTGTCCGCGGCTCGCTCGACCTCTTGGCGTCGCTCATCTGCGGCCTCTTGTCCAAGGCCCTGAGTGGCCCGCCACGAGTCGAGGATGCTCTCCCCGCCACCCGACAGCATGGCGTCATCGGCGTCGCTCTGGCGCTGAATGGTGCCGCCGAGGCGGGCCGACAAGCGGGCCACCTCGTCGTCGAGGCCCATGCTGGCCTGCTTCAAGAACCCTTGGGCGGCGCCCTCGTTGAAGTCGGTGAACTTCTTGAGGGCGCGTTCAGGGAGCGATGGCTGTTCTGCGGGTGCCGCGGGGGTGGGAGCCGCCGCCGCCGCGTCCTGCACAGGCTTCGCCCCTTTCGCGGCGAAGTAGTCGACGCGGTCGGCGGGGACGCGCTTGCGCACGCCGTTGAGTTCCATCATCACGCCGTCAGCCATGGGTCACCTCAGTCGGGCAGGGAATCGAACTCGTCATCGCCAGATGTGCGGCCGGTGACGTCGACGGGTGCGCCGCCGCCACGTCGGGCCAAGCCCTCATAGCGTGCGGCCTCAGCCTCATACGCCTTTCGGTGCGCCGCGTGAAAGTTGCGCGCGCTGCCGAGGAAGTCGCCGCGCTGATTGTCGTTGAGTCGTTCGCCACTCAGGATCTTGTTGAACTGGTTGCGGATTTGGTCGGGGACGCCGGCCGCATTTTGCGCGTTGGCGAACTCGCCCTCGCGCACGGTTGAGCCTGGATCCAGCATTTTCATGAAGCTAAAGATGAGGCTGAGATCGCCAGCCGCCGATGGGCGCGCGGCTGCGTCCTCCATTTTCTTCAGCGAGATGTCGACCTCGTTGAACGCCTTGACGGCGGGGAGCGCGTTGAACTCCTTGCGCAGCGGTGCCACGTCTGGAGCGTTGCGTCCTTCTGCGGCGGCAATCTGCAGGTCGAGCAACCTGTCCTTCTTGGCCACGCGCTCAAGCGACGCTGGCGACGGTCCAGGCTTCGGCATCGCTGCCTTCTTCGCCATCGCCTTGTTCTTCTCGATCTCGCTCTCGGTCTTGCGTGACGTCAGGTCTTCTTTCGACGACTCGCGGCGATACTTCTCGCCCTTGTCAAACGCCTCTTGATTGATGCCTTCGACGGCTGCAAGCAGCTCGTCTGGCGTCATGTCCCTGCCTGCCAGCTGGGCCAACTCGGTCCCACTGATGAATCCTTGGCGCGCCTGCAGCGCGGCCGCGCGCGACACGGTGTCAGCCTTGCGCTGCTTGGCCTCTTCGGTGCTGCGCTTGGCCTCCCGGTCATCCATGCGGCTCTTGACGTCGATCGCCCTCGTCGTCGCCGACGCCGCCCGGTCCGCCTGCTCTTGCTGGCGGTCGTCACGGCGCTCGGTGTCCTGCATCGCTTGGCGCTCTTGTTCGCGCCGCAGTTTGGCTTGCGCCCTGACCTCGTCGTCGATGGCACGCACAGCCGCAGACAAGTCGCCAGCGCTCCCCATCTGGAAGGCCAGCGCCTGGTCTGCATCACGCTTTCGCCGCCCGTAGCGGCTGGTATCAACGGCCATTTCAGCCTCCAATGCGGTAGTGGGTGTAGACGCCCTTGTCGTCGACAGTAAACCACATCTCGCGGCCCTGCGCATCGGTACCGCGGCGCTGCGCCCCCGGGGGCGGAGATGCCACGATGATGGGGTCACTCACGCTGCCGGCGCCGCTCTGTCGCCCGGCGTTGGGCATCTCCGGCGCCTCTCGCTCGGCGCCCACAGCGTCCATGATGGGATTGACGACAGCGTCAGCGCCGCCGCCACCACCCTCAGCCGGTGCGCCCTCGTCCATGCCCAGCAGCTCGAGCAAGCGCTTGTTGATCTCGTCGTCAGCCGCGGCACGCCGCATGTCAAGCTCAGAGCGAATGACATCGCCCTCTCGTCCGAATTGCTCCTCGCGGGCGTCCTTGCGCACGCCGAGGGCTTGTTCAGCCGCCGCAGTGCGCGCCTGGCGCTCGAGGTCACCCTCGATACCCATCAGGGCGCCGCTGGCCTGGAAACCCCCACGGCCGGCACGCGCGCGGGCGTTGACGGCACCACTGCCGATGGCCTCGTCCATGCGCTGCTGGACAAGGGCCTCGTCCTCGGCCGTGCTCCGCGGACCGCCCTCAAGTTCACGCTGGACGCGGTCACGAATCATCTGGTCGATGTCGGCCTGAGACACCGGCTGCTTCGCAGGCGCAGCACCCCCGACGGACCCACCAGAGCCAGGCGGCGCACCAATGCCAGGCGCAGCCGGCTTAGGCTGCGTCGGCGCCGGTGCGCCTGGCAATCGCACGGGGCCACCCGGGTTTGCGCCGGCAACAGCGCCCGCGCCAGCCGTGGGCTTAGTGCCGACTGGCGCCAGCGACGCCGCTGACGGCGGCACCTTCGGTTGACGTGGGCCCATCTCGCGAACCTTGCCCTGCATGGCGCGCTTGCGTGCCTCGGCCTCGATCATCTTTGGGTCACGGACGAGCACGGGTCACCTCCACCAAACGAACATGTAGGCCACACTGATAGCAGTCCCGGTCGTCGGCGTCATTGTGAAGATGCTGTCATCACCGCTATCGGTCGGGTCACCGTTGGCTGCTGTCCAGTATTCGGTGGCCGCAGCGTCGACGGCACTCGTGCCGCTACACACGATGTTGGCAGCGAATCCGCCAGCGTACCCATCGGCGAAGTCCACCTCGTCGGCAGCAGTGCCGACGGCGAAGCAGTTGACCGCGGCCTCCCCCCGGCCGTTGCCGCTGGGCGAGCGCCACGTCTGCACCGTCGAGAAGTTGCGCGCGAGGTAGCACTCGACGCGGATATCCCAATCGTTGGCGTCGTCCGACTCGACGGCGAGTTGCGCGGTCTGCAGTTGGGTATCCAGCACGCTGCCCGCCGTCGAAGTTGTGGCGTCGACAAAAGCGGGCTCATAGTCAAGACGGCTGTTGCCGTCGTTCACCTGTCGGTCGGAGCGAAGTGATAGGGTAATGCTGCCGCGCGTGATGGTGCTTGCGGCCGGCGCCGACATCGTCAACACGCACGTCGACGAGAACTGCAACGGCATCGAACTCGAGTCGTAGGCTTCTGTGGTCGCCCCCGCCGACGTCGCTGTCAGCGTTTCGGTGCGCCCATCGCTGTCGAGCACAGACAGCGTCCAAACCTCAGTGCCGGCTGCGTAGATGCTGAGTTCTACGGCCACCACCTCAGCCTGCAGCAGATTCGGCACGCCAAAATATACCTGGCGCTCAGCCTCGGTGTCGGTGTCGACCATGCCGTCGAGGGGGATGCTGACGGTGCAGTAGGTGTAGCGTCGGTCGTTGTTTCGCTTGATGTCGCGAGCCAGCGAGCGCAGGTTTTCGTTGACGTCTTCGCCGTCGACGATGCCGCCAGTCCTGAATATGCGCGGGATGAGAGCCTTCATCGCGTGGCCCTCCTCGAGCGCACCTGTAGGATAGCTGTAGCACTCGTGACGGTCGCTGTCGTTGACAGGGTCAACCGATAACGCACGCCGCGAACCAAGCACATCCTGCGCGCTGTGGTGACGGTGCGACAGTCGAGGGTTTCGCGCGCGGTGCCGTTGATGCCGGCGACGGACTGGCTGTAGGGCCCGCCCACCATGGTGATGTCGGCGCCGTCGCTTTCGGCCACGGTGGCGGTGACGGTGGCCCCGGTCCCGGTGTCGGTGACCTCGACACGAATAACGCGGATCTCAAGGTCATCGGGTGCGGTGAAGTCAAGCACCCGCAAAGCTAGCGCCGTCGATGTGGTGAGCCCGACGACCTGCAGCGTGATGTTCGCGTCCTTCTGCCCCTGCGTGGCCTGCGTCGACAGCGTCGAGGTCTTGTCGTCGAAGTTGGCGTTGAGCGCCGCCGCAGTGACGGTTCCGGTGAAGTTGGTGAGGCTCATGGCGGCCCCCGGTGCACGCTGCGCTTGGGCGCGCTGTCGCTGTTGTTGATGAGCAGCAATCCGCCGACGCGAGCGTCTGGCACGCTCACGGCGACCTCGACGGCGAGGTCGTCGGTGTTGTAATCGGTATCATCACGCACGGTGGCCAGCGGCGTCGGCTGGTAGATGACGCCGGATGCTCCCCACGACGATGTGTCGATGACCATCGAGCGGCTGTCCGCTGGCGGTGTCGACGACGGAAACGGCGTCCCGGCGCTGCCGCGGACGGCCATCTGGATGGTGCCGACACCGCCGACAGACGCGCTGGCCTGCATCCGTCGCACCGTGGTGTTGTCGTCGGGGCCGGTGGGGATGATGCCGGCCAGCACGCCTTTGCCCTGGGTGCCCGCGGCAGAGCTCAACAGTTGCCCGCCATCGACGTTGCCGCCGATAGCATAGACGCCATCCTCGCACAGCAGCATGGTTGCGCCGTCGCTGTCCTTGAGCGCGCCGCGGACGTTGAAGGTTGACCCTACGTCACAGCCCCACCAAGACCGCAGGCCGCTGGCGAGGTCGGTGAGGTCGGCGTAGTCGGTGATCGCGACGATGGGCCCGTCTTCGCCCGCGTAGATGCGGGCGGCGCGCCAGTCGAGTGACGCGATGCGGGGGCCGAACAGCCGCGGCTGCATCGGATCATCAAGGGTGACCTCTTCTGACGTCTCGGTGTCGACGAGGGCATAGCCGCGTTTGGTAAGCGCGTAGATGCGGCCGTCGACGTTGCACGAGCTATCATAGCTCGCCGCCTCAGCGTGGCTCACCATGCGCCAGTCGGTGCCGTTGCTGCCGACGACCTGCACGGCAAAAGCGGACGGGTCCAGAGAGTAGACACCGGCGCTGGTGACGACGACGACGTTACCGCCAGCGCCCTCGTGGATGCCGAAGACGACGCCGGGGCGTTGGTTTTGATTCTGACCAACGAACGTCTGCGGGCTGCCGCCCGTGACGGCGACGGGGTCGCTGATGAAGAGCGACGCGCCGTCAGCGATGACGATGCGGTTGAGCACCGCCGACACGATGCCCCGCGGCACCTCGATCGCTGTGGTGCTGGGGTTGTCGCTGGCGACCTTCTGCGCGAGTTGGATGCCGCTGCCGACGATACCCCACAGGGTGGGCATGTCGGGGCTGCCGATCATGATTTCGCCCTCGACAACGCCGTGGGAGAAGCCGCGAGGGATGGAGTTGGTGCCGGTGTCGAACGACTGCCAGACTGCGAAGTTCTCGTCGAGGATGAGCACCTTGAGATCGGCGCCGGCCGTGGTGACGTCGGCGATGTAGTGCCAGACCTCGAGCGTCCATGGGTTCTGGACACTGAAACCCGCCACCCACTTCCGGCCAACGGCTGGCGTCGTCATTCGGCGAAGCCCCGGGCGCACCGACAGATGGCCGGCAGGCTGCCGCCACATGTTGCGCTTCGCGAAGCCGGTGACGTCGATGAGGCTCATCATATCGGGATCTCACGATAGCGGATGAAAGAGCCGGCGACCATGGTCACTAGAGATGAGGCGACCTCGGAGTCCAGCCTGACGCGGAATGTGCCCGATGGGGATCCGCCCGTTGTCAAGACGGCGTTGAGATACCCCATCGCTTCCAGCGTCGTCGATGGCACGCCGGTGGAGTTGGCCGAAAGGGTCGTGCCACGGGTCGGATTGGCGAGACTCATAGCTGTAGACGACTGAGGTGATCCGAGATTCGCTGCCGAAGGCGCCACAATGCCCGTGGGCCACACCACGCCAATCTGCGCACCCGTCGTCGTCGCTGCGGCGCGTACAAAGAAACGCCCTTCAATCTCGTAGCGCTTGCTGGCGGCAGGCGCAAAGGCCAAGCCCGTGACGTCAGTCGGCGTCGTCGTCGAGTTGGTGAAGTCGGAAGCCAAGAAGACGTAGGTCCACCCGCCGCTTGAAGCGATACTGTCGAGCTTGGTCGCCGTGATGAAAGAGCCTGCCTTGATGGTGA
>Ga0307379_10012579_pt1 | contig 11024 bp, 13 predicted proteins | sample UN2MG_FD_202237 | JGI IMG/M metagenome (GOLD analysis project Ga0307379, IMG submission 202237) | Soil microbial communities from Risofladan, Vaasa, Finland - UN-2 | ecosystem: Environmental > Terrestrial > Soil > Coastal area > Acid sulfate soil | place: Finland: Risofladan, Vaasa | collected... | reverse complement strand
TATAGTTTGATAAGCCGGCCTTGTCGCCACTGGCTTTACCAACTGTTTTTCAGGTAATTTTAGTTCTTCTCTAATCTCCGAGCGTAACTGGATACCAGGGTATTTTTCACTGATATCAAGATATTTTGAGTCAGCTCGAAGGCTAAATACGCTGATGGTTAAAAAAAGGCTTATAAGCATGAAAACTCCGACGATTTGCTGTAAAATGAAAACTCCGCGGTCTAAAGACCGCGGTTTCTTCAAGATCTAGTTTTCATCCCGTACCGAGAAAACATTGCCCCAGTTTATCTCCGGGCTAAAGCCGCGGAGTTTTCTTTGGTGCGGAATAAAAAAATCTCGCCATTAAGCGAGACTATATGGTGTAAATTTTATTTACACCATGAAGGATATTCTACCAGAAAAGCCCCTAAAGTCAAGATTTTTGACCGGGGTTACCTCAAGTTGACACTTCACGTCATCCCCGAACTGAATTCGGGGCAGGCTCTGAACTTGCCTGCCCGCCTTTGGAGGGTTTCACGATCTATAAAAATACTTTTAATTTAGAGAAGATGCTGAAATGAATTCAGCATGACAAGTTACCTGTTGCAGACTTGTTTTTTAATCCTCTTTTGAGGTGCTAATGATTTTATACAAAGAATTTAAAATCAAAAGACCCACTCCCAAACAAATAAAAACATCAGCCAAATTAAAAATCGGGAGTACAAAGTCTGATAACCTAAAAAATCTTCTCAAATCAATAAAATCCACCACTCCTCCTCTTATCAGTCGGTCTAAGATATTGCCTATTCCTCCACTAATAATCAGGCTTCTAGCTTTGCTTTGGGGTAATAAAAAAACTATTGAGCAGATAACTAAAAAATTAATCTTAAGCCAATCTGAAGAAGGATACAAGCCAAAACTAATCCCTTGATTGAAAACAACAAACTGAGGAAAATAAGTTAAAACTAAATATTTGGCAGTCTGGTCTATCAGAATAAGAGTGAGAAAAAATATCAATCTTTGACTTTCTTGGCACACTCAACGCATAAAACGGCGCTGGGATCAACCGCCAGCCTCTCGGTATTTATCATCTTGCCGCATTTGGTGCAAAGACCATATTTGCCTAGTTTAATTCTGGTTAAAGCCTTTCTTATTCTGATTAAATTTTTGTTTATTTCCAGCTTCAGGGCAGAAACCCGTTCATGCCCGACTTCTTCAGCTGCATCAGCATCAGAAGCAGCATTGTCTATTAACCGGTCAGTATTTATGTAAGGGTCTTCCTTCTCCAGTTCTTTCTTCCTTTTTTTAAGCTTTTCCTCCTCATTCTTAAGGTAAACCTGAATCGGTTTTAACACGTTTAAAGGAAATTTTACTTTCATTTAGCCGCCTCCATTCCCGCTTTAAGCCGAAAACCCTTTTTCGCTCCTTTACTTTTTTTAACCGAACGGGAAATAATTGTCAAGCCCCTTCCCGAACGCCAGTAAAAAATAAGCAAAGCTAACAATAAAAAAGCCAAATTAAATCCCTGAAGCACGGAAATCGGGTGGGGCCATTTTTGCAAAACAAGTGATCCTGAATAAATCAGGGAAGTCAAACCCAAAAAGCTAGCCCACAAAAAACCAGGGCTTGCTTCTCCCTTTTTGTTTTTGTACCACTCATAAGTACGGTAGTTTTTATCAAAAACGCAAAGTAAACGATAGGTTATAAGTAACAGGCCTACTTCAACCAAATTGAGCCAAGAAAAATAAGGGCTGGGAAAAGCTTGACTGAAAAACTGGCCAACTTTAGTCAATATCAAACCCAAAGTAACCCCAAAAACAGCCAAGTCAGCTATTTTGAAAAAATCCCATTTTAGCGCTTGGCAATAAAAAAACAAAGCTGTTGTTCCTCCAAGTAAAGCACCCTGCCAGTAAAATCCCGGTTGACTAACGAACTTGAAAAAATTTATCCTCTCAGAAAAGTTTAAAATAACATAGATTAAACGACTCATAACAAACCCTGCCAAGCTGACCAGTAAAACTCCATCCATTAAGGAATCTTCCTCATAGTGCTCCTCTCTCCCCTTTTGCCAGAACAAAAAGGAGCCAAAGAAAAATCCTAAGGCAGTCATTATTCCTAAAGTAGAGATTGTGATTGGTCCAATTTGCAAAATTGTTGGCAACAAAAATAAAGTGCTAAACCACCATAGAGTTAATCAAAAGCACTAAACATTATAGCAATTTAGCAATCTAACAATACCTTATTTGCATTTGACAGTCAATCGCTGCTTTTGCTATACTCATTTTCGTTTTATGTTAACCACCCCCCACTCATTAATCGGTATGGTAGTTATCACCAGGTTCCCTAATTTTCTGGGAATAATTTTGGCAATCGTCAGCCATTTCCTGCTCGATTTTTTTATCCCCCACTGGAACCCCCATTTGTACACTGAATTTAAGCAAAATAAAAAAATTTCCTCTTCATCTTATAAATTAGTTATTCTTGACGGCCTTATTGGGGTAAGCCTGACTCTTTTTTTTATGTGGCGGCTTTTACCCGATGTAAAACTTGCCTTTTTGACTGGTTTGGGTTCGTTTATGGGAGTTTTCCCTGACAGCCTGGAGATTCCCTATTATTTTCTGGGCTATAAAGCACAATGGATGAAGTTTTATGCTGATTTTAGCCATAAATATCAGTCCAATGGAGTGTTTGTTTGGGGAATGATTACCCAAATTTTGGTAGTCTTGGCTTGTTTGAAAGTACTCCTTTAATCTAATAACCTATTACTTAGGCACCCGCGCGCTCAAGATATTCTCCGGTGCGCGTATCAACCTTAACCTTTTCTCCTTTTTGGCAAAACAAAGGCACTTTTATCTTTAAACCGTCTTTGGTCATGGCCGGTTTATACATGTTACTAACCGAGTTCCCTTTCACACCTGGGTCGCACTCAGTAATCTCCACTACCACCGACGGTGGCAAATCAATATCCAAAGCCTCATCTTCCCAAAACATAATATCAACTGTCTCTCCTTCTTTTAAGAATTGCCCTGAATTTCCCAGTGTCTTGCTGCTGACCGCCAATTGTTCAAAACTCTTAGGGTCCATAAAGTAAAAACTGCCAGCTTCCAGATATAAATACTGCATGGGTTTTTTTTCCAAAACCACCTCTTCAAACCGGTCATTGGAGGTAAAATTAAGATGCAAGACGTTATCGGTCCTAAGATTTTTTACTTTAACCCTTATATGAGCGCCCCCCCGGCCCAAATGAGTGTGTTTATACTTCAATACCTTGTAAGGCACCTCGTGATACAAAAAGCAAGTGTTGTTTCTAAGGTCGCTGGCATTTAACATTAGAGCAATATAGCAATTTTTAGTCTTAAACTCAAGAGGTAAAAGTAAAATAAAAACGGGCCTACTGTCATTCCGCACTCCCGCCTGCAAAAGCTATGCTTTAGGCATTGCGGGCAGGTGATGCGGAATCTATACAAATAAAAAACGCTAAAAAGCTTATTTAGGGAGTTAAATTTAAGCTGAAAAATATACTTATTTGAAAAACTAAGCTATAATATTTACTAATTTGTGTGTTGCCAAGGTGGCGGAACTGGCAGACGCGTAGGTCTCAAAAACCTATGAGGGTAAAACCTCATGAGGGTTCGATTCCCTCCCTTGGCACAAAATAGTAAAGGTATTTCATATATACTAAATATGTGCTATTGTTGATTTATTATAAAAGGGGGTGATTAAATTGGCATTACCATCACCTGATCAAGTAGACTTACATTCTCAAACAAGCTGGCCAGTAAATGCAAGAGAAGCTGCGTTAGAACTACTTTCAAGAGTTGATACTTTAAACCCGGTGGAACAAGAAATGTTAGTTAGGGCGTGCCACCGGTTAGTTGAAAAAATGGACTGGCGGCTTAACCCATCAATGCAAGATGTGGTTCCATCAATGCTAGATACGGTTATGGATATAGAATATAAACGGGCCTCTGATCACCTAAAAAGACTTCCTAAAGGTCCTAAAGGTCATGAGGATCGTGAATATTTTAAGAGAGTTCGCGAAGCTGCTACACCAAAAAAAGACAGAGGGCGAAGGTATTGTGATTATAGAGCTTCATTATTGCAAGAGCTTTCTAGCAGTGAATTTAGACCCAATCCAGATGATCCATCCGATCAAGCCAAAACATTATTGGAACGCCTTGGAAAAGATAGAGCGCTTCGGGCTACTGCCTGGAGATCATTCGCCGATCAGTATTATCCCAAGACTAAGTCTGCTCCCCAAGTTGAAGCTACTAGTTAAATAAAAGGGTCCGTATTTTTGCTTAAAACACAGAAGAGTACGATTTTTCTACTCTTTTCTTCTGGTTTCTGCCTCAAAGAAGCTGATCCGGTCGCCTTTAAAGTGAAGCTGTAAAGTCTTCAAAGGACCATTACGATGTTTAGCTACCTTTAAACTGACATTTTCCAAATCTTCGTCATCTTTACGATACAAAAACATCACCACATCAGCGTCCTGCTCTAAGGCTCCACTTTCTCTAAGGTCAGCCAGCTGCGGTACCTTCCCTCCCCTGATTTCTACAGCCCGGGAAAGCTGGCTTAAAGCAAGCACTGGAATTTTAAGTTCCCTGGCCAGATTTTTTAAACCTTGAGAAATTTCCGAAACTTCCTGGACTCTTGAATCCCACATCCGGGTTGATCGGGCCAACTGAAGGTAATCAACAACTAAAAGTTTTAAACCATGCTCTACTTGCAGCCGCCTGGCCTTGGTCCGCATTTCCAAAACGGAACTAGCCGGACTATCATCAATAAATAAGGGCGCCTCGGCTAACTCACCCATTGCTTCAGACAGTCGACTAAAGTCTTGCTCCTCCAACCTACCGGTCTTAAGCCGCCAAGCATCAATGTCTCCTTGGGCTACCAAAAGCCGGTCAACCAGTTCCTCTTGACTCATTTCTAAAGAGAAAAAACCCACGGTTATTTTTTCTTTAACCGCCACGTGCTGTGCAATGTTCAAAGCCAAAGAAGTTTTGCCTAAGGATGGCCGGCCGGCCAAAATCAAAAGATTGCTATCCTGCATTCCAGCTAGTGTATCATCTAAATCCTTAAACCCCGTCGGTACTCCTCTTAAACTACCAACCCTTTTTTGCAATTCGTCTAAGCGGTCAAAACTTTCTGCCAAAATATCTTTTACCGGAATAAAGTTTTGTTTTAAATGTTTTTGGGATAAAGAAAATATTACCTGTTCGCTTTGATCGAGAATCTCTTGGGCTGTTTTCCCCTCGTCAAAAGAGGCCTCGGTTAGAAGTGAAGCAGCAGAAATAAGTTCTCTTTTAGTAGCCGCATCCTTGATAATCTTGGCATACATTTCCGCGTGAGCACTGGTAGGAACTTGTTCAACTAAAGAAGCGAGAAAACTGGAACCGCCAACCATCTTTAAACGGTGGGTTTTTTTCAACTGATCAGCAATGGTTACCAAATCAATTGGCTCTCTTCCCTCATATAAACCCAAAACCGCTTCAAAGATAAATTTATGAACATCTTTATAAAAATGCTCAGGAATCAAAATTGGCGCTACCGTAAAAATTGCGTCCTTATCAATTAAAATTGATCCCAAGACACTAACCTCTGCTTCTTCGCTATGAGGAGGAATTTTACCGCCTGGCTTCTTCATTTATGAAAACTCTACGGTCTAATCCGCCTCCACCAGCTGGCGGATGGCGAACCGTAGTTTCTAAGTTGTTTAAGTTTTCTTAAGACTGTAGCGAAAACTTTTCCAACTTTATGAATTCGCGTCATCGCCCCACCGATTCGGTGGGGGTTTTCGCGAAGGCTGTACAGACTAAGGGTATTACTTCACTTTCTTCGGGCAGGCTGGTTTTTGAAATAACTAACTTTTCTTGAGCTTGTGCTTCGGGAGCACCGATCTCTGCTAAAAAATCTTTTAAGCTGAAGAGCTTGCCAAATTTATCCTGGTCATGTCTCGAGGTCCGGTAGTGCATCGGAATGATAATTGCCGGTTCTATTTGATTAATTACCTCAATTACTTGTTTCGGGCCAAGAGTAAACACGCCGCCTACAGGAACAAATAAAACATCAACACCATTGACTTTCTCCAGCTGACGATCATTGAGCTTGTGACCCAAATCTCCCAGATGACACAAAGAAATATCTTCCATTTGGATATTATAAATGACATTAGTACCCCTTTGAGCGCCTTTAACATCGTCATGAAATGTCTTAAGGCTGAAAACGGAAACATCACCCACCTCATATTCTCCCGGAGCCTGGATGATAAAAGGTTCTCCTTCAATATTGTCAAGACAATTGTGATCCTTATGCTGATGGGAAATGGTAACAATTTCCGCCTTAGTTTTAGGCATAGGAAAACCAACAAATTTATCAAAAGGGTCTGTCAGAAGGGTTGAATTTTTGCCTTTAATTTTAAAACAAGAATGCCCCAAGTAATTTATCTGCATAACATTAATCATTTTACTATGAACATTTAAACTAGTAAAGTAAGGAACTTTAAACCCCGGGTATGTTTTTTTCACCAGAATTTAGCCCCTATCCTTAAAAACTTGACTTTGACACTCTAATTTGTTACATTGTCTAACTGCTCATGAAAAAAGAGATAATAATTGCAATTGGTATTGGTTTTATTTTGGGTTTGATTATCACCTTTGGCATTTATACCGCTAACCGAGCTTTGAAAGAACAAAAAAATCCTCAACAGGAGTTACCCAGCGATGGCAGTCCTGCTTCTCCCAACCCGTCACCCATGCTTTTACTGGAAATAACTGAACCCGAAGATAATTTGGTGGTTAATAAAAACAAAGTCACTGTTTCCGGAAAAACCGAACCTAAAGCAGCTGTTGCCTTGATGGTTGAAGATTACGACAACCTTTTAATAGCTGATGAAGAAGGCGTTTTTTCTGATGAGTTACCGTTAATCTCTGGTGCTAACGAAATTAGAGTGGCAGTTATTTCCAAAAACGGTGAAAAACAAGAAAAAGTATTAACCATTGTTTACAGTACTGCCAAAATAGAATAATGATAAAATTTTTAAAATTATCAATAGTCAGCCTGACTCTGTTTTTGATTGCTTTTTCCCCTTCTTATGCAGTTGAAGCTACTGGTTCGGCAGTGTCTGATGATGATGTCAAGGAGAAAATTAAGGAAAGGTTGGAAAAGGTCGTAGAAACAGGACTGGATAAAGTTAAAGGTATCATTGACCAAGAAAATAAGGATAAACTTTTTGCCTGGGTAGGCACAATCAAGTCTTTAAATAAAACAAATTTATCAATCGAAACTATTAATGGCATTAAAGAAGCAGAAATTGCCACTAATGCCGCTATTTTCAAAGTTGCCACTGGTAAAGCAAGAAAAGAAATAAAATCCAGTGACCTTCAGGTCGGCCAATACATCATTAACATTGGCCCAAAAAATGAAAACGACGTTATTACAGGAAAAAGACTGATTGTTATGGATGAGGTACCAACCGTGGCAAAGCGTGATCTTGTGGCCGGAAAAGTAACCGAGATTGATGAAGAAAAAGTAACCGTCAAAAAAAACGGCGAGGCGCTGACTTTGACGATTGATAAAAAAGTAAACCTGAAAATCAACGCTATTAAAAAACCGGTGGTTGATGATATTCAAATTGACGATTATTTAACGGCAATTGTTATCTTGGATGAAAAAGGAGAAATAAAAACCGTTAAAACGGTTTTAGTTATCCCCGGTAAAACTAATCCCCAAGCTCAAGAAAATGAGGTTGCTCCGGAAAAGCTTGAAACCAACGAAGACACCAACGAAGCCACCAAATCTTCTGAGTAAATTTATTTCCTTTTTAGACACGTCATGCCTGACTGCCGACAGGCAGACTGAATCCTGATATTTATCAAGACAGGTTTTATTTCAGCATCTTTTTCATCTTGATAAATTAAAGATTCCTCTATAAAATTATAAAAGGAGTAAAAAATATGAAACCTTTTATTAAATTTCAAACCTTAAAGGGCTTTCGGGATTTTTTACCTGAAGAGACTCTTAAAAGAATATGGCTTGAAGGTAAAATCCGCCAAGTTTTTGAGCAATGGGGTTTTGATCCTCTGGAAACGCCTACTTTGGAGTCTATGGAATTATTCAGCGGTCAAATCGGCGAAGATGAAAAATTGTTTTATCAATTTGAAGACCGCGGAGGCAGAAAAGTAGCATTGCGTTATGACCAAACCGTCCCCGCTTGCCGGGTTGTCGGTCAGTATAGTTACAAACTTCCCATGCCTTTCAGACGCTACCAAATCCAGCCTGTCTTCCGGGCGGAAAAACCGCAAAAAGGCCGCTATCGAGAGTTTCTTCATGCTGACGCCGATATTTTTGGCGTCCGGTCGGTTCTGGCTGACAGCCAAATGATTGCTTTATCCTTGGACATCTATCAACAACTTGGTTTTAAGGATTATAAAGTTTTAATCAACAATCGGGATATGTTTAAAGATATTCCTTATAAGGCCATCACCAGCATTGATAAGATTAAAAAAATCGGCAAAGAAGGTGTTTTAAAAGAAATGGAGAAAAAAGACATTCCTCTTGGCAAAGCTAAACAATACCTGGATTTTGTCACCAGTCTTAAGCCTAATGAGAAAATAAAAACCATTTTAAAGTACCTTAAAAAATCGGGGTTTAATGAAAATAATTATTGCTTTGACCCAACCATTAGCCGTTCTTTTGCTTATTCTAACGGTCCTGTTTGGGAAGTAGTAATCAAGGGCTTTGAAGCAGGTTCAGTTCTTGGTGGTGAAAGGTATGATAAAATCATCAAAAGCCTTTTTGGTTTGGATATTCCGGGGACTGGCTTTGCTATCGGTTTTGACCGGACTTTAGAGGCAGCCAACCAGTTTGGCTTAATTCCCCAAAGAAAAACCCTTACCAGCGTGCTTGTTACTGTTTTTGGTGAAGAAAATCTGGATTATTCCCTGCAAATCGCCTTTAAACTTAGAAAAGAAAAAATTAATACAGAAATTTATCCTGACGCTGAAGTCAAGCTCGAAAAGCAATTTAAATACGCTGATAAAAAAGGCCTCCCCTATGCCATCATTATTGGACCAAACGAGGTAAAAATAAACAAAATAACCGTAAAGAATATGAAAACAGGAAAACAGGAAACCGTTAGTTTTAAAGAACTGGTAAAAAAACTTAAAGCTAATGGATAAAAGAAGCAAGGCCTATTTGGCGCTTTTAACTACTTGCATTATCTGGGGCTTTGCGCCGCCGATTATCAAATATTCCCTGGGTTTTGTTACTCCGATTGAATTTTTAACCCTAAGGTTTTTAATAGTATCAGTTTTAATTCTGCCTGTTTTCCTTTCCAAATACAAAAAACAACCTTTTAAGTTAAAAGACCTTGGTTTGTTGATCTTAATCGCTTTGTGCGGAACAACCTTTACTTTGGGGCTTTTATTTTGGGGGCTTTCAAAAACTTCAGCGATTGATTCGGCGGTTATTGCTGCTACTTGTCCCCTAATGATTGTCATAAGCGGCGTGGTTTTTTTAAAAGAAATCGTGACCAAGCAGGAAAAAGTCGGGCTTGGATTGGCTTTTTTAGGCACCCTTATAGCAGTGGCCTCTCCTCTGGTAAACGGCAATAAAATGTTTCATTCGGCCAATATTTCGGGAAACTTTCTGATTTTCGTAAGCAATATTACCTGGACTGTTTATTCAATCCTAAGTAAAAAACTGACAAAAAAGTATTCCAGTTTTAATATCACCGCTTTTTCTTTTTTTGTTGGCTTTCTAACCTTTTCTCCCCTGTTCTATCTAACTTCAAACCTCACCTTGACCACCCTTTTTTCTAACCCTGGTTTTCCCGGAATTCTTTATATGAGTATTTTAGGTTCTATTATTGGCTATTTTACCTACACCTACGGCTTTTCCCTTATCGAAGCCTCTGAAGCAACCCTTTTTTCTTATCTCCAGCCCATATTCAGTGTTCCCCTGGCAGTTTTATGGCTGAAAGAAAAAGTTACTCTTCCCTTTTTATTAGGCTCCCTATTTATTGCCCTGGGTGTTTTCTTGACGGAACGGAAGGGTAAACGTATAATATAGCCTTATGAAAGTAAAAATTCATCCAAAATGGTACGACAACTGCAAGGTTACTTGCAGCTGCGGAAATACCTTTGTTACCGGTTCGACCAAACCGGAGATTAATGTCGGGATTTGCTCTCTATGCCACCCGTTTTTTACCGGCGAGATGAAATATGTTGACACTTTGGGTCGGGTGGAAAGATTTAAACAAAAAGTGGTCCGGGCTAAGACGAAAAAGTATGTTAAAAAGGCCGATCGAAAAAAGTCTCAGATAAAAGAGGAAGAAGCGAAAGATAAAAAGCAACCCAAAACTTTAAAAGAAATGCTCCAGAAAGAACTGAAGAAAAGTTCCTAATTAAAAATTTCAATGAACACAAGTGAACCAATTAACTGTCTTTTGGAAATCCGGCCCGCTGCCGGAGGTGAAGAGGCCAAGATTTGGGCCGATGATTTGCTGCGGATGTACACCCGTTTTATCAATCTAAAAGGCTGGAAAGCCGAAGTATTAGCCGAGGGAAAACTGAAAATAAGCGGTCACGAAGTCTGGCCAAATTTGAAAAATGAAGCCGGTATTCATCGGGTCCAAAGAGTACCTAAAACAGAACACTACGGCCGGATTCATACCTCCACTGCCACAGTCGCTGTTTTGCCGGAATTTATAGGAAATGAAGTTAAAATTAATCCCAATGATCTTGAAATAAAGTTCAGCCATGCCTCCGGCCATGGCGGCCAAAATGTCAATAAAGTCAGCACTGCTGTCCGTCTTACTCATCTGCCTACCGGCATTGTGGTCGAAGTGCAGACGCAAAGATTTCAGGAACAAAACCGGAAGATTGCCATGGAAATGCTTAGGACTAAACTTTGGGAACTGGAGCAGGGAAAAAAACAAGGAAAAATCAGCGAACAAAGAAGGTCACAAGTCGGGCAAGGCGAACGCTCGGAAAAAATCCGCACCTATAACTACCCCCAAAACAGAGTGACCGATCACCGGA
>Ga0307379_10012578_pt1 | contig 11024 bp, 9 predicted proteins | sample UN2MG_FD_202237 | JGI IMG/M metagenome (GOLD analysis project Ga0307379, IMG submission 202237) | Soil microbial communities from Risofladan, Vaasa, Finland - UN-2 | ecosystem: Environmental > Terrestrial > Soil > Coastal area > Acid sulfate soil | place: Finland: Risofladan, Vaasa | collected... | reverse complement strand
GGGTTGGATTAAAGACATTGAAAAAATATATTCCATTTCTTTCAGATGAAAAGAAAACAAGTGTACAAGAAATAGTGGAGTATGCAGAAAAACAAATTCAATTGAAGAGTAAATTGAAATTTTTTGAAAGCATTGCAAATTCTAAAGATATTATACTAATGAATGAGAAACTAATGCAATTAGAAATGGCAAATATATCAGAAAGTAATAAAGCTAAAATACGTGAAAAATTGCAGATGGAAATACCTGTATTAAACAAACCACAGTTACAACTTATGTATATGCGTCATGGACTATCAAACGCAATGCCAGATATTAATTCTTGGCTATTTCAAACTTTTACTCGACTCAATTCATATGCACAAAACCGAAACGGAGAAATTTAATGGCTCTCGATTATTTGAATCAATATGGAAATACTTTCCAATTAAAAATTATAGCGAATTTATTAAAACCAGTAGATAAAGTTCAAGGTGGTGATGATTTCATTGCACAAATATTTGATATTTTATCTCCAGATTTTTTTGAGTCCGATGCAAATCAATTTATTATATCAAAGATAATAGATTATTATAAAAAATATTTTACTGTTCCGACGATTGATTATTTTAAAGTTGAAATGCAATCGTTAGACGATATAACAAAAGAATCTGTTAAAGAAAATTTAAAAGAATCATATAAGTATATGCACGGCGCAACAGATTTAGATTATATTAAAAGCGAATTTTTGGAATTTTGCCAGAATCAAAACATGAAACATGCCATACTTGAATCTGTGGATTTAATTAAAACTAAAGATTATGAGTCTATTAAAAAACTTGTTGATGATGCGCTGAAATTTGGAAATTCTAAAAGGGACCTTGGACATATATATGAAGATATGATTGAAGATAGATTGATTAAAAATCCAAGAACAAAAATGATAGATACTGAATGGTCAATTATAAATGAAATAACCGATGGCGGTATTGGTGCAGGAGATTTATTAATATTCATAGGTGCTGCGGGTTCTGGCAAATCATGGGCATTGGCATCATTGGGGCATCACGCATTAAAACAAGGAAAAAATGTTTTACACTTTACATTAGAATTGAATGAAAATTATACTGGAATGAGATATGATTCTAAACTAATGGGAATACCTTCACAAAATTTGAAATATCATGTTGATGAAATTAGAATGAAACTGATGTCAGATATAAAAGGTAAATTGAGAATTAAATATTATCCTACAAAATCTGTCGGAGTTTCTGCATTAAAAACACATGTAAATAGACTTCTAAGTTTTGGATTTGAACCAGATTTGATTATTGTAGATTATGGAGACGTTCTTCGTTCTGATAATCCACAAGCAATTAAAGGTGGCTCATATTTTGAAGCTGGTGGTATTTATGAAGATTTACGAAGTATGGCAGGAGAATTTCAGATTCCTCTCGCAACCGCTTCGCAGGCGCAACGAAGTGCCGCAAATGATGAAATTATTACTGGCGACCAAGTTGCGGAATCATATAAGAAGATTATGACAGGAGATATAGTGATTTCAATTGCAAGAAAAATTGAAGATAAATTAGCCAATACTGCACGTTGGCATGTTATCAAGAATCGATATGGCGTCGATGGTATAACGTTTCCATCAAAGGTCGATACTTCTATTGGTAGAATAGAAATCTTCTCTCCAGAGTCAGTAAATGGGTCTATAACGAGAAAGGAAATGCAAGATTCACATGAACTTGTTAAAAAAGAATTGTCATTAAAATATAAAGATTTTAAGCAAGAATCTAATACTCAAATTAAAAATATTGGTGATGGTTTTGAATAATCCTAAAACTTTAAAATCTGAATTTGTTACTACAACATTGAGTAAAATAGAAACTGTTATAAATGCAATACTTGAGTATTATGACATTAATATGAAATATCACATTGATAAAAGAAATGAGGTATTTTGTGAGGTAATTAAAAAAACAAAGACTGATTTGATAAAATCAGACATGTTTATAAAAATACAAGAGGTTATATATACATCAGAGAAATTAGAAAATGACCAATTCGAATGGTTATCAGAGCAAATATATGAGTATCATAAAGATATATTTTTATTGCATTATTTTTATGCGATATTATACTCATATAATTATGACATACAAATTAGAAGTAAAGTCAGTGAAAAGCACATTGAAGGTTTTTTTATAAAAGCAAATGAAATGTATACCAAATATAAAAATTTAAAAGAAGCAAAAATCGCCTCCGCAAAAAAAATAATTTAAATTAAGATGACTTTAATTTATTTTTATTTAAAAAATTATATACTTATACTTGATAATAAAATTGGTAAAAATGTTTTAAGGAATCTCAAAAAATGTTGTTCTATCTTAACAACACTCATGCTTCATCATGTCTAAATGCAATTGGTTGCATTTTATTTTTTACTAAAAAATACAAAATAAAACAATAAAAATAAGTTAGTAGAAATTACTATGTATAGTAATTTTTAAACGCTCACTGTGAGGGAGAATTATGAATGGTTAAATTTGAGGATATTAAGAATCAATCAACAGAGGAATATTTTAATGGTAATAAATTTTCAATAGATGCATTTAATAAGAAATACGCTTTATATGAAGGTGAAACATATGTTCAGGCATTAAAACGTGTGTGTGATTATATAGCATCAGTAGAAACAACAAAAGAATTACAAAAGTATTGGTCAGAACGGTGGTTTGATGAAATATATAATGATTGGTGGCATCCAGCAGGAAGTATCATGCAAGGAGCAGGAGCCGGCAGAAAAATATCTCTTGCAAATTGTACGACAATTTCAATGGGCTCAATTGATGAAAAGACAGAATGGGATTCTCTTGAAGCTATATTTAAGAATGGTGGATATACAATTGCAAAAACCGCAGCATATCGACAGGGTCTTGGAGCAGATTTTTCAAGGCTAAGACCAAAAGGCACATCAGTATTGAATTCTGCCAATGAAAGTACTGGTGTAATACACTGGATGAAGTTTATGGATTCAATAGGATATTATGTTGGTCAAAAAGGTAGAATTCCTGCAATGTTATTTTCACTTAGTATTAAACATCCTGATATAGCAGATTTCATTACAGTCAAATCCGATTATACAAAAATACAGAATGCAAATATATCTGTTCAAATTACAGATGATTTTTATGATGCAGTAAATAATAATGAAGATTGGGAATTATATTTTAAAGTTCCTGCTTCAAAAAAGGGAGATAAAGTTCCTGTTGATGTACACAGTATTGATAGAGACTGTGTGTATGAACCTCCAGTGGGTTGGTATAAAATAGCAACTCACGATAAAGAGGAACAAATAATTATACGAACAGTTAAAGCAAGAAAGTTATTAGAATTGATTGCAGAAAATATGTTTAAGAATGCAGAGCCTGGCATACAAAATATTGATGTTGCGAGAGCATACTCAAATTCGGATGCGGTGTATGACCCCAATGATGAATATGATTCAAGAATAATTTCAACCAATGCCTGTTCGGAGCAATACTTATCACGAGAATCTTTGTGCGTGTTAGCATCAACAAATGTTGGAAGATTTTCAATTGTTGTGGAAGAATTTCTTAAAGAATTGGAAATAATAGGCGAATCGATGCAAAGATTTTTAGATAATGTAAATGAGTGTGAACTTGTATATATGACATACGCAACACCACACCAGAAACTTGCTATTCAAAAGTTACGAAGAACTGGAGCAGGAATTACAAACATTGGTGGTTGGTTATTTAAATTGAACCAAGAATATGGTAGTAAAGAAGGAAATGAGTCTGTAGAAAATTTTGTAAAATGGTTTAATTATAATTTATATAAAACCAACATTGCATTAGGAAAAGAAAAAGGAAATTTTGGTTTATTTGATTCTAAGAAAATAAAAAAATCTAAGTTTATACAACACATTATGAAAGAGTTCCCGGAGTTAAAATTTGATTCTCTACGATGTGTCACATCATCATCAATAGCACCAACTGGAACATTGACCTTAATGTTTAGAACGATGCTAATGAGTTATGGAATTGAACCGGCATTTTGGATGGCACATTGGAAAAGAACAAGAATAACAGGAAAGTATGAATATTATTTTATTGTTCCGAACATAGTACGAGAAGTTTTTGAAAAAGCTGGCTATAAAATACCAATGGAGTCTGATACAATTAAAGATACATGGGATGGAAAATATGGAAAGCCAATTGTGAAATTTGTTGAAGAAAATAAAGACAAAGTTGGAATACATTTTAAAGATGCAACTCAAATTTCGGCAAAGGATAAATTGGAATTGATGTCGAAAGTAATGAAATGGATAGATTCCTCGATATCAGTTACATATATGTTACCAGAAAATACAAAGGTTAAAGATATATATAATTTTATATTAAAGGCACATGAAGTTGGTGTTAAATCAATTGCGGCATTTCCTGATAGAAAGATGTATGGCATAGTATCACCAGTTGCATTTAAAGATTTAGCACTTAAACTTAAAAAAGAAGGAATAAACATACACCCACAAAATTTTGATGAGGCTGAATTAAATGAATTACATATATCAAATGACTTCATATCTGCGACATATGCACCAAAAAGACCAATATCGTTACCCGCAGACATATATTCTGTTACCGTTAAAGGTGAGAAATTTATTGTTGCAGTTGGATTATTGAACGGTGCTCCATATGAAATTTTCTGTGGTAAGATGAATGGATTAAATTTTAAGTTTCAACACAAAGAGGGGTTTATTAAAAAAGTAAAACGAGGTCAATATAGTTTATCTATTGGAGAAGATATTGAAATTGAAGATTTTTCTGGTTATTTTAAACCTGTTGAGGCGGAATTATTTAGAATGGTATCCACGAATTTGCGACATGGAGTACCAATTAAATTCGTTGTTGAACAATTAAGTAAATCTGCGGAAGATATAAGTTCTTTAACATCGGCTGCTGCCAGAACATTGAAGAAATATATTAAAGAAGGCGAGATTGTAACTGGTATTAGATGTCCTGCATGTGGGTCGGAAGTAGTTTACGATGGCACTGGGTGCAATACTTGCACCAAATGTGATTGGAGCAAATGTAATTAGAGGAGAAAAAAATGACACTATTATTATTTTTAATTTTATATTTTATATTTTGGGTAGCATATTATTATTTTGAAAGTAAACATGATGCATCAATAATACTATGGAAGAATTCAACAACTGATAAAAATTTATCTCAAGAACAAATAAAACTGTCAGACAAATATCGGACTGATTGGCACGAATATGATGTATATGAAAAGATATTAACTCATATAGCCATTGCACTTCCAGTTTTATTTATTGGTAGTGTTTGGTTTTTATTGTCGTTATTATTGTTGTCCTTGGGAATACGACTGTTATTACATGATACATTAATAAATAAATTTTTGGGCATAGATATAAATCATATAGGAACAACTGATTGGTTTGATATCTTTTTAAGAGGGCTTGAAGAAAAAGGAATATCACAGTGGACTATAAAAATTGGAATTGTGATATTAGCACTTATACTTTGCATTTTATTTTTATTCATTTAAGGAGGTTATATGAGAGAAAAGGTTATAGTGAAATATAAAAAATTTGATGAATCAAAAGATGTTTATATTCCACAATATAAAACTACAGGTTCTTCTGGAATGGATTTATCGTCCGTTGAACGAGATTTTTGGATTGAACCTGGAGAAAAAATGATTGTATCAACAAATTTATCAGTAGAAATTCCATTGGGGTATGAAATACAAGTGAGACCACGCTCCGGTCTTGCAGCAATGTATTCTATTACTGTTTTAAATACGCCGGGCACAATTGATTCTGATTATCGAGGAGAAATTAAGGTTATACTATATAATGCCGGACATGTTTCTCATAAAATATCTACTGGCGATAGAATTGCTCAAATGGTATTAGCAAAGGTTGAAAGAATGGAACTCTATGCTGATGAATTGTCTGAAACAGAACGTAATTCCGGTGGTTTTGGGTCAACAGGCACAAAATAACCCAAAAATATTGTTATTTTTATTTAAAATCCTATATTTATAGCATATAAATACACTATGGAGAACTAAAATGTCTGATAATTTTGATATTGTCAATTTGTATAAACATTATTCTAAAAACATATTAAAAGAGAGCAATACCACTCTTGTTGAAAAAGAAGAAGATGAAGTTTTACAACCAGAGAAATTTAAAAGATTTAAAGTAACTTTATATTATGATGATGACCCGAGTTTAGTACCGGCATCATTTCAGATTGATTATATATATGCTATTGCATTTAATGCAAAAGCTATTTCAGAGGATTTTTCTGACGAACAAATAGATTTTGATAAGGAAGTTAATATTGGTGATGATGAAATTGAAAAAATGGTAATGAATAAATTGAATGTTCTGCCAGACCAACCAAAAAAAGGTAGTGGTAATAAAAAAGTTGATGTTAATGTTGACCAATTTTATCGTGACTTTTTTAAGAAAAATTTACCGAGTTATGTAATAACAAATAAATTGAATGATTTGATTCGAGCAGGAGTCATCCCAATTGAAAATTGGAAAATTTATGCAGTCACATATTCGACGCAAGTTGATGATAAACTTTTATCTCGAAAAGTTGATGATGGATTAAGAAAAGGAAAAGCTTGGATAGCATCGCCGTTTGGATATCAGATTGCACTTGAATCTGCAAATAAAAATCAAAGGTATAGTTCTGAGCAGGTCAAGGAATTTGCAATAGAATTTTCAAAAGCACTTGATACATCACTATTTAAAGATACAAAATATTATAAGATTGTTAAAAAATGATTAAGTTAAAAGAATTAGTCATGGATGTTTTGAAAGAATTCGATTTAACACCAGATGACTTAAAAAAATTTAACAGAATTATGAATGGTGAGACTGGTGTTAAGAATAGCACACATTCTGGCGAAGATGGCGAAGAAGATTATGCAAAAAAAGGTTTTGGTTATGGTGGTCCTTCTAATGTCGTTTATGGTAGAAAAGCTTCAGACAGACCATATCGTAGCGACAAAGGTTCATTTGGTTCAACTTGGAATAGATTGACACCCGAAATATAAATTATTAAAAAGAGGTTATTAAATGTATCTAAATATACACTATGAAAGAGGCGGCGAAGATAGCCGAAGTTATATTCATGTTTGGGATGATATAATTGGTTACAAAAAAATTCCTCATACTAAATACGCATACAAATTGGATGAAAATGGTGGTTATGTCACACTCTATGGACAACCTTGTAAACTTGTCAAAAGATGGAAAAAAGAAGATGTTCAGAGTGGCATAATATATGAATCTGATATATATCCTGAAGTGCGTCACTTGGTTGATACATACACTGATTCCGATATTCCATCTAATAAACATATTATAATGTTTATTGATATAGAAGTTAGTACTGATGGCGGAATACCAAATGCAATGGCAGCAGACAATGATATAATATCACTATCACACTACATAACATCAAAAAATGAATATGTTGTTTATTTAGTAGATTCAACAATGGAAATATCAAATATTAAAACAAAACAACGTGGTGTAGATGTTATTGTTAAAAGTTACGTCTCGGAAGAAGAAATGCTTGTTGCATTCCTTGAAGACTTCGTATCGTGTTATCCCACAGTAATAACAGGCTGGAATACAGATTACTTTGACATTCCGTATTTATATAATAGACTATTTAGAATATTTGGTGAAGATATTGCAAATACTTTAAGTCCAATTAATATTGTTCATTATAATGAGTATCGAGAGAAATATTTTATAGCAGGAATTTCATCATTAGATTATTTGAGTTTATATAAAAAATTTACTGCGGGAGAAAGGATGTCATATAGTTTAGATAGCATTGGCAAACTTGAATTGAATGAAGGTAAAATTGTATATGAAGGAAGTTTACAAAAATTATATGAAGAAGATAAAGAAAAATTTATAGAGTATAATTTACATGACGTAAGATTAGTTAAGATGATTGATGATAAAATGCAGTTTATAGATTTAGCAATAGGTGTTGCTCATAAAGGTCATGTTGCATATGAAGATGTTTTTTATCCATCACGATATCTTGATGGCTGTATTTTAACGTATTTAAAAAGAAAAGGAAAAGTAGTAGCACCAAACAAACCAAAACGTGAGGGTCCAAGTAAATATGAATCTGGAGATTATGCCGAATTGTTTTCTGGTGCATATGTTAAGGAGCCAGTGCATGGATTACACAAATGGCTCGTCGATTTGGATGTGACATCAATGTATCCAAGTATTATCATGTCTTTAAATATATCGCCGGAATCTAAAGTCACACGAATTGAAAATTGGGACAATTCAGATTTTCGTAACAACACGGATAAGCAATATGTTGTTGAATTGGGCGCAACCAAACTCGAATTTAATAATACACAACTCAAGAATTTTTTAGATGCTGAAAAATGTTGTATATCATCAAATGGTGTTATATACAAATTAGAACCAGTGGGTATTATACCAGAAATTTTAGATGTGTGGTTTGAAGAGCGAAAGAAAATGAGGTCATTAGCAGTACAATATGGTAAAGAATTAAATAAAGATGGAACAATAAATTTAGAATATAACAAGTCTAAATATGAATATTATGATAGATTACAAAAAATCCAAAAAGTATTATTAAATTCGTTGTATGGAGTTCTTGGATTACCATCTTTTAGATATTTTGATTTAGATAATGCTGCAGCAGTTACAACAACTGGTGTGGATTTAATTCAATTTTCATCAAAGATTGTCAATCATTATTTGAATGCTCAATTAGCTCAAGATGAAGAAACTGATAATGTAATTTATATTGATACTGATAGTTTATTTTTTTCATTATATGACAGTGTAAAAAAGAGATATCCAGAATCTGATGAAACTGACGAGGCGAAATTCGCAGAATATATATTAAAGTTGGCAAAAGATGTCCAGTTTTATGTTAATAAGTCAATGGATTATTTTGCAAAAGGATTTTTAAATGTAAAGAATCACAGATTTATGTTGAAACAAGAACTTGTTGCAAAAGCAGGATTGTGGACTACAAAGAAAAGATATGCATTGGCAACAATAAATAAGGATGGAATTCCAGTTGATGAATTGGAAGTTAAAGGATTGGATATTGTCAGAGCATCATTTCCAAGTATATTTAAAAAATTCATGAAAAAGATAATATATGATATTTTACATGACGCACAAAAATCTGATATTGATGATAAAATATTGACATTACACAATGAAGTTAAAGTAGCTAATTTTACAGAATTGGCGAGACCAATGAGTGTGAAAAATATATTGAAGTATGCTGGAGACGAATCTCACCAACCATTTACTTTCAAAGTAAAGGGAACACCAGTTCATGTAAAAGCAGCAATAAATTATAATGATTTTCTAAGGTATTATAAACTGGACATGAAATACTCACACATAACAGATAATTTTAAAATTAAATGGGTTTATTTGAGAGATAATCCATTAGCATTTGAAACACTCGCATTTAAAGATAATGATGATGACCCAAAAGAAATATTAGAATATATAGAAACATATATAGATAGAGATAAAATATTCGAGGCTGAAATGGGCGGAAAATTGCAAGATTTATACAATGCAATATCATGGAATAAGATACCAAACCCAAACATTAAAATAACAAACTTGTTTTTTTAAAAAAAATACTATATTTTCTGCATTTTTCATTTAAATTTCTATATTTATATGGTAAAATGTTACATCTTCCACTAAAATTAAGGAGTTACAATTATGAACCGTTCAATATTTTTAAATTTCATATCAAAATACAACATATTTGGTATTAGTCGAGTTCGATATATAATCACGGATAAAATTTCATGTAGATTTAAAAATGATTTTGATTTATTAGGAATCATTACAATGGATTCATTTAAGAATAAAATAGATATATCTGGAAATGAAATTGGATTACAAGATTCATCTCTTTTAGAATCCCTAATAAAAATATCAGATTCTGATGAAATCGAGGTTGATATCAGAAAAATTACAGATAAGCCAATAGCATTAAAGATATCAGATGATAGAGAATTGCTTATCGACTTTGCATTACATGATATGGCAACAATACCTGAAATTGCTCCTATAAAAGGAGAACCAAAAGATTACCAAGTTGAATTGAAATTAGATGAGGTTTTTAAGTCAAAATTTATTGATGCAAGAAATGCAATGAGCAAACAAGGAGAAACTGCAACAATCACATCTGATGGCAATGTTTGTAAAGTAGTTATCGGCCAAAAAGAATTTGCAAATTCGACAAAAATTACATTAGTTCCGAAAACAATTAGGTCAGAAAAAATGGATGATTTTATTATGAATTCTGATACTCTTCGTAATATATTTGTTGTTAATAAAAATATTGAATCAACATTATATTTGTCTAATACGGGAGTTGCAAAAGTTAGCTTTGTTGATGAAGAAAAAAATATTACATCAACATATTATATTAAAAGATTAAATTAAAAGGGTATAGCTTATGGGATTTTTTGAAGATAATGTTGCGGCTAAAATAGAGAGAGAAAACACACTCAAAGAAAATCATTCGTTGTGGGTAGAAAAATATCGACCGTTAAGTTTAGATGATTTTATAGGTAATGAATTGTTAAAGAAAAAATCTGCGGAGTATATAAAAAACAACGATTTGCCACATTTATTATTTTTTGGTAAGGCAGGTGGCGGAAAAACTACTCTTGCAAAATTACTTACATTAAATATGAATTGTGATAAATTATACGTAAATGCATCAGACGAAAATTCTGTTGATGATGTTAGAACTAAAATAAAAGGATTTGCAGGAACAGTTGGATTTTCAGATTTAAAAGTGGCGATTTTAGATGAGTGTGATTTTCTCTCTATGAATGCGCAAGCCGCACTAAGAAATTTAATGGAAACTTATAGCAAAACAACACGATTTATTTTAACTTGTAATTAT
>Ga0307379_10012577_pt1 | contig 11025 bp, 9 predicted proteins | sample UN2MG_FD_202237 | JGI IMG/M metagenome (GOLD analysis project Ga0307379, IMG submission 202237) | Soil microbial communities from Risofladan, Vaasa, Finland - UN-2 | ecosystem: Environmental > Terrestrial > Soil > Coastal area > Acid sulfate soil | place: Finland: Risofladan, Vaasa | collected... | reverse complement strand
CCTGTTACAAGGACCTTTTTCATTCCACATTTTCCTTAACCCATGCAAAGATCTCACAGATTAAATTTAAAATTTTCACACATAGGTACCAAGTTGTTCTTTTAGGCCGTTTATGATTCTTGACATGCCATCGCAAATTAGATCAACAGCAAGATCTTTTTTTATTAATAAGGAGCTTTTTATAAACCTCCATAGTCTGCCTAACCACTATCTCTTCAGAAAATTCAGCTTCAACAATTTCGCGCCCCCTCGTCCCCATCCTTGCCCTGAGCTCTGGATTTCCGATCAGAGATTTAAGCGCATCAGCCAAAGATTTTGAGTCATGTGGAGGGACCAAAAGCCCATTTTCATTATGGCGGACAATCTCCCTGCACCCTGGAACGTCAGTGGCGACAATAGCGCGGCCGCAAGAGGCTGCTTCGAGCAATACTTTTGGAAGACCTTCTCTGTATGATGGCAAAACTACAATATTGGATTGTGCAAATACTTCCGGCATATCTTCCCTATGCCCCCACCATTCAACAATACCCTCAGAATGCCACCCATTAAGTATTTCTTCCGGAATAGACGCCGGATTTTCAGGATCAGGATTCCCAATCAGAATCATCCGACACTTAAATCCATCCTTTTTGAGTATTCTTGCCGCATCCACAAACTCCCCAACACCTTTGTCCCAAAGCATGCGGGACGCCAATACGATAGTTGGAATACTTGTCTGTTCAGGAAGCGGAGTAAAACGCACTGCATCAACACCGGATCCCCTGATCAGTGCAGCTTTTTCAGCTTTAACAATTCTTGCGTCAATAAATAAATTCAGGTCTTCCGGGTTTTGAAATATTCCGATTGTGTTTTTTGCTGAAAATGCTGAGCGATAGGCAAAAACAATAAGCTGTCTTAAAATCTTTGCCTTCCATCCCTGCGCCACGAATATAAAGCCAAGGCCTGCAAGGGCATTTACCACACCTGGAACCCCGGCAATCCTTGCCGCCCATGATCCATACAAAACAGGCTTTACAGCCACATGGTGAACAATGACGGGCCTTTCTCTGCGGTAAATCTTAATAATCTCAAAAATACTTAAAAGTTCCTTTAAAACATTTTTGCTTTTTCTCTCCAAGCCGATCGGAATTAATCTAAAGCCCTCATTTTCGATACGCTCTTTATGCTGCCCCACCCTGGTCGCAACCAGAACTTTAAAACCCGCACCTCTGGCCGCTCGCGCAATGGGCAGACGATGTGACCAGAAATACCAGTCTTCGGTAATAAAAAAAAGGATGTGGGGTTTCATGCGTTATTATATTCCAACCATGCTTGAAACATCAGGATATCCCATAGATGATATTGCCAGTTGCACTTGCCTGACAGATGTTCCTCCCATTTTTCACGAATCGGCGCTGGAGTGAAAAACCCTTCATTTTTAAGGCGTTTTTCATCCAAAAGCGATTCCGCCCAGTCACGAAGCGACCCCCGCAGCCATGAATCTATTGGAATGCCAAAACCTGCTTTGGGACGATCTATCAGTTCTTCTGGAACATATTTATCCAACACCTGTCGCAATATCCATTTTCCCTTACCGTTTCGTATCTTCATGGAAAGAGGAAGACTCCAGGCAAATTCAACCACTCTGTGATCAAGAATCGGCACTCTCGCTTCAAGGCTCACACCCATGCTGGCACGATCAACCTTAGTTAGGATATCATCTGGGAGGTACGTGATCAGATCCATATACATCATGCGATGGGGAAAATCAGGCAAATTTGCATACAAATCATAATCGGTAATATTTGTAAGTGGCTCAAAACCATCTTCTACTATATTTTCCGGATTCATCCAGTGTGAGCAGAGTTCACGATACATAAACTCAGGTGTTTTTGATGGTAATACTCCTGCAAACTTCTGAATTTTATCTCCAACATGACTAAACTGCCTGTTTGATGGCATAACAACATTAAGCTTACCAAAAAGATTGTTTAATGTTACGGGAGAAACCTTTAACAAACCTTTTGATGCAATTCTTCTAAATGCTGGATGTATCCAACCCAATAGTTGCCATATCTTAGGCACCAAAAAATGGCGGTTATATCCACCGAAGAGCTCATCCCCTCCATCGCCTGAAAGACTCACTGTAACATGACATCTCGCCAGTTTAGATACCAGAAAGGTAGGGATCTGAGAAGAATCCGCGAACGGTTCATCAAAAAGGGTCGGCAATTCAGGGATAACATCCATGGCATCCTGCTCACTGACATACAATTCGGTATGATCCGTACCAAGATGCAGCGCCACCTTTTTTGCATGCGTCGCCTCATTATAGCCCTGGATTTCCGATCCGATGGAAAATGTTTTGACAGGTCTATCGCTTTGCGCCTGCATCAACGCAACAACCATCGAAGAATCAATCCCACCAGAGAGAAAAGCGCCTAAAGGCACATCGGATAACATGCGTTTTCTTACAGAATCCCGTAGAAGGGTATCGAGCTGTTCAATCGCCTCAGTTGTTGCTCCCTGAAAGCTGCTATTCTGTCCTGATTTTGCTACAACCCTGGCGTCCCAATAACAAAAAGGCTGAAGCTCTCTGCCTTCATTCAAATCACCTAAAGAAATCCTTAATATGTGACCGGGTCTGAGCTTCCATGTGTTTTTATAGATTGTATATGGCGCGGGGATGCAATTGTGACGAAGATATAGGGTTAAAGCGCCCCTGTCAATTTCTGCATTAAAATCGGGATGGGTCTTGATTGCCTTTAATTCTGATCCGAAGATAATACCCTTACCCATTTTTGCATAATACAGCGGCTTGATTCCCAACCGGTCCCGGCACAACCACAAGACACGTTCTTCCCTGACCCAGAGGGCAAAGGCAAACATGCCATTAACGCGTGACAGCGCTCCTTCAAGCCCCCAAATTTCAATGGCGGCGAGAAGGACCTCGGTGTCTGAGTTCCCCCGCCATGGAATACTTTCAGAATCAAGCTCCCTGCGCATTTCATTAAAATTATAAATTTCTCCATTATATACAATCACATATCGCTCAGAAAAGGACATCATGGGCTGATGCCCTTTTCTGGACAGATCAATAATTGAAAGTCTTCTGTGAGCCAAGCCTATACCCGAATCTGCATCATACCATACACCTTCATCATCAGGGCCACGACGAACCATTGTCTCGGCCATGTGATAGAGCAACCCAGCTGGGTTATCAGAAATATGGTCAGAAGATAAAAAACCGGCAATTCCGCACATCAGTTGTAATTATCCTTCATAATTGATAATATTTTAGGGGCAGTGACTTGAATACAATATTTTTCTTCCACCATTTTTCGGCCAGCAGCACCCATCTTCTTTCTGAGACCATGATCATCACGTAAAACAGTCAAAGCCTCCAGCCACTCCTTTCTTGATCCGGCCAGAAAACCATTTACACCATGTTCAACAATCTCTGAATTCACCCCTACCGGCGATGCTATAATTGGTTTTCCACATGCCATATATTGAATCAATTTGTACCCGCATTTCCCCCGCTCCCACGGGCTGTCAGGAAGCGGCATAATCCCGACATCAAAATTATGAATATTCGCAACTTCTGTTTCCTCCGACCATGGGATTATATTTATCGGTAGCTCATCTAATTTAAATTGACCCAATCCCACAAGTGATAACGAGCTATTCCCTTCTTTATAAAACTGAACTATGGCAGGTTTTATGAGATTAAGATATTTAGCCGTCACAGGTGATCCGATCCAACCAACATTGAATCCGGAAGCATTCGCACGATCTTTAATGCTGTAACGATCCAAGTCAATGACTGTGGGAATGGATTCCACCCTTTTGGCACCAGAGCGAATCGCATAATTCGCCAGATACATATTACCTGCAACCACTACATTAGCATTACGCATGATCTTATCGATTTTATTCCCGAGCAAAGCCCGAACAACTCCATGCGGATTCATATCATATCGGTGAAATATAGCATCATCATAATCAACAATATATGGAATGCCGACACGAGACAAAATCATTTCCATCCAAGCCGGCAGCCATGGAAAAAGCTCCTTCTCTATCCACACCAAATCAAAGGAGCGACTGTTAAGGATATTCCCAAGTCTCCGCATATATGAGCCAAAGATAGAGAACAATGGTTTAGCCTTACCGGAATAGAGTGCCTTAACATAACCATCATTCAAAAGTGGCACAACGGTAACATCAATGCCATGCGCTTTAAGATAAGGAAGGTATTGATATGAGCGAACACGGCTGCTTGCGCCGAGGAGGCCGTAGCGGGAGAACAGGAGGACTTTCATTGTCTGCCACCATTCCATGAGTTCTTAAGCAACTGGGGCATGGCGCGCCACAACATGGCATACCCCTTCAATGTCTCTTTTGCCTCCCTGCCAGACCGCCTCCCAATGGACAGCGCAAGCCTGCTAATCAGTTCAACAAAAAGAGTGCCCGCCATCAGAAGTGTTGCCGAAATCCAGCTAAAGTGTTTATATCCGTACAGTATGCGGCTGCGTAAAGAGTAGAACATCCGCATTGCCTTGATCTGCTCCGATGTTCCGCCACCCCTATGAAAGGCCTGGGCATCAGCAAGGTAAGCAGTCCTCCATCCTTTGTTGTAGGCACGACGTGAAAGATCGACTTCTTCGAAATAAACAAAAAAACGCTCATCAAAGCCGCCCATGGTTTCAAACAAATTCCTGCGGATCAAAAAAAAAGCGCCCATAACTTGATCAACCTCACAGGTTTCCTCGTGGTCCCACTCGCTCATGATATAACTGGGAAAATATCGAGGAAAGAGCATGTTAAGCCCAAGCATTTTTGTAAAAAACATGCCGGGCGCAGGGAATCGGGCGCAGGTGCGAGCCACTTCTCCCTGATCATCCACCAACTGAATGCCACAAATACCAATCTTTGCATTCTCAGGCTGTTCCATAAACCGGATAGGTATACTCAAGGATTCTGGAAACAATTTTGTATCAGGATTAAGAAATAATAGATAATCTGCTATGCTTCCTGTTGCTCCTTGATTGCAGGCTGCTGCAAATCCCAGGTTTTGCGCATTTCTGATAATAACAAGCGGAAGATCAATATTGTCCAGACAGTCGTCAGCCGACCCGTCCGTTGAAGCGTTGTCCACAACCACCACACGGCTTAGTTTAAATCCATCCCTGTGCGCTGCCTCAATGGACTTTAGACACTCATAAAGCTGATTTCCGGCATTCCAGTTGACGATGATGATATCAAAAAAGACAAGCAGTTGATTTGATACACTAAGCATGCGGAATTTTATTCGACCCCAACCAACTTTTTCTTATTTGCCTTTAACAAGAAGCAGTTAATGACGGCAATTGGAAGAAAAATAACCCAAAGGCCATCAAATCTCATCAAATACGGATTTGTTGCAGTAACAATAAACATACCTGTCATACCTACCATAAGAGGCAACAGTGTCCTACCCAAAACAGTATCAGTCATAATTATTTTCAATCCCATGTAGTATGCCCAGGCAATGCCGCTAGCATAAATAAGAAAACCTACAAGCCCAACTTGGTAAAGTAACGCCAAATAATACAATTCATAGGCCCATGGCATTGTTTCAGAACGTATCGATCCATATGCGGAAGCCGATGCTCCATGACCTGCACCGAGCAAAGGATGTTCCAACCACCCGTGAAGCAGTGTATAAAACTGTTCTTTCCTAGCTATCTCCCCACTGGTAGGAGAAAAATTAAAACCTGAGATAAACGCTTCATAGATTTTAGTAAGATCAAATTCATATACACACTGCAATAATACAAAAACAGCAATTAACAAAAGGGAGAGCAAAAGCGAGGACGAAATCAAAATGTGTTTGGTTTTTCTTTTTTCCGCTTTGGGTTTAAGCAACCATAAGGAAAAAATCAATAGAGGTGATAGCATAATAACCAGCCAAATAGCTCTACGTCCCGAGATTATGCTTATAGCTATTCCGAGCAAAAGAGCGATCCACAACCAAATCCGATGCGTTGGGCTATTCCCCTTCCCCGGCAACCAAGTAACTAATGCAGCCATACAAAAAGGAATAAGGAATGGTAATGAGTTGAGACCAGGAAATCTCATTTCAGTAAAACCTTCATAGAATCCAAAGGCTGTAGATGATCCACCTTTAAATAAATCTAAATGAAAAAATTGGGGAAGAATGAGAAGGTTTGTTAGGATTTGAATTATTCCATATATTGAGAGAAAGATTGTCGCGACGACCAATGTCTGTTGAAGCCCCTCTATGATTGCTGAATCCCTTACCCCGGTAATCAGTATAATATAAATCAATGGCCACAATGCATAAACTTGTGCCTGTTTTAATGCACCAGGCGTATTGGCAATAATACCCGTCAAGGAAAAAAACAGACTAACGGAAGTCATGAACAGGGCTAATATAAATATAGTGGGGTGTAGTGCCAAGCGCCTTCTTTTTATCGTTGCAATGGATAGAAAATAAAGCAATAGGGCAAAAAGAAAAGCTTTCACATAGAGCAATTCAAGAACCATAGGGAAGACAAGCATTAAAAAAAATAAAATGTAACCGATAAATCTTAAAAATCTGCCTGTCCATGCAAGGTTTATCGGTGCACAATTCATTTAATAATTATCCTGTTACACTTCCCTAATAAACCAGCAATAAGTCCCAATGTGGAATATTTCAATTTTAAGAACCCCCTCTGTGCCAATATAAGTGACAAGCACCCAGGACGGTTCACTGAAAATATACTCTTTTGCCAAAAGGATATGATTTCTTGTCATATAATATCGCCGAAGTGCTGAGTGATTTAATGTGCCCGTTTTTCTCCAAAGCAGCCAGTGTATTTCAGTCTCGCCTAAACTGCGCTCCGTGATCGGCAATTTGTTCATATTCTAAAAAAATCTTTCGCAAAACTTTTCCACCCATTCGAGTAGTTATGGTATCTAAATCTTACAAATTCTTTGAGTACAAATATCCAGCGATGTAGATTTTGTTTAGGTAGTGAAGCTCTCGTCTCTAAATGGCGTATTTTCGAGGATAGACGACAAATGATTGGGGGGTGATAAACAAATCTGTCTGTCGTTAACAAGCGTTCTTTAGCTTCAATAAACTGTTTAACTCCAAGCCAATAATCATTCGAAGTAGTTTTTTGTGCCATAATCAATTGTTCTTTAAAATCTTTTTTGAGCGCCCCGATTTGATTACTATTATGTTGACGATACTTAATTAGGGGCTCACGAATAATTGTTAAATCAGAAACAGCTGCTATAAGTAAAGCAATCCAGCCATCATGTACCCAATTATTAGGAATAGGTAACACTAAATCTTTGAATTCTGACCGAAAAGCCATTGTAGCCCCTGTTGCTACACTTCTTTTAATCAACACTTCAAAACTGCGGCGGTGAGATACTGTTTTCTTCTGCATTTTTTTATTAAATCCAAAAGATTCCCACAAACTATAGCCTAAAGGATTCAAAGAAGCATCACATATTTCTCCATCAGTAAAGACAGCACCAATATGAGGAAAATCCACAAATACTTGTTCAATACGCATTAATTTTTCAGGATGCCAAACATCGTCCTGATCGCATAATGCAATAATATTCCCACTACACAAACTAATGGCTTTTTCAAAATTCTTCGTTGACTTTAACCTTATTTTGTTGACAACAAGGCGCACCGGAAATGTTGCTCCTGATGCTAATTTCCTAACCAAATCTACTGTGTTATCTCCGGATTTATCATCACAAATAATCAATTCGTCGGGGAGGCGAATTTGCGACAAAATACTGGATAGCTGTTCCTGCAAATATGGAGCGCCATTGTATGTACACATTGCAATTGAAATTCTTTGTTTCATTCTTTTTTCGCAATCAAAGCAATTTCTTCACCCAGATAAGGATTGGCCTTCAAAAACATCCACTCGGCAAGTTGCATTCCACGTGCCCAAATACGGACGGTGCGCGGTTGATGGCTACCCATCACATAGCTTCCTTGGTATTGAATAAATCGGCTGGCTATGAAAATTCCGGTCGCGTCTCGGATAGTAGTTGATATTCTGGTTTTTTTGAACCCAACTTTTCCTACAAGATTACGTAACGACGAAGATGTGAAGACACGTAAATGACGAGGTGGTTCTAACCCTCGCCAGTTCTTTTTATAAATTTCATGTCCCCAACTATTTATATTTGGGGTAACAATTACGACTCGCCCATAAGGCTTCAGAATACGATATGATTCGCATAAAAGCTGCAAGGGATCATGTACGTGTTCAATAAGGTGACTCATAATAATAACATCAAAATAATCTTTAGGATATTTCTGGGACTCTAAAGTGTCAAGATTTACTTGCACCCCTTTAGCTTTCGCATTTTCCACAGCAGCAGCATCAAAATCCACACCCTCCACGTGCCAACCCAAATCCTGCAAAAATTTGAGCATCTGTCCACTGCCAGACCCTATTTCCAAGAGGTTACCATTAGGTTTTGCTGGAAGATACATAACACTGAAATCAAGATCTGCCCTACGTCCAGGGTGAAAATAGAGCAACATGCCCAGAACCTTCTTCCAAGCTGATGTGGGTGTACTGAAATAGCCGTATTTGTACGATAGGTAGCCTTCTTTAACCAGACGATATACGCGTCGAAGCCACGTATTGGTGATATATGTTGAGTCGTCGTGGGTGTAATACGTTTCATATGCCTTTCCAATGTCTTCCTCTATCGGCATGGGGTCCATCCAAACCAAACCACATTCGGGATTAGGACACTTTTTCAAATCCCACCGACCCGGTGCGCCAAAAAGGCGGTCTTGCAAATCCTGGTACAAAGGCTGCCCCTTTATGCCGCATATATAACAATCCGGGCAAGGACGAGTACGGATTTCCTGTTTTTTGTCTGAAATCATTGTTTATGCCTTTCGACTAATGATTTTATGCCAGAGGAAAACAAAGTATAATTTTCTACGAATAGCCTTGATAACATTAATGATCACCTGTTTTCATCCATTCCTTGTCATACGAAGACGGAAAAAATCTTTTAGCATCTCTCGTTCCTCTGGCGCTAGCAGCCAAAACCATGCCACCAGAATGAAGGTTATCAGTGTTCCGACAAGAAACACCCCTTTCATAAACAGGCCTGCTGTGTATCCAGCCATGATGAAAACACATACAGCAATGATAATTCTCAAGAGACTATTCCAAATGAATGCCCTCGCGTCGGGTAAGAGCCACTGCGCCATAGCAAACAATATTAAGGTATCAACGCCAACCCTCACTACCCAGGCAATGGCCGCGCCTTTTATACCATAGACACCAAGCAGCCACCATAAAGCCAAAAGATAAAATGGCAACTCGACAATATGCATCTTGGCGGTAAGATCCGGACGACCCGCACCCTGTACCAATGCAAAGGGGATTTGAGCAATGCTATTGATGAAAACTCCAACGGCCAGCCATTGCAGTACAAAGGCACTGTTATCGGCAAACTCCGCGCCCAACCATAGGGTCATGCCTTCATGGGCCAAGGTAACTATGATAAGCGCTAATGGAAAGAGTGCAAGAAAGATATAGTTTATCCCCCGTCCGAACAACCGGGCAGTGCGAGCTCGATCCTGGGCCAGGGTGGTAGAAAATGCCGGAAACAATACACCTATTAGCGCTCCTGAAATAAGCCAGAGCTTTGTCACCACCTCATAGGGAGTTGCATAGTAAGCAACAGCGGTAACGGAGATAAGAGCGCCAATCAGGAACCTGTCCAGATAGACCATAAGGGGGCCGACAATATTGGTGACTGTCATCCAGCTTCCAAAGCTGATCAGCGGCCGAACCATGGCGCGTTGCGGTTTGAAGTTGTGGCGCAGCGCGGGCACCTGACGCAGGCATAGCGCTAAAAACACCCCGCATGTCAAAATTCTCACCCCAACCAGCACAGCTACCATCGGAAACAGGCTGTTTGAAAAAGGCAACACGATAAGTGGCCCCAGAAATGTAAATATTCCCAGGGGAATACGAACTATGTTTGTAAGGTCGAATCGTTGATGCGCTTCGAGTACACCGCGCAAACCAATAGCGCTGATCACAACAGGAATGGACAAAGAAAGCAAATAGAAGGCATTCAGGGTTTCCCCTTGCAGTGTCTGGGGGATCTTTAGAATATTATGAACCAGCCAGGGAGAAATGCTTGCTGCCACCAGTGCTCCGATAATGCCGAGCACTCCCATTAGCGCCAAGGCTGTACAGATAAGTCTGGGGATATCCTCCGCTTGTTCCGCACCCAGCTTCTCCGCCACCAGCTTTGTCAGCGCCCTGCCCAGTCCCAGATCAAACAGGCTAAAATAACCGACAACCGCCCATGCCAGTGTCAACACCCCAAAGCGAGCGGTGCCCAGACCTTTAATTAGCAAAGGAATAGCAAAAAGCGCAACAAGCAGAGGGGCGCCCTGTCCGATCAAGTTCCAGACCGTATTGCGGGCGAGCGCTCTGCCGCTGGTTAACGCAATGACAGATTCTGTTTCTATTTCGGCCACAGACAGCTTTTCTTTTTCAAATATCTTGGTGTTTAGAGAAAAATTCGTGTAGGTCAATCTCTTTTTCAAATCGCCCTTTTTTTGTATCTGGAAACAAATTCAAGAAAGAAGGCAAGGAAAAGCATCAAGAATAAACCAAGGACTGTGGCTAAGACGATAATTAGCATTTTCTTTGGTTTTATAGGATATAGACTGCTAGTGGCAGGTTGAAGAAATTGTATGTTCTGAATATTCTCTTTTTTGAATTGAAAATTTTCTATCTCGTTTAATTTTTTGGCTATTTCGTTTTCGGATTTTTCAATTTCTTGAAGTTCTTCCTCTTTTTTGAGTTTATACTCATTTAGTTCATTCTGATAATTATTTGAAAGTTCTAAATTCTGTTGAATGGTGTTACTATAAAGTAAAGCAGAGAGGACATTATTTTCTTTTGGACTGTTCGAAAGCAGTTTATTTCTTTCTTTAATTAAATTAGTCGTATTGTTTTTTATTGACTCAAA
>Ga0307379_10012575_pt1 | contig 11026 bp, 18 predicted proteins | sample UN2MG_FD_202237 | JGI IMG/M metagenome (GOLD analysis project Ga0307379, IMG submission 202237) | Soil microbial communities from Risofladan, Vaasa, Finland - UN-2 | ecosystem: Environmental > Terrestrial > Soil > Coastal area > Acid sulfate soil | place: Finland: Risofladan, Vaasa | collected... | reverse complement strand
ACCACTGGAATACAGTAGTAATGTGCAGTACCTCCGGAAAATGCGCAAATACCATAAGGGCAAATAGATGTAACTGCATGGCATCTAGCTTACGTTTCCCGGTCTTCCAGTCTAGTGCTATAGCTTTGTCCTTGTTAACTACCAGTACGTCTAGGATACCTCGTACCCATACATCCTTTGCCGTCCAGTCTACAGGTCTATAGAGCCTGTTTAAAGCCATTTGCTCTTCGTAAAAATGGTCCCCGGTTATACCCTCTACTAGAGCGGATACACTTTCGTACGATTTAAACCGTTCTGGTAGTGTACCTCCATTACGAAGCCTGTGTTCGATTGCGTTATGTACTTCAATACCCCAGATAGATGCCTCGTTATCCCGCCTCTCTATAGTTTTGTACACTCGTTCTGCGGCATACTGGGCGGGGCAAGTCTCAAAGTGGTTAAGCGCCGAGTATGACCAGGTAGGGTTCAACTACTTCCTTTCATAGCACCACTAGACCTGCGTGGGAACGATCTGTTAGCTGACTTACTCTGCACCTTCAGATTGCTAGTGTCTTCCCGCGCCCCACCTTTAGATATAGCCTTAACGTGGGCTAAGTCCTTACCATCATTGGTGTGTACTCTGCCCTCCTTCATAGCTTGTTTCCTATTACGATTTCTAGCTAAGGTATCAGAGTACTCCCCTCTAGCCTTAGCGGTTTTCTGCTCCTGTTTGTAATCTCGCACATAATTCTTAGAGCTCGGCATTGTTACACTCCTTCTTATTGGTGGGAGCTGCCCCTCTTACAAGACGAAAGATACCGCCATCGTTATCTTCCTACAGCTCCCGTGTTCCTTACTTCTTAACCCATCTACCCTCTACAGGGAAGTACTCCCCATCTTTGTACCTAGTTCTGGAGACCCGTGGGTTAAACGGCCCTCTAGGCATTAAGTCGGCGTCCATAAATGTCTTTACTATGGTAGTCCTTAGACACCCGCTTGGATAGGTCGTGTGCCTGCACCGTATGATGCCGTCGAATCCGTGGGCTTTAACCTTGTCTATCTTGTCCATTACCAGTCCCCATGCGTCTTAGTGCATCTTCCCGTAATTTAACATTAACACGGCTGAGAACTGGCTTTTGGCTACATGGGAGTGGTTTACCACCACCCCTTAGTTGGGGATCGAACCCTCGCTCTCCGTACCAATAGTTTTAAGAGTAGCCAATCCTCATGCGTCTTAGTGCATCTTCCTACCAACCAAAGAAGTTACGGAACGAGCGGTTGAACAGGCAGGTTATAATACCTATAACCGCCCAAGCCCCTAGCGTAAACCCCAAGATTATCCAACCTATTATTTCTAGCATTAGCGCAATTCTAATTCCCTCGAATTCGGGGGTATTATAGTGCATCCTCCTATTTGGTATATATTTTTACTGCTTTCTCAACTTCTTTTCCTAACCTAACAGCTTCTTCTTCTAACGCCGCCCTCGTCCACTTCTTATTATCAACATTATCCCAACGACTGGCTGTAGTAGTTACGCTCTCCATATGATCCGTAGGATTAATCCTATTCAGCACACCATGTTTCCATTCCAGAAAATCTAATTCTTCTTTAGTCATTAGTGCATCTTCCCATACGAGCGGTTGAACAGGTAGTTTATAAGTAGTACAACTACCACAACTCCTAGCGTAAACCCAAGCAGTATCCAACCTATTATTTCTAGCATTAGTGCATCTTCCTATTTCTCATACAAATCACAAAGGTTATCATGCAGTACCTTCTCAAACTCCCCACCCAACGGCTCTTGTTTCTTCGCTAGTTCCTCCAAGGATTTAGCTAAATAGCCCTCATCTACCGCTGTTTCTGGTAAGGGGTCATTGGCCCTACTCATCATTTAGGCTTTACGTAGGGTGTTTTTTTATTGTATACCCGCCCTTCCGCCTTGGCTGTCGCTTCCTCATTGCGTTGCAGCTTAAGATAAATGTTTTTCCTTACCCGGTCTACCAGACTAGGCTGTTCCGGTTCAACAGAGTTCTTAGCTTTACCTGTTAGGTATTTGTTACCTTCTTTGTCCGACATAGTTCCTCCTTATTTAGCCCATCCGTAACGAGTAGATATACCTATCTCATAGTTAAGGGGTAAGTCTACCCACCAAGAGGGGGAAGTCGTGAATATTTCTGCTGCACTTTCTTTTACTTCCTCTACTTTCTTATCTGGCACTATCCACCCCCCTTCATCGTGTGATGATAACACCCAAGGACAATCAGGGTGTCGTTCACTTAGTGCCTCGCATTGGTCCATAAATACTATCTTAGCCAAAGCCTGTATAGTGTTTTCTATTTCCTTACCGCCATAGATTCTAATTTTTGGTGTACGTCCTGAAGTATACACCCATCCTTCATTATCCCTATGCAAATTTGGGTATTTAATTACCATGCCATTAGGTAAGATAAACCCATTAGTAGTGGTAGTTACTATCCCCGCTGCGTCTAAATTAACTTCTACCCCACGTTGCATACTTTCCAGTAGTGTAGTCGCTTTTTTCCAAAGTGCAACTACTTTTTTATGAGATCGTCGGTAAGATGCTACGGCTGCATGGGCTTCTTCGTTTGTAATTATAACCTTACCCTGCTGTCTAGCAGTTTCCTGAAATTTGTCACCACCCATGTTATACCCACAACCTAGTTTAATAACTTTCCCGAACTGCCTTTCTATAGGGTCTCTTTCTTTAATTATCTCCCTGCCGTAGTGCTCCCCTGCCATATGACAATAAATATCCGGTCCTATGCCGGCGTCGTAATCCCGGTAGACTTGTATGGCTTTCTCCTCTCCAGCAAACGTATCTAGTATCCTAGCCTCAATATTAGAAGAGTCTACCACTACAAACTTATGCCCCATGGGAGCGCACAAAGCGTTCCTTATTACCCCACCCCTAGGCATATTCTGAAAGTTAGTTTTCTCTCCCCCACTAAGACGTTGGGTTTGTTCAGCCCCCGCGTAGTTGTAGTATAGGGCTGCTGCCCCGCGGCTAGACATACCAAGTAGGGTTTCTACTCTGGTTTCATTGATGCTAGATTTTATAGCGAGTCTCGCTGCTACTAACTCCCTTATAGCTGGCTTGCTGTGATTCAACAAGGCGGTAAATTCTTTGTCTGTCTTAGCAAAGGCGTATGTTTTACTCCCGGTTGTAGGACTAATTTTCATTGGGGCTACCACGCCCCACTGTCCTAAAATATCCGCGAATTTCGCGTTCGAGTTTAACGCTAGTTGCACCCGGTTAGTACGGTTGACTTCCTGTATGATATCACCAGTTCCCAGGGGGATTATATATCCTGCTACGTTAAGTAGGATTGCTTTTCTTTCCCCTTTTAAATACGCCCGGTATTCCGCCAGCATATACGGGTCTAATAACACCGTGGGTTCCACAAACATGCGGATAACCCGGTCTATTAATACTAATTCAGAGTGCGGGAATTCGCCTGGGAGCACAGAAATGAACTGCGCCCTCCAACCGCACATAAGGAAGTTAAATATCTGACGGGTATTTACACAGTCCCTAATACAATACTCCTTGAAATCAGCCATTTGCACCACACCCATATCCCCACGGTGCAATCCAATCGTACTAAGAAGTACATCGCCTTTGGGCGGTAGTTGGAATAGTTCGGATAGAGCTCCTAATGAGTACGACTTAGTGTACCCACCTACCACAGCCCTAGCCATCGAGATCGTATCCAGCCACATCTTGGGTCGGATAGAGTAGTGCCATGCAAGGATAGCCCCGTCAAACTGCGCATGGTGCGCTAGGACAGCGTACTCCCCCCACTTTATCCTAGGCACCCAATCTTCCCTGAACTCTCGTTCCTCTACGCAAATAGGGGGTTGGTCTTCCACAATAATACCGACAATGATTACCTCAAAGCGGGGGTCACGAATAAATGCCTCCGTGGTCATTTTCTTTAGGGTGTAGTCCTTGTCGTAGAAAGTTTCGAAATCTATAGTTATTATCTTCATAGGTCTGTAAACATTAATAGCCCCATCGCGGAAATAAACGTAATTATATACACCCACTTACAAAGGGGTGTATCCCCTTCCCCGACAGTAAACCTCTTACCATCGGGGAAACAGTGACGTGAGTCTCTGGGGATTCTATCCATGTTACTTAGCTAATTGTCTAGCTGTTTTCTTAGTATCAGCAAAGTCTACTACCGCCTTTATGATAGCTGCTTTTTCCTCCCATTTGGCTACCGTGGCTAGTATGTCATTAGCCAGCTCGTGTCGCATAGACTTATTATCCATTACCCGCTCTATGGTGCGATACCCACCACCTGCCTTACGATCAGACGGCAAGGACACAAAGGCACGAATCAGCACAGGCCCCGGTGTATGGACGGTAATGGAAACTGACCGTATTAAGTCCCGTGCTTGGCGGTCACGAAACAGCTCCGCTGCTGCTGTATCATCCCACTCAAAATAGCTATGCAAGGGTGATTTCGGGTCCCGCGCTGCGTCTACCACACTACCTGGTGTCAGTACCCCATTGGTATTCATTAAGTCTTCTAATAGCCCCCGTACTGGGGCTACCTTGCGTTTCATTTCTGTAACGTTGTTCACGATAATGTACCTCCATAGTTTATAAAGAATAACTCACGGGGTGAGTTATTTTACCTCTCCTGCCTGCTATGCCTGACTCTGCCTCGCCATGCCAAGACGCGCCTTACCTGCTATGCCATGCCCAGCCCAGCCTACCTAGGCCTAGCCTAACCTAACCTGCCATGCCTTGCCCCGCCCCGCCTTTCCACTCCCTACCTGCTATGCCATACCGCACCTGGCCCAGCCAAGCCCAGCCCCGCCTTTCCACACCTGCCTTACCACGCCAAGCCAAGCCAAGCCGAGCCACTCCACACCTGCCATACCGCACCTAGCCCTGCCGAGTCTTACCATGCCGAGCCTCGCCTTTCCACACCTGCCTCGCTAAACCAGACCTCGCCCCTCCCAGCCCGTCCTATCCGCGCCGCGCCTCGCCTGCCACGCCCAGCCAAACCTTACCGTGCCGAGCCAAGCCCTTCCTTACCTGCCTAACCGCGGTTTTTATGGATTCTAAAGTGCTTCCTTACCGCTGCTTCTTCCTTGCTACCTACAATTTCAAATGTACCCCATCCGCAACCCGCGCTAACCTTGGAGTCAGGACGACCTGCACCAATACCTACCTGTGCGCCTACTCTCGTCAGCAGGTTGATTACATCAGTAGCAGAGAACTGCGCTTGGTCGAATTTTACACGTAGTTTACACGCCCAATCACGGTATTGAGGACGTACTCGTACATCTACAGACCCGTTGGAGTTACGGGTTCGAGCTGAGAACATATGACTGTCACCAAATATTCTAATCAGTGGTAGCCCGTCAATCTCGTCCCAACCATCGGCTTCAATGAATACAGACAACTTAGCGATAGTCATTTTGAACCCAACTAGCCTACAAGCGGAAATCATACCAGCCCTAAATGCTGCTGCATTCATACCTTCCCACCCGTCAGCGTGCCGATACCGAGCTTCTTCGCAATCCTTCGCATAGTCCCGAGCCTTATGCACCTTCTTTGACTTAGCCACAGTTCCCTGCTGCATTGTGTGCATGATTTCAGCCTTTTTAGAGAACCGTTCAATCACCAAGGGCGCGGTGCCTTTAATGATTAGTTCTATTATACCAAAGTCTGGTGCACTAATTGCTACTTGTTCTGGTTTTGTACTTGTTAACATTTTGTTCCTCCGAAGTTTTAAGAGTGTTATATATTCTGTAAACAGACCGTAAATTAAGTCCCAACTTTTCCGCTATGTACGCTGGCGTACCTCCATTACGCCTAAGTTTATCAATTACCTCCATCTTGCCAGTAAGTTTTGTAGTGTGTAACCTAACAATACATTTACGAGGTGTTAACCCCCGCTTCTTCCTGTAGTAGTCTAGGTTCTTCGTTAATAGGTACCTTGTCAAGTTATACCGTTTGCATATTTCCTCCATTGGTATGCCGTCCTCATATAGTAGGTTTATATCATCCATGTGCCCGATTATCCGTGTGGTGCTGTGCTCGTCCACTACCTTAATGGCGTCCAGCTTGTGTATAAAATCCGGCGTAGGTAATTTAAACCCTTTTGGGGGTACAGTGAAACCAAGAATCCGATAAGTAATTAACTGCTTCTCATCTTCAATGTCTGCTTCTTTTCTGGTCTTATTCATTTTTCCCTTACTGGTGATTCATCCATATTATATTGCGGGCTTCCCATCCCCGAACCTATTCTCCTTATTTGTAAATTGAACTTAGGGAAAGTTAGCTCCGCAGTTAAAATCGCTGCTTCTAGGCTCCTAAACGGTACAGCATGTACGGCATCGGGGACGCATTGTCCCGACATCATCCAGAAAGTAGCCCCTGCCTTATAGTCCATCACTCGCTGCAGATATATAGAGTGCCGCTCGTCCACATCTCCTATACCGTCTGAGCCTAGAAATATCCTGTCTGGCATTAACCTCTCCTGCCATGCAGGGTCATTCACGCCAATATCATAATCCGCCACCCCCCTATCTCGTATATCATACTGTGCCATTTGTCACCTCCACAGTAGGGGCTACCCATGCTTGTACCACGTCGTTTACCCAGTCGAGTTGCTCCGTTGTAAGGTTCTGGCACTTGTGGTCCATAATATCCGCTGCACTATACGTTCTTCCGTACGAAGAAAACAGCACCAGAGGAACCACTTTTTCTATCCGTATCTCCTCAGGTAATTCTCTAAAAGCCCACCGAGTCCGTGGGAACCTAGTCTTAGATTTTTTCCATATAGCCAAGGCTTTAAGGAGATTAGGCAAACGATTTTTCTCCCTAAGGTCTACCGCCTCCGCCCTCCGGAGGGTCACTTCATTGAAGCCCATAGCCAGTTTGTTTATAGGGTCGAGAAACAAGTAGTCTGCCAAAGTACCGCAATGATCCTTCAACATCCGCAGGCGATAGTGCTTGTTCCGGTCTATGGACTTCCTGCATTTGTCCAGTTGGCACCCATAGTCAGCTATCAATAGTTCGTAGTTCTCCATGGGGGAGAGCAACGGGTCTTTTACATACACCGTATTGAAACCGCGGGTTACTGCCAAAGTGAACGTCAAAGAACCCTGCATTTGGGAGGTAAGCCACCCAGTTTCATTAGCTACCATTACCAGCTTTTTATCCCTATCTATAGTAGCAAGGGCTAGGTTGTAGCTGTACAAAACATCATCGGTCTTAACCCGGAGTGTAGCGTTTTTACGGGCGCGTCCACCAGCTAACCATCGGTCTATTACGCTGCTATTTCTGAATGTCATGATAATCTCCTTGTAGTTAATAACTCATGCCGTGCGTTATTGGCGCGGCAGATATTGCGGTATTACATACTGCGGTACTACGGACCTCGGTATTGTTGAATACGCCGGGGGTGCAACTGTGTAACTTGGCTCCTTATAGTTTCTCATACCAGTCCCCGGATATGTCGAGTGCCATGTATTGCCTTCCAGTACATACCCACTGCCCCTGTAACTAGGGAAGTCAGTCCCAGGAATTGTAGGTATTATCATAGTACCTTGTGGGTATTGTTGTTGAGCGCGAACCTTAGATAAGGAAGCCCCTATAACAAACCCCGCTACAATTATGACGACCAATAGTCTCTTACTCATCGCGCACATCCACAGGTTTGAGGATACAGTAGTGCCCATAATATTTGCACGTACTCTCCATGAAGAACTCTGCCTCCTTTACCGTCTCGAATATTTTCGCTGTTCGTACATCAGCGGTGCAATCGAAAACGGTTTTACCAGCCTGCACGAACTTTATATCTCGTATAAAGCCGTGAACACAGCATATATGAAACATGATAATTACCTCCTTTTATACACATCTATAAGTAACCTCATATCTAGGTTATCGTTGCACATCAGTTCGGCTGCTACCTTAACAGCATCCTCCGTTTGGAATGGTCCTCTGGGGGGATGGAAATCAAATTTAAGCCAATACCATGTGACTGCTCCTTCTGTTTTTTCTAGTACCCATGCCTTTATAACTCCAGAATCATCCACTAGATATGAATGAACGATTCCGTCACTAGACGTTCTCCATTGCATTTGTCCTCCTATTATAAATATAAAACATCCCCGAAAGGTACAGGGTGTTTCTCTGTTGCCGCCCATATCACAGGGTATGACGGTATATTCTTACCCTCAGGGAATGGTGTTTCCAAGTCAGTGAATACCACCGTCACGGACGGTTCAATACCCTCTGCGGTAAACCAGTCGAATCCTGTCCGTAAGTCAGTACCCCCACCTCCACGTACCTTAGCTGTAATAGGGTCACCGGGTTCGTATACATCTACCTGCTGAACCTCTGCATCTACCTGCACTACATAGATAGTCTTAGGCTTACAGTCCTCGCAGATGGATGTTATCTCCGCTAAGAACTCAGAGGCCCTGTTAAATACCGACCCTGATGAGTCTAGAATAATCCCTACGACCCCAAGCCCTGTGGAGTACAGCGCGGGCAAGTACATATCCTGAGCAATAAACCTACGCTGCTGCCTGTTCCATGACTGGTCATCCTTTAGTGGCTCGGTCATAAATCTGCGTAGTTCTTCCTTCCAGTTGCTCTCCCCTGCCATAGCATCCCCTATCACCTTCTCCAGCTCGGAAGGGAGAGTACCCGTCATTTTGGCGATAGCTACAGCCTTATCGACCAGTATCTTAGCTTTAATCTCAGCCAAAGCCTTGTCACTTATACCCCCTTCTGGCTCTTGTAAGTCACCTGCGAGAGACCCTCCATACCCTTCGGGTAGCTGGTAGCTTACGGTGTTCTGCATAAGGTCACGGTATATCTCTTCCGAAGACATACCCTTGTACTTAACGTCGTACAGGTGTCCTTCAGGGAGAACAAACCCACACTTTATCAGTAACAGGTTAATAGCAAAATCCGCAGCGAAGTTCCATATAAGGGGTATACGCCCGTCAAGCCTGAACGGATGCAGAAGGGCTATGTGCATAACTTCATGCGCCAGCACTCCTGTTAACATTTCTACGCTAAGGGTAGCTGCGAAGTCGGGGTTATACTTAATCACAGTACCATTCACCCCAAATGTGGGACACCCCGCTTTTTCTTCCTCAGTTACCATCTCTATCAGTGGCATAGATAGCAGTAAGGTCGCAAAGAATGGATGCCGTGACACCATGACTATCTTAGCTTTCTCCAAATTTGAATATTCCCTTTCAACCATGATAATCTCCTTGTAGTTAATAACTCATGCCGTGCGTTATTTAGCGTCTTATTAAGTGACTCACCTCCCTTACGTCACAAGCGTCACGAGCAACGTGTTTAAGCCAAGCTTCACGACCAGACGCGATAGTTTTAATGTAAACCGCATCTACATACTCATTGTACCCACTAGGATTCGTCAACAACTTCACTATTGCCGCAGTCCTTTGTGTGTCGTAGTGCTGCGGAGAGGTAACATAGTGTTGGTCGTATATATCACTAACCCCCTTCGCCAGCTCATACATAGCACAGAACTGTTCTATTGCCTCCTTAGCCACGTACATATTCCCCTTACGTAACCGCGGGTTCGGCTTGTACGTCTTGATTGTAGTACTACACGTAGGTACAGCCTCCGTGGTTTGATACAGTAGTCCAGTCCTCCAGCCTTCCGACTTAAATACCATGTTATGTTCCTCATCATATATGAGCCACACATCAGGTCGCAACCAAGAAAAACATACTTCCTCCTTAGTGTCAGGGTACAGCAGCCTCCCCCCGAGCTGGTTAGGCTTTGCTATATGTATCCCTGTCTTGTCAAGTAACACCTTTCTAAAATGTGTGTCTCTTATTCCAGACTTATTAAGTTTGAACATACCGTCTGTGTAAAAAGACGTGCCGTCGTTAGGCTTGCAATACCACATATAGCGTTCATTATCGTAGTATTGCCGTCCTTGTGTACGAGCCTCTTTTAAATAGTCTAAACTGCGCATGATAATCTCCTATTAAATATACTTAGAAAAAATAACTCACGTCGTGAGTTATCGGGCGAACAATCTTCTATGTTTTGCTGCGTACTTAGTGAATTCCTCTGTACCACTAAGACCTGGGTCTTTACGGAGTATGTCCTTAATAGTACGAACCCCATAGTCGGCTGGCATACGTTCCGCATAGATAATGATGTTCTTGTAAGTCTTGGGGTTAGCCCGACTAGCAAGCGCGGCACTAATAGCAAACAGCATGGCGTTATCCTCAGGTATGGGGTACTTAGTTTCATTGGAAGGGTCTTTGATTAGTTCATCCATGTCTGGCATCTGCCCGAATAACTCCAAGAATGAACAAAACTCCGCTGCTGGTCCAGCCCCCACGTCACCTATCATGCAGGCTCGGGCAGTACTTTGCGATATGGTAGTATCTTTCAATATTACGTCTACTGCTGCCCATGACCTCGGGGTAGCGTACGCTTTATCCGCAGTTACATTCTTATCCTTGTTCAGGAAAGTAGATAGTAACTCAGGACGAAAACGTATAAAGGCAATAAGTTTGGAGTCTATATTCGCTGATTGTGCCCACTCACACCAGCTATCAAGATGTGGTTGTAGCTCTACATGGCGAAACCTGTTGCATAGGGCAGCCAGCATACGATTAGCCCCCGACTTATCTGCTTCCCTGTTACTAGCAGCCAGTACGTACACATTGTCCATCAATACGTGTTCACCTATCTTGCGTTCTAATACTAGCTGCATAGCAGGGGCTTGTACTGCGTGCATAGCCTGAGCCAGTTCATCCAAGAAGATGATGATGGGTTTCTTAGTAGAGAAGTCAGGGTTGCCTACGAAGGGTAGTATCTTAGGCGGGTTCCATGCTGTCATTTTCCCCCCTTCCACTGTACTTTCCACAGATGGTACGCCCCGTAAATCCACTGAGTCGAATTGGCTAAGGTGTATACATACCAACTGCGCCTCTAGCTTGTCTGCTACTTGTTTCACAATCTCAGACTTAGCAATCCCCGGTTGCCCCCA
>Ga0307379_10012571_pt1 | contig 11027 bp, 23 predicted proteins | sample UN2MG_FD_202237 | JGI IMG/M metagenome (GOLD analysis project Ga0307379, IMG submission 202237) | Soil microbial communities from Risofladan, Vaasa, Finland - UN-2 | ecosystem: Environmental > Terrestrial > Soil > Coastal area > Acid sulfate soil | place: Finland: Risofladan, Vaasa | collected... | reverse complement strand
GCTCTCCTGCGGCCACCCTGCCAGCGTCGTCGAAGATGATGGGTGCCAGATGTGCGCCCTAGAGAGGGTGAATCGCTGGCTAATGGAGCAGCTTTCTAAATCGCTGGCACAGGTGGCGGTGATACAACAGGCCGCAGAAAGATACATTCAACAAGTGACTAATGGAATGTCACCGGCCTGCATCGCGGCGGAGACGGCTGAGAAGAAGCTACAGCACGCCCTCTCCGCTGCCCCGAAGGTGTGGCGGATGCAGGGTAGGACGAGCAAATACTATGACCTAGAAGTCGTAGCAGAGGATGCGCCAGATGAGTTTCGGCGACTCCTCATTGCGCGGGGTATGTTCGCCGCTTGGGATGTCATAGTGTGTCCACCCAAGGGCGAACAGCCCACAGAGAGTGAACAGGAGGCCACCGATGAAACCACAACAGGCTAATATGGCCTACTGCATCAAGAACGCCGATTTTGTCAACGGCCTGCTAGAAGGGCGCGGATGGCAGGAGGGGGATTGGGCAAGCGATGAAGAACGAAACGGGTTGATTGTGAATGTCCCCGATGGCGGGGGAGCAGACGTACAGTGGAGACCAGGCGCCACAGCATGGCAGGATTCTGCCCTTATCTGGCTCCCCACCGAGGGGGACGCGCTGGATCTTCTGGGTGAGGCACTACCCCGACTTGGTGAGGGTGACTATGGGTGGGCACTAGAGGGCGCAAATGATGCTGACAGATACCAAGCGTGGATTCCGGGCTACTTGGACGAAGGCACTGGGTTTCTGGATGAGGACATCTATAGGACTGATGGGCAGAAGACGCCACTAATCGCCCTGCTAGAGTTATTGAGGGCGGTGGAGGGGAAAGGATGAGCAATCGAACATACAGAAGCGTTGCGGAGCTAGAAGAGGCGTTGTTTCCAAGGTGGGCTAGGCGCAAGCGGCAGGAGGGCATGTCTACCGAGGAGCTAGCGCGAGAGATGGCGCGTGAGTCGCTAGAGGAGATAAGGAAAACATTACGAGCGGTGGAGGGGAAGGGATGATGGAGACTGAAGAGCAAGCGGAGTTCATTTTAGGTGTGCTTGAGCGTCAAGCCGAAGAGTGTAAAGTAGAGTATACAAAGCAGCAACTGATATGGGCAGATCCGATCACCTGGCCGAACCGCGAAGAGCTGCTAGGGGCTATCAATGATGCCCTAGAAGAACTGGCTGAGTTGGAAGCCGGTGCCTAGTCACATCGTCATCGCCAAGATCATCCTGTGCTTGATCGGCACGCACACGACAGGCTATGAGACCGGAGTTGGTGCCTACTACCACAAATGCCCTGGTCAACTGCAGAGGGTGTGCATAGACAGAATGACGCACGGTTGGGTTCCGCCAGGGGTGGTACTTGATTGCTCGTGGCCGTGTCTAATCGCCGGCATCGAGCAGGACACTCTTGGCGAGTGGTGGCTAGTGGACGTGCCGGGGGCCAGTATGCACGTTTGACAGGTGGTGGACGTGGGCCAGGAGGTCCACTTGGAGGCGCTACGCCAGAGGGGAGAGGTCGTGGAGATCCCGCACTGGCTGGCGATGAAGGCCGGATGGACAGGATACACCCCAAACGTGAGGATATGGAGGTTAGGAGAATGAAAGGCGGCTTTGGATTCAGGCTGGTGCTGGCGATGATCGGGGGCGCGTTCTTGAGTATGGCGTGGGTAGGCATCGTCAGGGCACTAGAGCTAGACGGCTTTCAGCTAATGGCGGGGCTACTTGGGTTGGGCTTCTTGTGTTCGCTACTTTCACGGCCAGATCAACCGTGACGATATGGAGGTTGGAGAGATGAACATTGCAAGCAAGGCACAAGTCAGGGTTGACAGGCTGGCCGACGACTCATATATCGTGACCAGGCAAGACCCGGCAACCTTTGTGGATGTGTCCGAATCTTGTAGGAGCGAAGGTGAGATGGTGGGTGCTCTCTTGCGGGCGATCATGCCCACGCATGACGCGGCCACTTACGAGAGGCGTTCGGAGGTCGCCGCTATGGCTACGGTCTCGCTTGACAAGGCCATAGAGGAATGGCGCGGCTGATGGGTACACACCAAACGTGAGGATATGGAGGTTGGGGGGATGATACCCGAGGGAATGATCGCGCTTGGTACTCCGGCGGCGGATGAACTCGGCTTCATTGCAGATAGGTTTGAGGGGTGGCTGTGGAAGAGGGATGACAAGATTATCGTCTCGTTCATCATGTCAAGGCAGCCTGGCCGGGGCCACTTCAGCGAACTACTAGACGGGATCTGGAGCAAGGGATATACCATACAGGTGCCGACCCCGCTTGGTCAGATGGTGCCTATACTTCAGGCCAAGGGGTTTGAACCTCACGCGGAATGGAGCGAGTCATTTGGGGATTGGTGTGAGGTTTGGGAGAGAGCCCCAGATGATCAGAGGGCAGGATGAAGCTAGTCATCGACATGCCGTGGGGCAAGAACCTGACCGTCAAGCACTGCAACATGGGGCCGCAGGGCAATTGGCACTTGAAACGTGGGCCCGAGGGATGGATGAATCGGTTGGGGTGGGAGGTCAAGGCAGCGAATTGGCATCTTGATCTGGGCGGTGGCGGTGGACAGATTCAGGTGGTCGTTGATATGCGCTTTCCTGACAAACACAAGAGGGACACGCACAACTACCACTACCTCATCGCTAATGGGGTGGCCGCCGGCCTGGGCATCGACGACCAGCACATCCGCATCTCTACAGGCACGGTAGACGTTGACCGGGACCGGCCCGGATTCACGATCACGGTGAGCGATGCCTAAATGGCTTAGGGAGTTACGCCGGGCAGTCTATGAACGTGATGAGGGGCGCTGCATCCTATGTCGCGGGCCGTTTTGGGAGATACATCACATCGTACCCCGCAACCGCAAGGCGCCGCTCAGCCGGGAGATATGGCGCATCGAGAACATGTGTTGTATTTGCCAGCGGTGCCACGACAACACAAGAGAAACTAGGACTCGGTGCGTGGACCGGATGGTAGAGCGTCACGGCTATGATATGTCCTGGGTAAGAGAGCACATGATATGGGAGGGGAGATGATAACGCCAGAAGAGTTTGAGCTTCAGAAACTTCAGGTATCGACCCTTTTGGAGATTGCCAAGGAACTCAAGAGGATCGCGGACTTCTTCGCATTCTTCGAGACCGCCTGGCAAGAGGCCGATGAACTGACCGAGGAGGCACAATGAATGAACTCATACTGAGCTTAGTTGGCATCGCCGTGCTGGTCTTGGGGGTACTCTTCATCGGTATACCGGCATTCGTCATATTCATAAGAATAGGAAAGTGGTGGATCGGCCTTCTTGATAGAAAGCTAGGGCTCTGGGGCGACGACTGGCCGTAGAAATAGGGAGGCACAATGAAACTAATCGGCGCTACCTTTAGCAACGACACATTCACCGTGACGCTATTCAAGCAGGACATCGAGGAGCTAGGCCGCATCTGTCAGGTGCCCGACTTCCTGGCGGTGCGGGCCCGACAGCAGTTTGCGGCCAAGCTGGCGCTGCGGGCGGTGTTCAACGACACGGGGGAGCCGGTGGTGAGGGAGTTGGGCTAGTGGGGTGCGGTCGCAAGATCGGGCCATACGATTGTTGCACGATCATCACGGATGACTGCTTGCATGTCATGGCCGAGATTCCCGATGGCATAGTCAAGCTGATTGTAACAAGTCCGCCGTACAACAACCATGAGAACAAACGGTCATCCGGCGGTGATAAGCCGGCCTGGCGGCCTGCGCTACGGAATATTGAATATGGTTCTTTTGATGACGAGATGCCCGAGGATGAGTACCAGGCGTGGCAACAGCGGGTGATACTGGAAATGCTACGCATCGTCAAGGCCGACGGAACAGTAGCCTACAATCACAAAAATAGAATCAGGAATTGGGGCATCATATCCCCGCTATCATGGATTCTTCCGGTGGCGAACGTAAGGCAGGAAATAGTCTGGGATAGAGGTAACTCGCCCCAAGTATCGCCAGTGCGGTTCCTGCCGACTACTGAGCGGGTCTACCTGATTGGCGAGGGTAGGCCGCATTTCAAACCTGAACATCTTATTGACAAAGAGGTATGGCATATCCCCCCGGCCATATGGGACGGCATACCATCGTTTCCAGAGCCGTTAGTAGAGCGCTTGATTGATGCCCTTTGCCCTGACAATGGCCTTGTGGCGGATTTCTTCGTGGGTTCCGGCACAACGCCGGCGGTGGCAAGACGGATGGGCCACCACTTCTTCGGTTGTGACATCAACTCGGATATGGCAGAGCGGGCCAGGGAGCGGGTGAGGAATACGCAGCCGCCGCTATTCGTGATGCAGCCAGAGCAGTTGCCGCTGGTGGGAGCTAGATGACAGACCCTAATGGTGAGAGGGCGGAGAGGACCGCAGACATAATCAGGGGTCTACAGTGGCCGGGGAAAGTCCCGAGGTTCTGCCAGAACAAACACTGCCCACATCTCCGCATGTTTGGGCGGACCCGGTACATTGGCGAATCGTCGGAAGGGGCGTATACTCGCATCAAATGTCAGGCGTGCAACAAGTGGTCAGAGTGGCAGGTCGTAGTCAGGAGCGTGTAGGAGGGGAGGATGGAGTTGCACAATGAGCTTAGGGGCGCGACTGTTGTCGGCGTGTTGTGGGCCGACAGATTTGCGCGAGACATAACCGCGCTAACGCTACTCGGTAGGGGCGGCCACGTCCATGTTATCCAGGCCGCCGACGGCAAGGCGCTCAAGATCACTAGATCATCGGACGGCAAGGGGGGAGAGCAGGAGGATTGAGTGATGGCAACAGACCAACGTAACTACATGGCAATCGAGGAGTTCAAGGAGCTTGGCTATCTACAGGAGGTGAACCGACTCTTCTTCCACCCGCTCGGGTTGGCGCTGGAGGTTGCCCATGACGATGTGAAATTGTCCATCCTTCAGCGTCTGGTCCAAATTGTGCAGCGCCTGCTCCATCGCCACCTGGATAGGGGGCCTTGGCGACTCTCTGGGGTGTGGGACTATCGGCACGACCCCGAGGGCATCATTTATGACGATGAATACCGGGAGAGCGAGGAAGCATGGCTGAAGAGGGCGAGCGTGGCGCAACAGATGGTGCTACGTGGTCAAGAGAGAAGAAGGCGCCTTGGATACGTGATTCAACCCCTTCGCCCTGGCGATGATGACGACATTGATCCCGAGCAATGGCCACCTTGACAATCTGCCAGGGCAGGAGGATTGAAACTGGGACTTGACAAATTAAAGAAACTATAGTATACTATACCTAACGCGTAACATTTGGGCAGTAATTGCCCCGTCTACGCCGCAACTGCGGCATGGCGGGGCTTTTTTGTTGGGGGAGGGGGAGATGCCACTACTCGTCAGGAACGCACTAGGCTTCCTTGAGGAGAGTGAGGAAAGCCGCAGACTTTCAAATGCGATGGCGAAGGCTATGGTGGGCGTGAAGGAGGACAAGGCCAGCATCAAATTCAAGGCATACGTCCACAAGGTCGGCACCCTGGGCGGCGGCGGCCTGAGAGTCAGCTTGGACTTGGACCAGACATACATCAAGGAAATGGCGATGCTGGCAGAGTGTCAGCACGGGCTAATCGAGCTGGAGTTTGAGGCAAGACAGGCTGAATAGGGGCAGGGGATGTTTGAGTATCGGTTAGAGCACATGCACCTAGTACAAGATGTCCTTCTCAATTTTATGCCTGACCCGAGTGCCGCCGAACAGTTGAATCAGTGGGCAAGGCAGGGCTGGGAATTGGTGGCGGCTACGGAGGGCACATTCTACCTTCGTAGAGAGGTTCTGCCATCGCCCTACCGTCTTTTGGACGAATAGGAGTAGGCCATTTTAGAATGGCGAGATAGATGGTGGAAAGCAGAGATCAGACAGGGCGCTTTGTCAAAGGACATCCCGGCAATCCAGAGGCCAAAGGTAGGCCGAAGCGGAAAACCGAAGATAAGTACCTTCGCGCCTTGCAGAAGTGTGTCAAGACGAAGGAATGGAAAGCCATCTGTCAGCGGGCAGTCACAGAGGCCAAGGGGGGCGACTACCGGGCTAGGCAGTGGCTTTCTGACTACCTGTTGGGCAAGCCTATTCAGGAGTTGAAAGTCGATACTCAAACCGATCTGAGCATCATACTGACTTGGGATGATGACAACGCTGAACCTGACACTTCCGAAGCTCCATAATGGCGGCCAGCGGCAAATTAGGGAATGTTCCGCCCGCTTCATAGTGATAGATGCTGGCAGGCGGTGGGGCAAGACAAGGCTAGGCGTGGCGCTATGTACCGAAGCGGGGCTGGAGGGTAAGAGGGCCTGGTGGGTAGGGCCGACATATCCAACCGCGAGCGTGGGCTGGCGGCCACTGATGCACCTGGCCTATCAGATACCAGGGGCATTGCCGATCAAGACCACGAGGACCATACACTATCCCGGCGGCGGCTGGGTACAGGTCAAATCGGCAGAGCAGCCGGAGGGCTTGAGGGGCGAGGGGCTCGATCTAGTCATCATAGACGAAACCGCCCACATGGCGAAGTTTGACGAAGCGTGGAGCCAGGCACTGAGGCCCGCGCTGTCGGATCGCAAGGGCAAGGCTGTATTCATATCGACGCCCAAGGGGTTCAACCACTTCTGGGAGCTTTACAAGAGCGCGGAGACGACGGAAGGGTGGGCCGCCTTCCAGCACCCGACACGAGACAACCCGTACATAGACCCGGAGGAGATAGAGGCGGCGAGGAAGCTGCTGCCCTCCCTAATCTTCCGCCAGGAGTATGAGGCGGAGTTCGTACAGCTTGCCGGGGCACTCTTCCAGCGTGAATGGTTCCACACGGTAGAGAAGGCACCCGAGAATATCAGGTACGTGCGCTTCTGGGATCTCGCAGCCAGCATCAAGACATCAGCAGACTACACGGTAGGGGCAAAAGTGGGGCTAACGAGCAAGGGGCTTCTAGTGGTGGCAGACGTGGCGCGGGGTCGGTGGGAATGGCCTGATGCCGTCAAGGTGATTGGCGAGACAGCCAGGATGGACGGGCCAGCGGTGCAGCAGGGGATTGAGGCCGCCGGGGTACAGCGGGGCATGTATCAAACGCTCACAAGGGAGCCCAAGCTGGTAGGCATTCCGTTCCGCCAGGTCGAAGTGACCACGGACAAGCTGACGCGGGCAATGCCGTGGCTGGCTCGGGCAGAGCAAAACATGATGGCGTTTGTGAGGGGGGCGTGGAACGCGGCATGGCTAGACGAAGTGTGCGCGTTTCCTGAGACTGAGCATGACGACCAGGTTGACGCGGTGAGCGGCGCGGTGCAGATGCTAGGGCAGGCGCCGGCATTCTACTACTGAGGAGGGGGAGAGATGACCTGTATTGTGGGGCTCACGGACAACAACAAGGTCTACATCGGGGGCGATTCCGCATCAGCCAGCCGCAACCGCATCACAATCAGTGCGGTTCCCAAGGTCTTCGACGTTGGGGACTTTCTGATTGGCTACACGTCGTCTTGGCGAATGGGGCAGATACTTCAGCACCATTTGCAGATCGACGCGGCTGTCTTGCCGAAAGTGGGGGATTCGCTATGGGAGTTCATGGTGCGGGTGTTCGTCGAAGAGGTACGCAGTCTGTTCAAGACCTTTGGCTATGCCAAGCTAAAGGACAACGAAGAGACAGGCGGGACATTCCTGGTGGGCTACTGTAGCCACCTGTACTGCATAGACAGTGACTACCAAGTCGCAGAGGCCCTTAACGGCATGAACGCCTGCGGCTCCGGAGAAGAGTACGCGCTGGGGGCGCTACATGCTACCAGGGACACGCGGCTAAACCCGTTTCAGCGCATTGACGCTGCCCTAGAGGCAGCCGCAGAGTTCTGCCCTACCGTAAGACCGCCATTTCGCACAAAAGTCTTGGGATGAACTTATGACCCTCATTGACAGAGTGAGAACCGCAGCGCTGGTATTGATCGGTCGAGAGAAGGCCATCATCGGCTTGCCCATCGGCAATGACGGGGTGGCGGATTATCCCAAGATCGACTTCGAGACCCTTTCCAAAGACGGCTACGAGAAGAACGCGGTCATCTATGCCTGTGTGAACGAACTGGCGTCTAGTGCATCGGAGGCTGCGCTGGTCGTGGAGCAGCGGACTAGGGACGGATGGGAGGAGAGACCAGACCACGCGCTAAAGCAACTCCTGGACACGCCCAACCCTGAGATGAGCGGGTATGAGTTCCTGTTTCAGCTCACCATGTATGACGGCATTGCCGGCAATATGTTCTACGAGAAGGAGCGCAGCAAGGCGGGCCGGGTAGTTGGCCTGTGGCCCATGTGGCCGCAGCGCGTACAGATAGTGACCACGGAGTCCAAGCCAGGCGAGAGGGTCAAGCGCAGCGTGGCGGGCTACAAGTGGACTTCGGGGGCCGATACCGTTGAATTGCCCGTTGACGATGTAATCCACTTCAAGCGCCCGCACCCCCGCAAGAAGGTCTGGGGCTTTCCTCCGCTGGCCGCAGCGGCTAGAGAGGGCGACACCGACAACAGCGCTACCGATTTCGTCAATGCCTTCTTCACCAATGCGGGTATCCCCTTCGGCATGTTCAAGGTTGAGGGCACCATAGACCCAGGGGAACGGGCACGGGTTGAAGAAGCTTACCTGCGAATGCATAGGGGCAGAGAGCAATGGCATAGGCCGCTGATTCTGGGCTCCGGCACGGAATGGGTGTCTATGGCCGATTCGTTCAAGGACATGGACTTTCCCAACTTGAGGAAAATCACCGAGTCACGTATCTGCATGATCTATCAAGTAAACCCCATCATCATCGGGGCGTATGTGGGGCTGGAGCGGAGCACCTATGACAATGCTCAGCAGGCGCAAAAGTCCTTCTGGCTGCAAACACTGACCCCCCACTACCGCAGGATACAGGACTGCTTCAACCTCTACCTGGCACCCGAGTTTGGCCGGGACATTCGGGTCAGGTTCGACTTCTCGGGAGTCAAGGCCCTACAGGAAGAAACATCGCAACTGTGGGAGCGGGTGAATGCCGCCGTTGAGAAGGGCTGGCTGCTGGTGAGCGAGGCGCGGAGCATGGCAGGCTTAGACGAAGCCGAAGGCACCGACATATTCCTGAGACCGCTTATGCTTCAGGCTATCGTGCCGGGCCAGGAGCCAGAGCCAGCAGCCCCAACAGAACTACCAGGGGCAAAGAGCTTCAAATCCGCAGAAGAGGCAAAGGAGCGCTGGGCCAGGAGCATCAGAATCACAGCGCGGGCGTGGAGGGGTCGCTTCGAGGAAACGGCGCTAGACCTGCTCCAACAGGACAGGGCCGAACTGGCGAAGATTCTCAAACGTGAGGGCAAGGCGTCCAAGCAGGCCGCGCCATATCGGACCTTCCTCGACGCGGGCATAACCTACCTGATGGTCAGCAAGGATGGCTGGAGGCAAGCGTTCCTGCCGCTGTTCACGTCCTTGCTCGGGGCGCAGATGGAAAACGTGCTGGCCGCCTATGGTATCGCCTGGGACATCGAGCGGCCAGAGGTCCAGCAGTTCCTAGATGCCTACACGATGGAGTTTGCGAAGGGCATCACCGGGGTCACTGAAGCCGCCCTGCGCGAGATGATAGCCACGGCGCAGAGCGAGGGCTGGACGGTCACACAGACCAGGACCGCGCTGATGGAACTGACTGACGCGGCGGGCAACCCAATCTTCGACCAGGCGCGGGCTATGAAGATCGCCAGGACCGAGACCATGAGGTCGTCCAACTACGGCACGAAGTTCGCCTGGCAAGACGCGGGAGTGACGACGATTAGCTGGCACGCCTTCCCTGATTGCTGCTCGTGGTGCGCAGAGCTAGACGGGAAAACCATTGCCATCGAAGAGAACTTTGCCAACCTGGGCGACGAACTGACAGATGCCGAGGGTCATGTTATGAAGGTCACTTACACGGATATTGGGTGCCCACCGCTGCACCCGCATTGTGAGTGCGTGCCGCTGGCAGTAGTGGAATAGGAGACAAACATGCTGCAATACGGACAGGACTATTGGGTTCCGACGAACATGGAGCTAACTGGGTTCCGACGCGCCACGCACAGGGACACGGTGACTATTCTAGCGCAGGCCACTACTAGTGAGGCGGTGGACCTGCGCGGGTATGGACTGGGCGGGCTAATCCTACCCGACCTAACTGCGGGCAACCTGACCTTTGAGGCTTCCGACACAGAGGCCGGAACGTACGTGGCGGTCTGTGACGAGCTGGGGGCAGCCATTACTATTGTGGCTGGCGCAGGTGACATGGCAATCGACGCTACTGCCCTGGCCCCACTCGCGGGTTATCGGTGGGTCAAGATCGTCTCGGCTGCGGCGCAGGGCGCAGACAGAGCAATCATCTGGATATTGAAGGGATAAGCCATGCAACAATCTGGACAGGACTATTGGGTGCCGGTTGATATGGAGTTAACTGGCACTCGGCAGGGCACGCACAGAGATTCATGCCAGATTCTATATGAGACAGATGCCCAAAACTCAGACGCGGTTGACTTGCGGGGCTATGGATTGCTGGGCCTGATAGTGCCCGCACTCGACCAGGCCAGCAATCTTCAGTTTGCCGTGGCGGATAGTGAGACCGGAACCTATCGGGCACTGTATGGTGCGGGGGGCGTGGCGGTCACAATCACCCTGGCCGGCGGGGCAGCAGCGATCTCGACAGTGGCATTGGCGCCGTTGGCCGCCTACCGCTGGGTGAAGATTCACACGACCGTGGAGCAGACAGCCGACAGAACTTTTCTTTGGATACTCAAGGGCTAACAGGAGGCATCATGCCTGACAAATGGGAACCGCAGGAATACAAGGGCTTTCCTTTCGAGCTTGAGGAAAAGGGCCTTGACGTAGAGGAGGGCACGTTCGCTGGTTACGCGGCTATATGCGGCAACCTGGACGACGGGGGAGACATCATAGAATATGGCGCGTTCAAGAAGACGCTGGCTGAACGTGGCCCCGCTAGTGTGAAGAATCGCATCAAGGTCTTCCGCTTCCATGACTTCCATCAGC
>Ga0307379_10012569_pt1 | contig 11029 bp, 5 predicted proteins | sample UN2MG_FD_202237 | JGI IMG/M metagenome (GOLD analysis project Ga0307379, IMG submission 202237) | Soil microbial communities from Risofladan, Vaasa, Finland - UN-2 | ecosystem: Environmental > Terrestrial > Soil > Coastal area > Acid sulfate soil | place: Finland: Risofladan, Vaasa | collected... | reverse complement strand
TTGTTGGTCAATTTGTACTGTTGAGCCAGTTTGCCAGAACTTCAAAAATCTGCAAAACATTTGAATATCATCCAAAAAAAGTGGGGCCTATACCGTACTGATCAGTATAGGCCCCAAATTCATACAAATCTTTGGTGTCAACTCATAAATCTATGTTGCCACCATAATCCTAACTTAAAGTGTCGTTTAGCCCGTTGTAAAGCTCCAAACCTCGCCTTTAATTGTGTTTGGTGGATTAAGCTCATCGACACGCCAATAGTAGGTCTTGCCTGGTTCAAGTGTGCCAGGGTTAAAGGTTGTAGATGGCAATGGAGGTGCTCCGGTTGCATTATTGACAGTGTCAAGATCATCGCCAAAATACACAGAGTGCAACTTTGCACCTAAACCTGCCGTCCAGCTAAGCTGCACATTTATATCCACAACTGTTGCGCCGTCAGCTGGATTAGGATTATAGGCTGTCTCTGGTGGAATAGAAAAGCTCCAGATTTGACCCGCATGGGTAGTTCCGTCGGCTTCAACTTCATCGACACGCCAGTAGTATGTCGTGCCGGGAACAAGGCCGTCCGGGAAAGGCAAATCGGGAAGGCCCACACTAAGAACCGTAACATCCAGGTTTCCGATAAAAGTGCTATCTACGCCGTTAGTCACGTCATCGAGGTTATCACCTATGTACACGTTGTGCGAGACCGCACTTATTCCTGCGGCCCATGTAAGCAGTGCATAAGTTTGCTCGATGACGGCACCATCAGCCGGGTCGGGCTGAGTAGCTTGACCACTTATAGTCGCAAAGCTCCAGACATCGCCGATGTGCCTCGTACCGTCGGCCTCGATCTCGTCTATCTGCCAGTAGTAAGTAGCGCCAACTCTAAGGGCTCCGGGATCAAAGTTGGTATCCTCCTGGTTGCCAACGAACTCCGGTGGGCTCGTCCTGCCTAAGTAGACGTCATGTGTCTTGGCAGTGGCTCCCGCTTTCCAGCTAAGAGTTGCATCCAGGGCCACACCTGTGGCACCGTCAGCCGGTTCCGGCTCCGTTGCTTCACCAATCACGGCCGTAAAGCTCCAGACGGGGCCGGTGTGTTTGTTACCATCTGCATCGGTCTCGTCAACCCGCCAGTAGTAAGTCGTGCTGACTGTTAGCTTTCCCGGGTCGTAGCTGATCCCTGTTGTTGTTCCTACTGATGCTGGTGAACTCTTGGTCCCGAAATACACGTCGCTCGATACAGTATTAAATCCAGGCTCCCAACTGACAATCGTGTCCTGGACCACATCTATGGCCTCATTAGCCGGGCTGGGATTGCCCGCAGCCTCTGAGATGGCATCTATGTGCAGAACCGGAGCTACCGCAGTGCTCTCATCAACAGCTAAAGCACTTCGAGCGGCTGCAGAGGGATTTGTCTCGTCGTCCCTTAAGAACAGCATCAAAGCATTGCCCTGAGCCCAACTGTCCTGGCCGGTTATCTCCTCAACTATATTGGTGATATCCGGGGTTCTCGATTCGACAGTTGCCTGGCCGCTGGTCCACTCCGGGATATCTGTCCAGCTGACTTCCGCGGCCGTCTTGGGTTCTCTTTCAGAGAAGTTTTCACCGTCGCCAAGCTCATTGGTATCAGACTGCAGCAAACCGTTGATAATAAGATTTACCGGCCCGCCGACCAGTTTATCATTATCATTATTGTCCCCTGTGAACTGAACAAAGGCACGAATAATCTGCATGCCCTTCGGGACCATCATATCTGCAAAACGCAGGCCTATTACCTGGTAAGAGCTCGAACCGACATCTCCTTCCCAAGGCATCTCAAGGTCAGTGCTGTCGCGGCCCTCAGCGCCGTCGTCAGCCGCCTCTCCATAAGCGATGTGGTCTTCGCCGTCATCGTTACCGGAAAGAACCTTCTGATCTATTGCGATGTTCCCCAGAGCAGTTGAAAAGCTCCAGATATCGCCGGAGAGTACGGTGCCGTCGGCTTGGATTGAATTGACACACCAATAATAAGTTGTGCTCAACTTAAGAGCTTTGCCTTCAATACTGGTGGCATCACCTGCTATACTGCCAAGTAATGCTTTTCCAGAACTATCATTGACTTCGTCGAATTTGTCGCTGAAGTACACTTCCTGCGAAACTGCATTAGCTCCGGGCTTCCAGCTAAGAAGTATTGGGCTCTCTATGACCACGCGCCAGGAGTTCAGAGTCCCGGAGCCGCCCGCCGGCCAATCATCCTGAATCTTGAGTTGCCAGTTACCTTTGGTGTTCCGACCGTCAAAGGCCGATAGCTTACCCTCGGGTTTGTAGATCCCTGTAAATGGCGCAGTGCCGTTATTAATCGACGTGGACGCTTCATCATCCAGAATAGTATTCTTAAAGTGTTTCTTATTGTAACCTACGTCAGTAAACAGTTCAACCTGCTTTCCGTCAGGTGATTTGAGGTAAACATTCAGGTCGGCATCATTGCCTGACTTCTTGATGTCAAGTTCTACGTTAAGGTCACGAATTGTGCGTGAATCAGGCACGTTCAGAATGGAGATAACTTCTCCAAGGATATTTTCCTTGGTTGTCCAGCTCCAGTCCGGAATATCTTTGGGTACGTCATCGCTTATATAAGTAGTGATTCTTGGTGTCGTAGACATTCCTATGGCGCCATCGACAGGGTTAGGCGCCCATGCTTTGACCGGCGGCTCACTCAGTATGGTATAGGCTCCGTCGGTAGCGACGATATAGTCGTTGCAGTCTGCAACGATCGTGCCGTCCGCGATCATTTGCCAAATGTCGTCTTCACTTACACTGGCGCTACTGATACGCAAAACGCCGCCGGTGTGAATTATCTTAGTGTCGGTAATCTTGATGTTCAGCCCTTCGGCCTGAAGCAGACCACCATTCAGGAAGATCCTCACCTGGCCGGTGTCTTCGCCGCCGTCTTTACCAAGTCTGAGACGGTTGCCTGTGATCATCTCACCGCCGTTCATCGTCAGATGTGCGGTGCCGTCGAGGTTATCGCTCAGATTCAAATAGTCGGCGGAGTAGAAGCTCCCACCGTTCATGATGAATTCCGCCGTCCCGGGATTGTCGTCGTTGAAAGTCGTATAGCTGTTCACCGTGACCGTGCCGCCATCCATTATCGTCTGGCTGTTTGCCGGGGCACCTTCATCGTCATTCATGTAGAACTGCTCAGCTATGTTGATCGTCGGGTTGCCGGTGATGTGCAGTGTTGCCGTTACGCCTCCGGCGTTGGCGATGATCAGATCGTCGGCGATATTCACCGTTGCGTTACCGCTTATGGTAAGATGTCCCTCTGAGCCGTCATTGTGGGCGACGTAAAGGAGGTCCCCAACATTGACGGTCGCATCTTCGCCGATAGTTGCAGTCCCGACACCGGGGGGATCGTCACCGACAGGAAAATCGTCTCCGTTACTAATTACTGCGGTCCCGCCGATATTGATAGTGCCGACGGCCTCGTCGATCAGGATATCATCTGCAATTGTAATCGTTGCGGATCCACCTATGTCTATGGTGCCCACTCCGGTAATCTGGTCAATCATCAGATCGTCGAGATTGAGCGTTGCGTTGCCGCCGATCGTGATGTGACCTTCGCCGTTGTTGGTTTTCAACTCGTCCAGGTTAATCGTCGCGGTTCCGCCTATGTCCACGTAGCCGACACCAGTGGCACTGTTGCCGGCGATTATGTCGTCACCGCTTACTGTCGAATTGCCGCTGATGTTGACATGGCCCTCACCCTCATCGATATTGATATCGTCGAAGGTATTAACGGTGGAATCAACGATGTTAACCGTGCCGACGGTGTTCGGGTCGTCGGCAACATAAAGGTCATTGCCGTTGGGACCGTCCAAAATGGTCAGAGTACTTCCGTTCAGGACGTTCAACTCACCAATCCGTGGCAAATCATTCGGATCGGCACCAATTGACAATCTGCCGCTTACGGAAAGCGAGCTGGCAGTGTCAAGCGTAAGCACAGCGGTCGTCAACTCGTCGGCGCCTTTAATTCGCAGGGAGTCCGCACGGGTTACCGCATCCCCGTTGAGGATGTCGATTCCGAGTACGTCACTGTTGATGTAACTTTCACCAGTCTCTTCATTGGGCCAGGTCCAGGCCGAGTCGGTGACGGTCCAGTTGCCCGGTGTCTCCCAGAGGCCGTCACCCGCGCTGCCGTTCCAAAGGTACAGCGCTGCGTGGGTCGTACCGCCCAACATCAAAATAAAAGAAATTAAAAGAATTAATTTTCTACACATAATAATCCTCCTCGAAAAAAAATTAAAAAGGGTTAGAATACAAGTGACCCATAACAATCCTTACCTTTTACTACATACTTTATCTGCCCAGGATAAGTATTTACGATAAGCTACCACCTCCTTTCTTCAAGAGATTACGGTTAACTCAAAGGTAAAGATCATAATTCCGAATCACAATAATCCGGTGGTCTTGGTTGTACTCTTGTCGCACGTCTTTTAAATAACTCTAAATAAGACTAAAAAGACAAAAGAAATTTCACCTCTCAGAAAGCATAAACTCCACACATACCCGATGTTACGGGCATAAGCTTCACTTTAATCATATATACCAGATTATCAGCTTTCCCGTCAAGAAAAAATTGTAAATTCTTATGGCATTTCGATGTTATTTGAGCTTATCGCCACAGAATATTAACTCAAAATAGCGAAAAAGCCCATTTTCCAACCAAAATAGCCCTTTATTCATGGTTGAAGGTATACAACCACGTATGAGCTTGCCTTGACGGATAAAACAACCGCCGGGGCCTTTATCGAATCAATCGATAAAGGCCCCGAATTGATGCAAATTAATATAGTACTCCAGTGAGAACAACTTACTCTTAAGGAGCGCTTGGCTGATAAAGATCAATGTCGTCGAAATACATCTTGCCTGAACCGCCAGGGCTCGTCATAGTGCCTGTGCTGCCAAGCCCAATTGCAATCTTGTCAACATCGGCCAGGTTTATGCCCTTATTTGCAAAGTCCTGCAGATCAATGACCCACTCCGTCCAAACGTCACTTTGTGCTGCTGTTGGATCATTATTGTAAATCACCGCAGGCGCGCCGGTTCTGTTGGCTATAGACACATAAATCGGTTCCCGAGCGTTGCTGGCGCTACCTATATACCACAGCGACAACTCCCCAACACCGTATTTGGTCCAGTCCCTCGAAGCCGTTAATGTCTTTAGCGACTCCGAATTCCTTACTCCGGCCGTGTTGTTATACATGAACGGCATGGACTGAAGGCCGCTGTGGACAATCGTCTGCTCGGCATACGGTGGTAACGGATAGCTTGTTTCCGCGCCGTTACTGGGAACACCATAGCCGTCAACCCAGCTCTGCCAGATGGCTTCACCGGCTGTGTCGTTATCGGTATAGCTCTCAAAGTCGTCAACTATAAGATAGTCGGCTACTGTAAAGCTCCAGGTACTGCCGGTACTGATTGTCCCATCCGCGTTATACTCATCGATACGCCAGTAGTAAGGCCCGGTACCCCAGTCAAGACTGTCGGGTACAGTATAGCTGGTTCCCGCTTGACGGCCTCGATATACGCCTGAGGTGTCGGTAGTTTTGGCATTATCCACGGCTCTTAAATCAGCACCGAAGTACACATCGTGCTGAGTTGCATTATCTCCAGGAGACCATCTCAGGGGCTGTTTAGCCTGTTCAACATCTACTACTGTACCGTTGAAAGGTTTCGGATTCCAGGCAACCAGTGGATCGCCTCTCATGAGCAACTTAACCTTTTCATCTGTCAGTGATGCGTTGTAGAAGCGCGCATCGTCCACCATGCCGATATAGAAATCACTTGGAGTCGAGTTGTCCCATTCCTGGCCTATTGACCAACGTACTTCCGACGTTATATCGATACTGGTTGTAACCGTGCCTGCCAGAACTCCATCGGTGTATAAGTATATTCTTGTTCCGTTCATGACAAACGTTATCATATGCCACTGGTCGTCATTGACAGCAGGGGGATAATCTGTTGCGGGCCCATCATCCACATATATATTCCCATTATCAATGCCAAACAGGAGGACGTGGCCACTGCCAGAACTATTAGATGCAAACACGTTCCCTTCCGACGACTGGGTGGTCTTAATCCATGCACTTAGCGTAATATTGTTGTTCGTTATGTCATCAACGACTCCGTCAATTGCAACGTAACCGCCGGCAAGATCAACCGCACCTCCCAATATTCCATCGACCCATTTCGTGTTGCCACCAAGTCTGCCGTCATTACCATAGCCCGACCAATCAAGTGTTTTGTCGCCTCGACCTTCGTCAAACTTCCAATAGCCGATAAGATCGGGATCAGTGATAGTTATTACAGGTATTGTTCTGAAGCTCCAGACATCACCTTTATAGGTACCGAGGGCATCGAATTCATCAACCCGCCAGTAATACACAGTGTCTTGTGCAAGAGTGCCGGGGGGATCGTAGCTTGCAAGTGCCTGGGGGAGTCCCCCAGTAGCATTGCTGACAGTATCGAAGTCGGTGCCGAAGTATACATAGTGTACTTTCGCACCGTAACCTGGCGTCCAGGTCAACTTCATATCCGGATCCACATTTTTGCCTCCGTCAGGTGGATCGGGATTGTAAGCTGTCTTTGGAGGAACCATAAAGCTCCAGACAGGGCCCTTCCATGGACTATCTGGATTCAGGTCATTGACCTCGTCAATCCGCCAGTAATATGTCGTGCCCGGAATAAGACCTTCCGGATAAGGATATCCGGGAAAGCCTACGATAACATACGCTGCGCCCTGATTTCCAAGGAACGTGTCAGCGGCACCGTTGTTCACATTGTCGAAGTTTGTGCCAAAGTACACATTGTGCGAGACTGCAAAGGCTCCGGGTGTCCAGGCCATGTTTACCCATACGTCTTCATAGATGGCACCGTCTTCCGGGACGGGATTGGACGCATAAGGATAACCTTGACCGCTCATAATACCTTGAATCTCGACCCATGACAGCGCATCGTTATAGATTCGCAGATCATCCACAGTCCCGGGTAAGAAACCACTCGGGGTGGTATCATCCCATTCCTGGCCGATAGACCATAGGTTGGTCGCGCTAAAGTTGAAACCAGCAGCAAAGGTGTTTTCCTCAACTCCATCGACATATATATACCCCATGGCTCCGCTTCTGGCGTAAGTATAGAAATGCCACTCGTCGTCATCGACCCTCGTAATGGAGTGTCCTGACGGGGCGGATTCATCTATAGCCAGCTTTCCACTGTCAATGGCCAACCTAACCACGTTGCCGCCGGTTGCGCTATTGCAGGCGATTACTTCAGCGTCATTATCGGTTGTTTTGACCCATAAACTAATAGTAATGTCGTTGTTGGTTATGTCATCTGCTACTGCATCTATCACAACATAATCGTCTCCGTCAAGATTCAGCGCACCGTCTACCTTACCGGGCACCCACTGTGGATTGCCTTCGAGAGTCCCGTCGTTATGTTTGCCGCTTGAGTCTGCCGCAATTTTCCCTGATGTCTCATCGAGCTTCCACCAGCCGATAAGGTCATCGGATCTGGCTATGCTTGTCAAACCGAGACTCAGTACCAGAGTAAGAAAAACAAGATAAAACAATTTCCTATACATAATAGTCCTCCTTCAAAGAGAGTTAATAAAAATTAGAATACAAGTGACCGAAAACAATCTTTACCTGTTACAATATACTTGATCTGCCCAGGATAAGTATTTACGATATGCTGTTACCTCCTTTCTTCAAGAGATTACAGTTAGCTCAAAGGTAAAGATCATAACTCCGAATCTTACGGATCCGGTGGTCTTTGCTGAACTCTGTTGTTAAGTGTACTTAAAATATTCCAATAAAGATCACAAATGTTAAGAGCTTATATCAAAATGAATATGATCTTAATTTCAAAGCCTGATTTGGATATCCATCGATATTTTTATTAGAACCTCTAAGAATTCACCTCTCAGAAAGCTAAAACTCCTTAGACGCCCGCTGATAAGGGCAAAAGCTTCACTACTCTTCTTAAATATACCAAATTCCCATCCTTCCCGTCAAGAAAAAAATGATTCTTATAGCATTTTTTAGGACTTTTTCAACATAAAGGTATAAAATTTGGTTCATCCGGCTCATGCGCTGTTGGACCCGCCTGTTCATGGCCCCTTCGACAAAGTTCAATCTTTTCGAATTCCTCAGAGCTTGACTCGAACTTAGATGTAGGGGCAGACATTGGAGATGGCTCCAAATCGGCTTTGTTTGGGTTTGTTTTTCGAGCCCCAACGGCGTGGTTCCTTTTCATAATCCTTTGTAACAAAGAAGTTTGCATTCATTTGGCCTTTTGGAAATTGGCTTTGTTTTGCAAAACTCAGTCCAAACCTCCCTGCCCGGCTTGCCCGGCTGGGGGATTTTGAGATTGGCTTCGAATTGGCTTTGTTTTCGCAGACACCGAAAGCGGGCATATTTTCATAACCCTATTGTTGCATATGACTTACGTCCATTCGTCCTCCCAAAAATTGGCTTTGTTTTTTCAAATTAATACGAATTTTACTCTTTAATTTGCCTTTTTTTGTCATACAGGAGCTGCCATTTGGTGTTTTTTGCGTATCTTTTTGATTGATGAGGATTTGGATTTCGCTGACCATGATTTTTCCCACAATAACGAACCAAAAATCACGAATCACGATGCGACATACAACTTACGATATACCATCCATGATTTATGAGGGTATTATACCATAAAAAAGGTTCGCCGTCGAGGATAATCTTGTATAAACCGCTGATAATCACGTCTGAACGCGGCTTGAGATGAGCCACGAAGACATCAAGATAGCCACAGAAGACAGACGCACTCCCCTTTAATTATAAGCGTCAGATTAAGTCTTGATTATTCGAATTCATTATTTATGAATATCCCCGGTGCGACTCGAACGCACAACCTCTGGCTCCGGAGGCCAACGAGACAGCAATTTAAGAAACTGTAAAACAAAGACTTATAAAACAGCCGAAAACCACTTTGCCACCTGCTTAGCCAAAATCGTGCAAAAATACCCTGAATTGAAACAGATCATAGAGGCATGGCCGGAACTGTCGACACATATCAAAGCGGCAATCAAAGCACTTGTTCAAACTCACAAAATGGAGAAAGAGTAGATGTCGGACATGAATGGATTGTGCGATGTGAAAGGATGTCAAGGCTTGCCTCTTTTGGGCTGGCGGCCGTTGACGGAACGGACAGGCCGGAAGATATGCGAAGAGCATTGGCGTCGGCATCAGGACAAACAGGACAGCTTTGATTTGTTCGAGCTCTTTGGTTTTCGCAGGCCGCCCCAGGCCCCGAAGCCCGAGCCGGTGGCAAAGCCTGTTTGCAACTGTGGCCGGGAGATTACACCGGGACATAGGTTCTGTGATGTATGTGCCGCCGAACGGAAACGCCAACGCAATAAGCAGTACTACCACGACAAGAAGGATCATCAAGCGGAGCCTTTTAAGGAAAGTACCTTGAAGTGCAAGCAATGCGGTGGGCCTCGTTCGCCTGGGCATAGCTACTGTCAGAAATGCAGCCAAAGACGAAGCAAACAGTCGAATCGTGAAAGGCAACGACAGCATTATCGAAAAAGTGATAAACGTACTGGTCTAACCTAACGGTTTTGTGTTTCTAAAATCAGCGTTCTTAGGGTCAAAAACAGCGAAAAAATTCAGTCATTTTGGCAAAGGAGTACCATAGGTCGGGTAGAGCCTGATTGACTGAATAAAAAGTCTTAGGCGGCGGGAGGATATCAAGCGTGCCTCCTGGGTATTGCTGCATAAATCCGCAGACGATGTTTTGAAGGTTTAAAAGACAAAAAGCGATGAAACAGGCAATAATATATACGAGATTTAGCCCCAAACCGAGCGCCGGCGACGGCATGTCCTGCGAATTTCAGGAGCAGAAATGCCAGGAGTATTGCGAGTATCATGGCCTCGATGTCTTGGCTGTCTATCACGACAAGCGTTTCTCAGGTAAGCAGTCCTGTAAACGGCCAAGCCTGGAAAAAGCGCTTTACCGTGTCTGTAGTGAATGGGAAGGCGTGTTGGTGGTCTACAATCTGGCATGCCTCGCTCGCTCGACAAAGGAGGCGATCACACTAACCGAGAGGTTGGAAAAGAATCACGCGTTCTTGGTTATCGTCAAACAGAAGATTGATACCAGTTCGATGGACCGTAACTTCTCTCGGATCATGGCGGCTATAAGTGATCTTGAGAGTAGAACGAAGGGAGAGAATATCAGGTTCGTCCTCCTGAATATGCAGAAACATAACCACAGGGTTAGCCGTTTCCCACCTTACGGCAGCATGATAGACACTACGGACGATACCCGGTGGGCTCGAAACAGGGAAGAGATTGTGACTATCGAGAAAATTATGAATCTTCACAAAGGGGGATATAAGCTTCAGGAAATATGCGCGGAACTCACCAGGATGCGCCGGAAGCCGAGAGGGGAGGCGTGGTATCCTGGAACCATAAGACGGATAATTGCTAAATATACCAATTAATGGGCCTGAAACACCTATCTTAAGCGATTCCTTGATAAATAACTTTGGAAGTAAAACTAAATATAGAAGAAACAATAGATTACAAAAAAAATACATCGCATAATAATTATGGCACATATATGAAACATCAAAACACCCCCAATTTCCTTGACAATTCGTAAGGGGGGGGACTATAGGGGGGGGATTAGGGTAGACATAGGCTGCGAATATAGTAACCCATAGGCGATAACAAGCTGGCAATAATGTCCGAACAAGCAGGCTTTAGCATGACAAGATGGGTAATTTGATAAGTGGTGTTAGTTATCTTAAGAAGTTAAAGTTTTTCAAAAGTCGAATGTTGGATTTTTGCCAGAAAGTTTGAAGATGCGCACTTTCGGGGGTAGAGTGCGCACCTTCATCCGTACGGATCCGACTATTTTGCCAGATTGAGACGTTTGAGTATTTGCAGGACTTGGGGGCCTTGCCAGGGACCACCTTTTCGGGTTGGCCGCTTTTCCTTGTTGAGTATCTTAGCTATT
>Ga0307379_10012568_pt1 | contig 11030 bp, 5 predicted proteins | sample UN2MG_FD_202237 | JGI IMG/M metagenome (GOLD analysis project Ga0307379, IMG submission 202237) | Soil microbial communities from Risofladan, Vaasa, Finland - UN-2 | ecosystem: Environmental > Terrestrial > Soil > Coastal area > Acid sulfate soil | place: Finland: Risofladan, Vaasa | collected... | reverse complement strand
CGCTGGCCGACGCCCTGCTGCTGCACAACCGCCGCATCGAGCGCCGCCTCGACGACAGCGTCGTCCAGCTCGCCGCCCCCGGGCGCCTCAGCGTCCTCCGCCGCGCCCGCGGCTACGCACCCCAGCCGGTACGCCTTGCGGCAATCCGCAACCTGCCTGCCGGCAGGCAGGTCCGCAATGGCGGCATCCTGGCCGTGGGAGCCGAGCTGAAGAGCGCCGTGTGCCTCTATCGCGACGGCCGGGCCGTGCTCGGCGAGCACATCGGCGACCTGAAGGACGGCCGGACGTACCGCCACTTCATCGACACGATCGCCCACCTGGAGGCGCTCTTCGAGGTCGCCCCCGACACGATCGCCTGCGACCTGCACCCGCAGTACCTCTCGACGGAGTACGCCGTTCGCCGGCATCGAGGCGAGCTGCGGGGCCCTCGCCCGCGCCGGCTGGTCCGCGTGCAGCACCACCACGCTCACGCGGCCGCCTGCCTGGCCGAGCACGGGCGGACCGGCGAGGCGATCGCCCTCATCTGCGACGGCGTGGGCCACGGCGACGACGGCGCGGTCTGGGGCTGCGAGGTATTCCGGGCCGACCTGGCCCGCTACGAGCGTCTGGGCCACCTGCGCTACGTGCGCCTGCCTGGGGGCGACCGCGCGGCCGCCGAGACGCATCGCCCGGCCGTCGCGGCCTTGTACGACGCCCTGGGCGACGAGTGTCTGGGCCATCCGGTCGTCGGGCGGTTGGGCGCGCCGGCAGAGGCCCTGCGGGACACCCTCGAGCTGCTCCAGGCCGACGCCAACAGCCCGGCCAGCAGCTCGCTGGGGCGGTGGTTCGACGCCGTCGCGGCCCTGTGCGGCCTGGCGGCGGCCAACCGCTTCGAGGCCGAGGCCCCCATGCGCCTGGAGGCGGCCGCGGCGGCGGGTGTGGAGGAGGCCTACGACTTCCGCATCGAGGACGGCGAGCCGTTCGAGATCGACCTCCGCCCGATGACCGTGCAGCTTGCCGACGACCTTGTCGCCGGCAGCGACCCCGGCGTGGCGAGCGCGAAGTTCCACAACACCGTGGCCGCGTTTCTCCTCGCCGCCGCCCGACGGGCCCGCGAGCGGACTCACCTGGACGTCGTCGCCCTTTCCGGCGGCTGCTTCGCCAATCGCCACCTTGCGGCCCGCCTCGTGGCCCTGCTGGAGGCCGACGGCTTCGAGGCCCTCACCCACCGCACCGTCCCCACCAACGACGGCGGCATCGCCCTCGGCCAGGCCGTCGTCGCGGCCTCGGCGGCGTTTTCGGGCCCGGTCGCTTGAAATGCCGCCTCCCGGCGGTAGGCTGGTGTCGAGTTCGTCATCAACCCAACGAAGGAGCAGAGCATGGCGCGCGAGCGGGCGGTGGTCGTCGGGGCGGGGGGGATCTCGAATGCGTGGTTCCGGCCGCTGGTCGAGGAGAAGGTGGACATCGCCGGCGTCGTCGACCTGCGGATCGACGCGGCGAAGGCGCAGATCGCCAGGTACGCCCTGGACTGCGAGGCCTCGTGCGACCTGAAGGCCACGCTGAAGAAGGCCCGGCCCGACTTCGTCGTCGACCTGACCGTGCCCGAGGCCCACTGCGCGGTGACCTGCACGGCCCTGAAAGCCGGCTGCCACGTCATCGGGGAGAAGCCCATGGCCTCGAGCATGGCCGAGGCCCGGCGGATGGTGAAGGCCGCCGAGGCGGCGGGCAGGCTGTACATGGTCAGCCAGTCGCGCCGGTGGAACGCACTGCACGAGCGCGTCCGAAGGGCCGTCACCAGCGGGCAGATCGGCAAGCTCACGACGATCAACTGCGAGTTCTACATCGGGGCCCACTTCGGCGGGTTCCGCACCGAGATGGAAAGCCCGCTCATCCTCGACATGCTCATCCACCAGTTCGACCTGTGCCGCTTCATGACCGGCGTCGAGCCCGTGGCCGTCTACTGCCGCGAGTTCAACCCCGCCGGCTCGTGGTACAAGGGCGACGCGGCCGCGACGATTGTCTTCGAGATGACCGGCGGCGTCGTGTTCACGCTGGTGGGGAGCTGGTGCTCGGAGGGCTGCAACACGAGCTGGAACGGCGACTGGCGGTTCCTCGGCGGGAAGGGCAGCCTTCTCTACGAGCACGATCGGGAGCCGGCCGGCGAGGTCGTCGCGGGCAAGACGGGCTTCTTCCGCAAGCTCCGCGCGATCGCCGCGCCCAAGGCGAACGTGCGATACGGCGGCATGCACGGGGCGCTCCGCGAGATGCTGGCATTCCTGCGGACGGGCAGGCAGCCCCAGACCGAATGCCACGACAACATCCGGTCCCTGGCGATGGTCTTCGCCGCGATGGAATCCTCGCGCAAGGGGCGACGAATCCCCGTCCGCGTCCTGTAGCTACCCCGGCCTGCTCGCTTCAGCGAGCAGGTCAATCCGCACACGAAACGTGCATCGAGTGCAATCATGAACGGGACCGCAACCACGTGCCTGCTCATCGTTCTCACGTCGCTCTGCGCATCCGCCTTCGCGGGCGCTCCGTCCCGCTCCAGGTACCTCCTGCTCGACTCGCGCCTGGTCTCCCGCACGCAGAACGCCACCCTGCGCGTCGGGACCGTCGCCAAGCACCCCGCCAACCCGCTGTTCGTCGAGGACCAGCCCTGGGAGCCCCGCTTCGACAACCTCTACGCCAACGTCCTCCACGACCCCAACGAGAAGCTCTACAAGTGCTGGTACAGCCCGTTCATCATCGACACCGCCTGCGCCGCCACACCGCACGAGAAGCGCCAGGAGGTCAGCTACCGCCAGGTCCAGGCCAAGCTGCGGGCCGAGGGCAAGTGGCGCCGCGTGATGGGCATCTGCTACGCCACCAGCGCCGACGGGCTGAAGTGGACCAAGCCCCTGATGGACCTCAAGCCGTTCGACGGCAAGCCGAGCAATCTCGTCGCCGTCGGGCCGCACGGGTCGGGCATCTTCAGGGACCTCGAGGAGAAGGACCCGCAGCGCCGCTACAAGGCGTTTTTCAAGGGCGGCGGGATGTCCGTGGCGTTCTCAGCCGACGGCCTGCGCTGGAGCGATCCGCGCCCGTGCCAGGGGATGGACGTCCGCGGCGACACGCACAACAACGCCTTCTGGGCGCCGGAGCTGGGGCGGTACGTCGGCATCACCCGCACGTGGGGCGGCACGCCGCGCGTCCGCCAGGTCGCCCGGGCCGACAGCGAGGATTTCGTGACCTGGACGCCCGCGAAGGTCGTCCTCCAGGGCCCCCCGGAGGCCCAGACCTACGCCATGCCCGTGTTCCGTTACGCCGACGTCTACCTCGGCCTGGTGATGGTCCTCCGCCCGAAGGCCGACCGCGTCCACTGCGGGCTGGCATGGAGCCCGGACACCGTCGCCTGGCACCGCATCGACCCCAACACTCCGCTGATCGGCAACGCGCCGAAGAAGGGCGCCTACGACTGGGGCTGTGTCTATGCGGCGGCGTGCCCGGTCTTCCTGGACAAGGAGGTCCGTCTCTATTACGGCGGCTCGAACGGCCCCCACGGCGACTGGCGCGACGGCTGCCTGGCGCTCGCCACGCTGCGGCCGGACGGCTTCGCCGGATACGAGCCGACCGACCGCGGCACCCCCGCGATGGTCTGGACGAAGCCGGTTGTCTGCACGGGCACGTCGCTGCGGATCACCGCCGACGCCAGAACCGGCCGGGTGCGCGTCGGCGTCCGCGCCGCCAGGGGGATGGAGTTGGAGGCCTGCAAGCCCATCTCCGCCGACGTGACCGACGCCCCGGTGACTTGGCCCGCCGGCGACCTTGCCGCGCTGAAGGGCAAGGAAGTCTGCCTGACCTTCGAGCTGACCTCCGCCAAGCTCTACTCGTTCCGCTTCGCGGACTGACGGGGGCCCCGGGGCCGCCGGGCAACCGGTTCAGTGCAGGTTCGGCATGACCAGCTCGCCGCGGATCTGCTTGTCTTCCTCGAAGTACGCTCCGAAGAAGTTGGAGTTGCAGTCCAGCCACAGCGTGATGCGGCGCAGCTCCTCGGGCGTCAGATCCACCTTGTTGTGCCCGGCGGCGAGCATCTTGTACAGGTGCGACGCCTTCGCGCCGAACTCGCCCGGCACGGTGCGGACGTCCTCCCGGCTGGGCGGCTTGCCGCTGCGGCCGAAGGCATGGCTCGACAGGCTCTTGTACGACTGCGTCCAGCCCTCGGCCCGCCGTGCCTGGAGGCTTTCGGCCACGGAGGCCGTCAGGTCCGGGGCCTTCCGGCTTTCCTTGTGGCACGGCACGCACTTGCGGTCGAGCACGGGCTGGACCAGCCGCGGGAAGGATACGGGGTAGGCCCCGTCGACCTCCGCACGGATCGTCGACGGCGGCCGGCGAAGCGCCAGCGGCACGGTCGCGGGAACGCCGGGCGAGCGGTACCGGTGCTCGTGGCAGCCCTGGCAGGTCAGCCGCTCGCCGGGGTGCAGGTACGTGTCGGACTGCATCGACTGCACGGCCAGGCCGTTGGCATCGAGCACCTGGAAGTAGAGGGTCTTCCCGGCCGGGACTCGGAAGTACGCGCTGCCGTCGGCCTCCACGGGCACCGTGCCCAGCACGCCGCGGCAGAGCGACTCGGCCCAGCGGCTGATCTTCGGCCGGTCCATGCTCGGCGTGGCCTTCGGGAACAGTTGGATCACCCGAAGCTCCGTGATCTTCGTGCCCTCCGGCCAGGGCATCAGCCCGTCGTAGATGTTGATGCAGGCGACGACGCCCTCGGCGTTCTCCCGGCCGGCATCCGCCGAGGGCCCCATCGGCGGCCCCGACGGCTTGCCCACGGCCGTGGCGTGCGGCAGGACGGGCGGGCGCGGCCGGGCGGCCAGCGGCATGGGGCTGAGGCACTCGATGCCCGGGTCCAGGTAGATCAGCACGTGGTTGCCGAACGAATCGACCAGGTACACCGCGTCCTTGTGGCGCTGCCCGCCGTAGACGCAGAGGTAGTAGTCTTCGCTGAGAGGCCAGGGCGTGCCGTAGTACGCCCGGCCGCCCTGGGTCTCGGGGAACCCGTTGTCCGGCGTGACGCGCTTCAGCGGCGCCATCGCGCCGTCGTCCTCGACGTCCGGGTCGAGGAGCACCAGCGAGCCGAAGCTCTGGCCGTGATGCGCCGCCGCCGTGGCGACGTACCTCCGCGAGCCGGGGATCGCGCGGAGGTCGTGCTCCGTGTCCGGACGGGCGCGGCGGGCGGAGGGGAAGTTGCCCTGGATGGATCGGCTGTCGCGGCCGTCGGGGGCGGTCACCCACGGGTGGTGGGCGATGCAGTCGCCCCGATCGACGTAGTCCCAGCGCGTGTAGACGATCATCCCGTCGTGGTTGACCGACGGGTTCCATTCGTTCGTCTCGTGGTAGCTGATCGGGACGATGTCGCTCCCGTCGGCGTTCATGCTGTGCAGCGTGTAGATGGGCACGGGGCGGCCGTGGCAGCGCCCGTAGCCGCCGCGGCGCTCGGTAATGAACACGATCCGCCCGTTCGGCAGCCAGGCGGGGTCGAAGTCGTTGAACCCGCCGTCGGTGAGCTGGCGCAGGTCGCCCCCGTCGGCGCGCACGCGGAAGAGGTGATACGAGCCGTTGGGGTCCCAGATGCCCGCCCGGCTGTCGAGCGTGCGCACGGCCTGGGTCACCTTGCACAGCGTGTGGGCAAACGTGATGACCTCCCCGTCCCACGAGACGTCCGGGCTGAGGAAGGACCCGTCCTCCAGCTTCCGGCCCTCCGATCGCCCGTTCCGGATGGCCGATTCGGCCAGCACGTTCCGCAGCGTCGGCCGCGGGCCGAACGGGTCGTGCAGCACGTACACCCCGCCGGTCGGCCCCGACGAGCCGACCTTGACCCCGAAGAACTGGTCGCAGCAGTGTCCCGGGCGGCTGCGGCGCGTCTTGAGGAACAGCAGTTGGTCGAAGCTCAGAAGGGGGTTCGCCAGCGCGATCTGCCGCCGCAGGCGGCACAGGTCCATGTACAGCGCCTCGCGGGCCGTCGGGTCGGGCCGGGCGGCCGGCGACGACTCGGGTGCGGGCTGCGGCTGCTGCGGCGGCTCCGCGAGGGGTCCCGGTTCCGGCTTAGGCTTGTCCGCCTTGGGAGCGAGCGGCTCCAGGCCCGCCAGCGGCTCTTCCCCGGCGAAGGACTTCAGGCCCGCGCGCGGTTTGGGGAGCTTCAGCTTGGGGGGCTTGCGGGGTTCTCGCGGCGGCTTTGACGAGCGCGACGCCGGCTGGGTGACGACGATCTCCATCGGCGGAAGCTGTTCCGCCATGGATCGCAGGCGGGCCAGCTCCGCCTGCTCGGCCGAAAGGTCCCGCGTCGGCCCGAGACGTCGGACGTCGGCCAGCAGGGCCTCCGTGCGGCGGAGCACCACGTCCACCGGGTCCCGGTCGGCCGGCAGGATCATCGCGTCGCGGCGGAGCACCTCCTCGGCCGGGGGCTGCCGCCGCCGATCGGCTATGGCCGCCATGAGGTCCGCCAACTGCGCCCGCCACTCCGCCGCCAGGTCGAGCCGCACCGGCTCGTCGCCCTGCGCGGCTGCCGCCGCGCGGGCCTGGCCCGGGGCGATCGCGCCCAGCCAGATCGCCAACGCCGATGCCGAAACGAGCTTCCACCACGTACACGTCGTGCCCATGGCTCAGGGACTCCTCTGAGGGAACGTGTTCCTCATGGGCCTTAACCCGCCAGTGGTCGCGCCGCATCGGGGGAAATCGCCTGCCCACCGTGCATTTCGGCAGATGCCTTCCGGCCCGGCAGGTCCCTGCCTCGACCTCGGGAAGCGGCTCGTGATCGACAAGCCCACCCCGACCTCGCAAGCGTGGGCATGTCAGGATACATCGGGCGAGGGGTTGTACGATCCCCCGGAGCGCGGTAGACTGATCGGCAGTTCCGCTTCACCCAATACCGACAAGAACTGACCTTCCCAGTGCCGGATCGCACGGTTTCCGTCCGACCGGCAGCCAAGAGTTGTCTTCCATGAGGACGTTGCCACGACCAATCTGGTTGGGCCTGTTGGCGGCCTGCGGCATTCTCGCGGTCCTGGTCATCGTTGCGCGGCGGCTTCCGCAGCCGCGGCCTGAGAGCAATCCTCCTGACCTGTCGGAACACCCGATTTACTCCCGATACGACCTCGCCGCCGGAGATGCGATCATCCACTTCGGCACGCAGCCGCTGTGGGCCTTCGCGGGGAACGTCAACCAGGCCATGGCCCGGGACCTGATCCTCCGCGAGGAATTGGGCAATCTCGGCATGGAGATCCGGTTCCATTCCTTCCTGACAGGCGCTGACATCAACTACTTCGTCGAACGCGGCGACGTCGACGGCGGGATCTGTGCCGACATGGCCCTGCTTCGCGTCGCCGGCCGGCTTCCGATGGTTGTCCCTGCCATGGTGGATCAGGGCTACGACGAGATCGTGGCCCGCAGGGCGTTGCGCATGGAGCAGTTGAAGGGCAGGCGCATCGGTGTGCCGCTGGGCACGTCCACGCACCACACGCTGCTGGAGGGGCTGAAGCTGCACGGTTTGAGCGAGGCCCAGGTCACGGTGGTCCCGATGGACGCCACGGAGATGGCCGAGGCCCTTGCGGAGAAACGGATCGACGCCTGCGGCATCTGGGAGCCGCTGACTACGGCCTTGCTCGCGCGTTGCCCCGGCAGCGCCGTGATCCATCGTGGGCGGTACCTGGGATTCGTCTGCTTCACCAAGTCGTTCGCCGATCGACACCCCGAGGCGGTCCGGCTGATCCTTGCCGCACAGGTCCGGGCCGTCGCCTGGATGCTGCGGGACAGGGAGAACGTGCATCGCAGCACGCGGTGGACTGCCGAGGCCTGTCAGGCCCTCACGCCGGCGATGCCCTTTCCCTACGAGGCCAAGCACCTGACGGAAATGGTCATTCATGCCAGCGCGATCAGCCGCATCCCCGTCATCCCCTCCTCGGCCATGGCGGACGAGGGCCAACTCGCCCGCGAACTGGAGTTCCTCAGGGCCCTGGGGCACCTGCCCGATGGGGTGGAATGGCCGGCGATTCGCGCCATGTTCGACAGTGCGATTCTCTTGCAGATCTTTGCCGACAGCGGCAGGTACAGGCTCGACGAGTTCAGATACGAGGGAAGGGACACGCCCTGAACGAAGCAGAGGCACAATCACCACGTCGCCCGCGGGAAAGGCTCGTTCTGGGCCTTCGGGCGCGGATGTTGCTGTATACCGGGGGACTGCTCGCGATGGTCCTCGCCCTGGTCACGCTGGCGGTGGTTCTCGGGGTCCCCTTCACCGACTGGCAGGGCGTCTACCTGTACGAACAAGGCGAGGCCGCCCGGCATCTTAGCGTGGTGGCCGACCTGAAGAAGGAACGCTTCCTTCTCTGGCTGGAGCAGCGGAAGGGCAATCTCCGCGCGCTGTCGCAGAACGGCGTGGTCGAGAGATCGCTCAAGGGCCTTCCCGCCGAGATCAGGGACAGGCAAGCCAGGGGCGAAGACCCCAATGCCTTGTGGGCGGCCGTTGCCGCCGGCCCGGACTACGAGGCCCTCCAGCAACGCCTGGGCGTGGTCATGGGCAGCTACGGCATGTTCGAGCGCATCCGTGTGGTCGATCCGGAATTGGGCATCATCATCGCCTCCACCGACGGCGTGGGCCTGGGTCGCGACGTTACGGGCAGGCCGTGGTTCTCTCTCCCCTTGGCGCGTCCGAACGACGAGTGGGTACGAGTGCTGCGGGACCCTCTCGTCGGCCGACCCTATATGACGATCGCTACCGCCGTCTGCGACTTCGAGCTTGCTCGGGCCGGCCACAACAAGGTGATCGGCATCCTGGTCGCCTACATCGACACCGACGAGTTCATCAAGCCCATGCTGTACACCGGAGGGGGCTTGGGCGCTACCGGGGAGATCGTGCTGGTGGACGGGGATCGCCGCATCCTGATGAGCCTGGCCCACCCCCTTGCGGACGGCAGCATGGCCGTCGAGCTCGAGCAGCAGGTCCCCACCAAGCCCGCCGGACTGGCCACCATGGGCAAAGAGGGCCTGATCGGTGCCGAGGACTACCGCGGCGTGGGCGTGCTGGCGGCGTACCGACACCTGCCCATCGACCCCGACCAGGATTGGGGCATGGTGGTCAAACGGGACGAGGCCGAAGTGCTGGTCTCGGTCAGGCAAGTCGTGGCGTGGGCCGTCGTGGTCGGCGGAGCGGGGTTGCTGGTGGGCCTGGTGTTGCTCCTGGGCATTGTCACCCGGGTCGCCGCGCCGATCCAGGCACTCAGCCGGGCCGCCCTGGAGGCCCAGGGGGGGGATCTGTCCGTGCGAGCGACGGTCCACAGGCGGGACGAGGTCGGTCGCCTTGCCGGATCGTTCAACGCCATGATCGAACGCATCCAAGGCTCGCAGAGGGCCCTGGAGACGCGCGTGAAGGAGCGGACATCCCAGCTCCAGGGCGCGAACGAACGATTGGCCCGGGAGATTGCCGAGCACAAGCAGACCGAGGAGGAGCGGGGGAAGATGGAACGCCAGTTCGTGCAGGCGCAGAAGATGGAAGCCGTCGGCCAGTTGGCCGGCGGGATCGCCCACGACTTCCGCAACCAGCTCACCGTGATCAAGGGCTATGGGGAGATCCTACTTCGGCATGGGCAGATCGGCGAGGAAGACCGGCAGTCCGTTCTGGAGATCCTGAAGGCGGCGGACCGCTCAGCGGCTGTATCGGCGGACCTGCTGTCCTTCAGCCGCAAACAGAGCCTCCGGCCGGAGGTCGTCGCCCCGGGTGACCTCGTCGAGGAGATTGTCAAGTCGCTGCGCCAGGCGATCCCCGAGAACATCGAGCTGTCCGCCGTGCGCAGCGGAGGCCCGGGGCACATCATGGTCGACCCAGGCCAACTGCGGCACGCACTGACGAACCTGGCCATCAACGCTCGCGATGCGATGCCCGGCGGCGGGCGAATCACCATCGAGACCTCCAACGCGCTGCTGGATCAGGCCTACGCCGCATCGCACGTCGACGTCATCCCTGGCGCGTACGTGATGATGTCCGTCAGCGACAGCGGCGAGGGCATGGCCCCGGCGACCTTGGCGAAGGTGTTCGACCCGTTCTTCACCACCAAGCCAGTGGGCAAGGGCACGGGGCTTGGACTGGCGATGGTCTACGGCTTCGCCCGGCAGAGCGGCGGACACGTCGCCGTCTACAGCGAGCCCGGACAGGGGACGGTGTTCCGGCTGTACTTCCCGCGGGTCGATGCCGATGCCGGGCCGGGCCAGGCCGATCAAGTGCTTGCATCGCCCCTGCCGCGCGGCGTCGGCACCGTGCTGGTGGTCGAGGACGATCCGGCAATACGCCGGCTGATTCAGCAGACGCTGGAGGGCTGCGGGTATACCGTCGTCGCCGCCGCCGGGCCCGAACAGGCCCTTTCCATCGCCTGCCAGGGCGGGCTGCGAGTCGATCTGCTGCTGACGGACGTGGTCATGCCGGGCCTGGACGGCTTCGAGCTGGCCAGGCGGATTGTCGAGAGGGACCCCGCGACCCAAGTGCTCCACATGTCCGGACACGCCGCCGATGCGATCGCCAAGAGAGGCCCGACGCCGGTAAACGCCCCGATCCTGACCAAGCCGTTCTCCACCCGCGCCCTGGCCGAAGCCGTGCGGGACGCGCTGCGGGGAACGCCGAAGGCCGACAACTGAGCAGGCCCTCACGGCTGTATCCCCGGCGGCCTGCACAACCCGACGACAGGGGCAAGCCGGCATGCTCCGGAAAGCGGGCGACCGGGCGCGGGGCGTCGCGGCGGATGCCGTGACCGGTCAGGGGGAAGGCACGGCGCAAAGAGCGCGGATCGGGTGCGGGGCGGCCCTTGGGGGACGGAACGTGACGGGCCAAGCCGTGTTCTACTGCGCGAGGTGACCCATGCGATTCCCGCTGACAGGTCTGGGTGTCGTCTGGCTCGCGGCCATGGGAGCGGTCGGGCAGAGCAATGCGCCCGCGGCCACGCAGCAGGAGGCGTCCCTGGCCGAGCTGCCGCATTGGCCGGTGGGGATGAAGCTGCCCGCCAGCCTGACGGCGAACTGGAAGCCCGCGA
>Ga0307379_10012566_pt1 | contig 11030 bp, 8 predicted proteins | sample UN2MG_FD_202237 | JGI IMG/M metagenome (GOLD analysis project Ga0307379, IMG submission 202237) | Soil microbial communities from Risofladan, Vaasa, Finland - UN-2 | ecosystem: Environmental > Terrestrial > Soil > Coastal area > Acid sulfate soil | place: Finland: Risofladan, Vaasa | collected... | reverse complement strand
TTCTGGATTACGCCTTCCAGCGTTGGAAGCACGAACAGGACATCAAGATGACGACCCAGGAAGTCCGCGAGGAGATGAAGCACCTGGAAGGCAGTCCGGAGACCAAGGCCCGGCGCCGCCAGGTCCAGCGTCAACTGGCGATGAACCGTCTTTCCGACGCGGTGCCGAAGGCCGACGTGGTGATCACCAACCCGACCGAGTTGGCGGTGGCCATCCAGTACGAGCCGGAGACGATGGCGGCGCCGATCGTGGTGGCCAAGGGGGCGGGCGTGCTGGCCCAACGGATCCGCAAGCTGGCCCTGGAGCACGGGATCCCGATCGTGGAGAAGAAGCCGCTGGCCCAGGCTCTCTACCGCGACGTCGACGTGAACCGGCCCATCCCGCAAGACAAGTACGCGGTGGTGGCCGAGGTGCTCGCGTACGTCTATCAACTCCAAGGCAAGAAGATTCCCGATCCCCCGGCCAACGCGGCGTAGTCGGTTCACGGCACCACCAGATCATCAACTTTGCGAATGCCGGGGATTTCGCCTTCCGTGATGTCTTCATAGAGATCCTTGAGATGGTCTTTCAAATCCTCAAGGGTATCGCCTTGGGTCATGTAATCCGGATAGTCCTGAAGATAACCAATCCAGAAGTCTTCCGCCTGCCAATAGACGATCTTGACTGTCTGCATGTCTATTCTCCCGACGCCGTCCATGCGGCAATCTCAATCATATCGATCCCCGCGCCCATTGTACCAACTCGGACGGCTGGCGGCAAATACCACGCACGGGTGTCACGAAAACTGTCGCCAATGCAGGCGCTCCGCCATCGGCTCCCGCTGGACCCTCACACGCTGGCCGGCTCGGTGGCGTAGCCGTATTGCTCGATGAACTTGGACCAGCGGCGGCGGATCTCGGCGCGGGTTTCGTCGGAGATTTCGTAGCGGTTGGTCTGGTAGTCCTTCTGATCCGCCACGTACTGCTCCAGCGCCGGCAGCACCTGGTCGAATTCGCCCAGTTCCAGGTGCTCGTAGATCGAGCGCGTCTGCCCGATCGGGTCTTTGACCAGATCCTCGTAGCGGACCTCGCAAAAACGCGACGGCTCGACCAGCGCCCGATCTCGCTCCAGCGCCGCGTACATCCGGTTGAACGTCTCGAAGACGTACTCGTCCAGGCCCTCGAACTTGGGAACCTGCAAGCCGTCGCGCCGATAGAGACGCTTCCAAAGATAGACCGTCGAAACGAAGACGGTGACCGGGTCGCGGACGATGTGTACGAATCGGGCGTCGGGAAACATCTCCAACAGCGTCTTGATCCGCGCCGTGTGCGGCGGCGACTTGAGCACGATTCGCCGGGCGTCCCGCACGGTGATGCACTTGAGAAACCACATCAGCGCCCGCTTCCAGCGAGCCAACGCCTCGGGAGGCAACCCCCGCAGATCCAGGTACTCCGGATACTGCGGCGGCCGGTTGGCGAAGGCGATCGTCAAGATGGGCGAGGGAACGCCCATATTGCACATGGCGAATTCGTCTTCCTGGGGGCGGCGGGCGTCGAACTTCATGTTGTCCATCGGACGCTTCGACGGCATCATCCGCCGGATCAGGCCGCCGAGGAACCAGGTCGATACGAGGAAATGGTTCGGGGCGAAGCACATGCAGGCGTCCGGGTAGGTGTGCCGGCGGTCGAGCACCATCAGTTCGTGCAGCAGCGTGGTTCCCGACCGCCAGTGGCCGATGACAAAAATCGGGGCTTTCTCGATCTCGGTCCGCGCGATCCGGCGGCCGTAGATGAGTTTCTGAATTGCCCAGAGCGCCAGGTGCATGAGCGTCAGCATGGAGATGATCAACGTCATCCCCACCCGGCTGGGCGAGACGGCAAATCGATTTCGCCCCAGCAGGCGGAACCACCCGGTGATCCACATCCCGTTCCAGAACCGCATGTGCCAGAAGCGTTCTCTGGCGCCCTGTTCCCCGGGTTTTTTGTCAGCGGCAGCCGCCATTACCATTCCTCGATCGTTCGGCCAGTCCGGAGGGGGATTAGTTCTCCGGTAGAGGCCATTGCCCCTAATATTGATCGGCAGGCAGTTTTCCCAATTCACCTACCCCTCTCATTTACTCCACGGGAATTCACCATCTTACCAGATTCGGACCCCGCAAGGCAAGGTCTTCACCGGCGGCGTTCTCGGCGTGATGACCATCGCCGGTGACGTGGTTCTCCGCCAAACCGACCTGGACACCCTCGGCCCTTTTCGGTACTGTCTCCCCACTTCTCTTCTACCTCGTTCATACCTCGTTCGACGACGGCATCCGGAGAAACGGATGGCTACGGGAGCTGCGCCGCCAGCGGCGGCGTCGGGTTCTTCGGCCCGAATCCAGGACCTGATCTTGCCGGTGGGGATCATCGCCAGCGTGCTGGTGATCATGGTCCCGCTGCCGTCTGCGCTGATGAACTTCCTGCTGGCGGCGAACATCACGGTCGCCGTGATCATCCTGCTCACTACGATCTACGTGCGAACTCCGCTGGAGTTCAGTGTTTTCCCCTCGCTCTTGCTGACCACGACCCTCTTCCGCCTGGTGCTCAACGTCGCCACCACCCGATTGATTCTCACCCAAGCCGAGACGGACGGGATGCTGGCGGCCGGCGGCGTGATCAAGAGCTTCGGGGAGTTCGTCGCCGGCGACCGGATCGTGGTCGGGCTGATCATCTTCGCGATCATCGTGCTGATCCAGTTCGTGGTGATCACCAAGGGGGCCACGCGAATCAGCGAGGTGGCCGCCCGATTCGCCTTGGACGGCATGCCGGGCCGGCAGATGGCCATCGACGCGGACCTCAACGCCGGCATCATCGACGAGCGCGAAGCCCAACGCCGCCGCGAGGAAATCACCCAGCAGGCCGACTTCTTCGGCGCCATGGACGGTGCCAGCAAATTCGTCCGCGGCGACGCCATCGCCGGAATCGTGATCACGCTGATCAATATCATCGGCGGGCTGGTCATCGGCACGGTCGAAGCGGGGATGAGCCTGGGCGAGGCGGCGGCGCTGTTCACCAAGTTGACCATCGGCGACGGACTGGTCAGCCAGGTGCCCGCCTTGCTGATCTCCCTGGCGGCCGCTCTGCTGGTCACCCGAAGCAGCCAACGGATCAATCTGCCCAGGGAAATCCTCCGGCAGGTCTTCTCGCGTCCCCCGGCGCTGGCGGTGGCCGGAGGGTTCCTCGGCGTGTTGATCTTCACCAGCCTGCCGAAAATCCCGTTGATCCTGCTCGGCGCCGGTTGTGCCGCGTTGGCGGTGATGCTCTCGCGCAAAACGGCCCAGGTGAAAGCCACCGACGACGCCAAGAAGAAGGCCGAAGCGTCCAAGCCGGCCGACGAACGCATCGAGGATTACCTGGCGGTCGACCCGATGGAGGTGGAGATCGGCGTGGGGTTGATTCGCCTGGCCGATCCGCGCCGCGGCGGTGATTTGCTCGAGAGGATCCAACGGGTCCGCCAGAACGTGGCTTCCGAGATCGGCATCATCCTGCCGAAAGTCCGCATCCGCGACAACATGCGCCTGGAGCAGACCCAGTACCGCGTCAAGATCGGCGATATGCCGGTGGCCGAAGGGACGGTGCACCCGAACATGTTCCTGGCGATGGACTCCGGCGTGACCACCGGCAGGGTGATGGGAGTGACGACGAAGGACCCGGCCTTCGGGACGCCGGCCGTGTGGATCGAGCCGTCCGTGCGCGACCAGGCCGAGATGTTCGGCTACACGGTGGTCGAGCCGGGTAGCGTGGTCGCCACCCACCTGACCGAAACGGTTCGCCGCCACGCCGACGAGATCCTCACCCGCGACGCCGCCAAGCACCTCGTCGACGAGTTGAAGCAGACCTCGCCCGCCGTGGTCGACGAACTCATTCCCGAGGCGATGAAACTGGCCGAGGTCCAGCAGATCCTGCAGATGTTGTTGCGCGAGGGGGTTCCCATTCGCCAGCTCGGCGCGATCCTGGAAACGCTCGGCGACTACGCGCCCCGGTCGAAGGACCCCGTGCTGTTGACCGAGTACGTGCGGCATCGGCTCGCGCGGACCATCTGCACCAAGTACCGCGACGAGGAGAGCCGCTTGCACGTGGTCACGCTCGACCCGGCGCTGGAGGACCGGATCCGGGCGGGCTTCGACCACAACGAGCACGGGCTGTTCATCCGCATGTCGCCGCAGGCGGTGGAAGCGACCTGCCGCCAGATCGTCGGCGAAGTCGAGAAACTCACCGCCGGCGGCCATCCGCCCGTCGTGCTGGTCAGCCCGCAGATCCGCGCCGCGTTGAAACGGATGACCACCCCGCACATCCCGCAGCTTGTCGTCCTCAGCTACAACGAGGTCACCCGCGACACGATCGTCGATTCGATGGCCATGGTCACTGACGCGAAGTGAGCAACCCATTGGACCACGAACGAGAAGCAGTTGAATCATGCGACGCTCGAACCAGCTTCGAAACACCACAAACGCCCGCCGACTGCGTTCGGCGGGGTCGCCTCACCGCAATCCGAATCCCGATCCATAATCCCTATCCCTAACCCTCAACGCGGCCTTTGGCTGCAGCCGAACGGCGGGCAAGCCCGCCCGCTAAACGGTGTTTTCACGACTGGTTACGTGAAACCCCCAGCCCCCAGCCCCCAGCCCGCAACCCCCAGCCCCTATCCCCTGACCCCTAGCCCCTAACCCCCATCGAGCCATGGAAGTACGAACCTACCGCGCGACGACGATGCACGAAGCACTGGCGTTGGTGCGTCGCGAACTGGGGCCGGACGCGGCCGTGTTGCACACTCGGGAAGTCCGCGCCGGCCGGTTCTTCGGCTGGTTTCCCGGACCACGGCAGATCGAAGTCACGGCGTCGCGGCACGTGAACGTTCCCAGCCGGTTCCCGCCGCCGCAGGACCGCGCCCCCGAGGTGGTCGCGCCAAAAGCTCCCCGGCACGCGCCGGCGGCCCGGGCTCAGGACCCGCACCTGCCCGACCAGGTGCAGGGCCAACTGAAGGATCTGCAAGCGATGGTCCAGGAACTCTGCCGGCATTCGAAATCCGAGCATCGTCGCGACCTGCCCGAGGAGCTGTTCCGGCTGTTCACCGATCTGCTCGACGCCGAGTTGAGCGAGGAGCTGGCCCGCGAGCTGGTCGAGCGGATCCGCGACGAGGCGGCCGGGACCGAGTTGTCCGACCCGGTTCTGCTGAAGGCCCGCATCGCGCGGATGCTCGAAGCGGAGATTGCCGTCACCGGTCCGATCTCGGTCACGCCCGGCCGCCGCCGGCTGGTGGCGCTGGTCGGCCCGACCGGCGTGGGCAAGACCACGACGATCGCGAAGTTGGCGGCCAATTACCGCTTGAAGGAGAAACGCCGCGTCGGATTGATCACCGTCGACACCTATCGGATCGCGGCGGTCGAGCAGTTGCGGACTTATGCCGACATCATCGATCTGCCGATGCAGGTGGTCTCCACGCCGCGCGAAATGTGCGAGGCCATACGCCGCATGGGCGACCTCGACCTGATCCTGATGGACACGGCCGGCCGCAGCCCGAAGGACGAAGTCAAGATCCAGGAACTCCGGACCTTCCTGACCGAGGCCGAGGCCGACGAGGTCCACCTGGTACTCAGCAGCGTGGTCGGCTCGCGGGCCTTGGTGCAAACGGCCGAGCGCTTCGCCCCGGTCGGCACCACGGCGGTGTTGTTGACCAAGCTCGACGAAGCGACCGGCCTGGGCAACGTGATCCCCGTGCTCCGATCGAGCCAACTCCCGCTGAGCTACGTGACCAACGGACAGAGCGTGCCGGACGACATCGAAATCGCCAATCCCCATCGCCTGGCCCGCTGCATCCTCTCCGCAAAGGACCAGTAGGTCAGGGCTTGCCCTGACGAAATCGAGGACCACGGCTTGCCCTGACGAAATCGAGGACCACGGCTTGCCCTGACGAAATCGAGGACCACGGCTTGCCCTGACGAAATCGAGATTCCAGGCTTGCCCCAACGAAATCAAGCAGTCGGCAGGAAAATCCATCAGTGCACGATCAGGCAAATCAACTGCGACGACTCGTTCGCGACCGCAGTGAAGCGGACTTCCCGCAGCGCGCACGCCGTCCGCGCCTCGTATTGCTTGCCGGCGGAAAAGGCGGCGTGGGCACGACGACCGTCGCCGTCAACCTGGCCGTGGCTCTGGCCCGCCGTGGATTGCGAACCGGTCTCGTCGACGCCGATTCTCGCGGCGGCGACGTCGCCGTCCTCTGCGGCCTGGAGGAACGGTTCACGCTGGCCGACGTGATTGCCCAACGGCGGACTTTGCCGGCATCGCTTCAATCGGGGCCCGGCGGAATCCGCGTCCTCGGCGGCGACTGGCGATGGAAGCAACTCCCGGGCGACAAGAACGTCCTCGGGAATCGATTGCTTACCCAGTTGGAAAGCCTCGACGAAAAAGTGGATCTGATGGTGCTGGATGTGGGAAACGGACCCAACGACGCGCTGCGGCCGATCGTGTGGGCTGCCGACGTCGTGTTGGCCGTGACCACGGCGGAAACGCCGGCCGTGCTGAACACCTACGCATGGATCAAAACCCTGGAGGCCGATGGGATCGCCGGCCATGTCGGCACGTTGGTCAACCAGGCGCCTTCCGCAACCGTTGCCCAAAGCGTGCAAGACCGCCTAAGGCGGGCCTGCCGCCGTTTCCTCGCCATGGATCTGCCCGGGGCCGGCCACGTTCCGGCCGATCCGGCAGTGGGGCGGGCTTCCGCCACCGGAGAACCGTTCGTGCTGGCCGCGCCCCGCAGCCCCGCCGCACGGCACGTCGACCGTCTGGCCCAAGCCGTCTCGACGTGGGACGCAAAGAATTCATCCCAATCCACAAACCGGAGGAAATCACGAAAACCCGAAAAAGAGGAAATATTGATTCAACCCTTGGCCGTGGCTAGCCGATAGTAAAGTCGTCTGTGGGCAGGCGAACTGCTGTTAAACTGGATCAGATGCACTAAGTTTAACGGCATCGAAGGACGAACTCGTGGCTCACATTTACGCCGGAATCCTCGGCTTTTTGGCCTTCCTGACCTCGCTGGCGCACGGCGCCTTGCACGGCGGCTCGGCCGAATCCATCCTGCTTCGCGCGTGGTGCCATTTGCTGGCCTTCGCAGCGATCGGGCTGGTGATCGGTTGGGTGGCCGAGCGGATCGTCGCCGATTCGGTTCGCGGAAGGTTGCTGGCCGAGTTGGATGCCGAGGTAATGAAACCACCTGCCGACTGACCGCCTTGCCAACGGGCGTACCGAGAAGGATCTCATCAAAGCGGCGCCGCCGGGCGCCATCATGGAGGAATGCATGGCAACGATTGTCGCTCCTGAAGACGTCGAGCAACTTTGGATCGAGTTCAAGAAGGACATGTCGAATCAGGAGATGCGCAACCGGCTGATCGAACTGTACTTGCCGTTGGTGAAGTACAACGGCGAGCGGATCTGGGCACGGCTGCCCGAAGGGGTCGAGTTGGACGACCTCATCTCGGCCGGGGTCTTCGGGCTGATGGACGCCATCGACGCCTTCGACCTTTCGCGGTGCGTGAAGTTCGAGACCTATTGCGTTCCCCGCATCCGCGGCGCGATGCTCGACGAGCTGCGCACCATGGACTGGGTTCCCCGGCTGGTCCGCAGCAAGGCCAGCAAGCTCAACGAGGCGATGAAGAACGTCGAGGCCCGGCTCGGCCGCCATCCCACCGAGATCGAATTGGCCGCGCAGTTGGAGATCACCGTCCCCGAACTGGAGAAGATGATCCTCGACGCCAACGCGGTGAACCTGATCAGCCTGAACAAGAAGTGGTACGAGACCGACAGCTACAAGGACGTCCGCGAGATCGACATCCTCGAGGACAAGAAGGGCGAAGACCCCACCAAGCGGATCCAGAAGAACGACCTGATGCGGCTGGTCACCAAGGGCCTCAACCGCAACGAGCGGCTGATCATCATCCTCTACTACTACGAAGAGCTGACGATGAAAGAGATCGGCGCCACGCTCGATCTTTCCGAAAGCCGCGTCAGCCAAATGCACAGCTCGATCGTCCAGCGCCTGCAAAGCCAGTTGCACCGCCGCCGCCCGGAGTTCGGCGGTTGACGGTTGGGTGCCACTGGCCGCTTGCCGGCCAGTGCCGAAGACGAGCGGTCGCACGGGCTGACAAGCAGCCCGTGGCACCCGCCAATCGAAGATGGATGGAGCACTGCCTGTTCGCGGCAGTTCCCGGCCTAAGCTACCGATCCTTCTCTTCTCCCGCCAGCATCTCCTGCCACTGCTGGATCAACTTTAGCGCCCGCATCGGGCTGGTGGCGTTGACGTCGAGCTTGCGGACCTCGTCCAACAGCGGGTGCTCCGCCGGGCCGAAGAGCGTGAGCTGGATCTCGCGGGGCTTCGGGGCGTCGATCGGGCGGGCGATCTTCGCGCGGCCGGAGGCGTCGAGATGCTCTTCCTCGAGTTGGTACAAGATGTCCTTGCTCCGCTGGACGACCTCCTTGGGCACGCCCGCCAGCCGGGCGACGTGGATGCCGTAGCTCTTGTCCGCCGAGCCGTCGACGATCTTGTGCAGGAAGACCACTTCCTCCTGCCACTCGCGGACCGCCACGTTGAGATTCTTCACCTGCTTAAGCGATTGCTCCAGGTCGGTCAGCTCGTGGTAGTGCGTGGCGAAGAGCGTGCGGCAGCCGATCCGGTCGTGCAGGTATTCGACCACCGACCAGGCCAGCGAGATGCCGTCGTAGGTGCTCGTGCCCCGGCCGATCTCGTCCAAAATCACCAGGCTCCGCTTGGTGGCCGTGTTCAAGATCCGGGCCGTCTCGGTCATCTCGACCATGAACGTGCTCTGGCCGCGGGTCAGCTCGTCGCTGGCGCCCACCCGGGCGAAAATCCGGTCGGCGATCCCGATCGCGGCCTGCTTGGCCGGCACGAAGCTGCCGATCTGGGCCATCAACGTGATCAGGGCCACCTGGCGGATGTAGGTGCTCTTGCCCGCCATGTTCGGCCCGGTGATCAGCAGGATCGTGCCCGACTCGTCGCCGGCCGTGGTGTCGTTGGGGACGAAGGTGCCGTCCGGCTCGACGATATCCAGCACCGGGTGCCGCCCGTCGATGATCCGCAGCACGGGCTCTTCGGTCATCTCCGGCCGGCAGTAGTTCCGCTCCCGGGCCAGTTCGGCCAACGCCGCCAGCACGTCGATCCGGGCGAGCACCGCGGCGGTCGATTGCATCCGCCGTCGCGAGGCGGCCACCGCGTCGCGCAGCTCCAGGAACAGTTCGTACTCCAGCTCCTTCGCCTTCTCGTCGGCCGTGAGCACCTTCTCTTCGTATTCTTTCAACTCCGGCGTGATGTACCGCTCGGCGTTCTTGAGCGTCTGCTTGCGGATGTAGTTGTCGGGCACCTTCTCGCGGTGCGTGTTGGTGATCTCGATGTAATAGCCGAACACCCTGTTGAAGCCGACCTTGGCGGGAATGCCGGTCCGCTGCGACTCGTGGGCCTGATACTGGGCGATCCACTGTTTCCCGCCGCGGGTCAGCTCGCGCAGCTCGTCGAGCCTGGCGTGGAACCCCTCGCGGATGAAGCCGCCCTCGCGCGCCAGGAGCGGACAATCGTCGACCAGCGCCGCATCGAGCTTGCTCCGCAGATCGACGCACAGATCGATTTCGGCCTCCAACTGGCCAAGCAGCGGGCTGTTGCGGCCGGTCAGCTTGGCCTTCACCCCGGGCAGACATCGCAGCGTGCGGCCCAGGAAGCTCAGGTCCCGCGGGCTGGCCCTGCCGGTGCTCACTCGGGCGAGTAGCCGCTCGACGTCGTACACCCGCCGCAGTGCGTCCCGCAGATCGGCCGAGAGCGACGGCTGGGCGACGAGTTCTTCCACGGCTTCGTGCCGGGCACGGATGGCGTCGATCTCCACCAGCGGATTGGCCAGCCAGTCGGCCATCATCCGCGAGCCCATCGCGGTGACCGAGCGATCGAGCACGGCCAGCAGCGACCCGTCGCGGCGGCCGTCGCGGATGGTGCGGGTGATTTCGAGGCTCCGGCGGCTGGCCTCGTCGATCTCCAGCGTGCCGGTCGACCGATAGGGGATCAGGCGATCGACGTGGTCCAGCGAGTTCTTCTGCGTCTCGTTGAGATAGTCGAGGATCGCGCCGGCGGCCCGAATCGCCTGCACGTCTTCCGGGGCGTCGTTGAATCCGAAGCCTTCCAGCCCGGCCGTGCCGAAGTGCTTGGACAACGCCTCGCGGCCGGTCTGATAAGCCAACGCCCAGGCCGGACGCCGCGTGACCATCATCTGCTCGTCGCGCACGCCGGGCAGCGGTTCGGCGTCTTCGCTCAAGAGACACTCGGCCGGCGCGATTCGGGCGAGCTGGTCGGTCACGCGGTTGGCCGGGAAGCCGGCCGCCACGAACCGCCCGGTCGAAAGCTCGACCCAGGCCACGCCCGCCGGATCGCCGGGCGCGACGGCCGCCAGGTAGTTGCTCTCCCGCGGGTCGAGCATCGCCTCGTCGGTGACCGTGCCGGGCGTGACGATGCGAGTGACTTCGCGGCGGACGAGCCCCTGGGCCTGTTTGGGATCTTCGACCTGCTCGCACACGGCCACCCGCATCCCGGCCGCGATCAGCTTGGCCAGGTAGCTTTCCAACTGGTGGTGCGGAAAGCCGGCCATGGGGATGGGGTTCTCGCCCTTTTCGCGGCTGGTCAGCGCCAGGTTGAGCGTGCGTGCGGCCGTTTTGGCGTCGTCGTGGAAGAGTTCGTAGAAATCGCCCATCCGAAACAGCAGCAGCGCATCGCCGCACGCCTGTTTCGCCTGCTGATACTGTTTCATCATCGGGGTGGTCGCCATGCCGCTATGCTAGCAGATCGTTCGGCCGCGGCTCAAGGGGGTGCCATTTAGCCGCCGAACTTGTTCGGCACGTTTCGCGACCCTTTGCGTGTTTCCCGCACCGGCGCGCCGAACAAGTTCGGTGGCTGAATGGGGTCCATCAGAATTCGAATGGGAACGCCGTCACGAACGACCAACGTTGTCGCGGTTTACCTTC
>Ga0307379_10012564_pt1 | contig 11031 bp, 8 predicted proteins | sample UN2MG_FD_202237 | JGI IMG/M metagenome (GOLD analysis project Ga0307379, IMG submission 202237) | Soil microbial communities from Risofladan, Vaasa, Finland - UN-2 | ecosystem: Environmental > Terrestrial > Soil > Coastal area > Acid sulfate soil | place: Finland: Risofladan, Vaasa | collected... | reverse complement strand
CCAACCGCCTCGCCCGACGGCGATGGCGAATGGTGAGTCGTGTGTCCCCGTTGTCAACCATGGCATCCCAGGGTAAGGACTCGTCGCCCTGGTGGCAATGGCGGGCGACGGCGTGTACGCACTGCCGTTCAAGGCATTCCGGCTGCCGAAGAATACAATTCGGCTTCCGATCAAGGCCAGCGCAGCGCGCCGACCATCCGCAGCGCCGCCACCGCGGCCAGCACGAGTACCAGCCAGTTGAAGAGCTTCTGGGGGACGATTAGGAAGAGCCGCTTGCCCAACAGCGCCCCGACCACGACCGCCGGGAGCAGGACCAGGCCGAACTGCAGCGTGCCGGGCGTGATCATCCCCATCGCCAGAAACAGGGGGACCTTGGTCACGTTGACGATCAAGAAGAACCACGCCCACGTGCCCATGAACTGCTCTTTGGGAAGCCCGCGGCTGATCAGATAGACACTCATCACGGGACCGGCTGCGTTTCCCACGGTCGTGCCGAACCCGGCCAACAGGCCCGCAGCGGCCACGAACCACCAGCGGCCGGGCATTCCCTCCCAGCCGAACCGCTGGCGTCCCCCTTCCATCGCCAGCAGGGCCAGGACGAGCCAGCCCAGCACCAGCTTGAACTGCTGGTGGTCGACGAACAACAGGACCAGCACGCCGGGCACCATCCCCACCGCGACGTAGGGCAAAAGTCCGCAGAGCCGCTTCCAGTCGGCGTGCTGCCGGTAGAATCGCACGGCGAACACGTCGCCTACGAGCAGCAGGGGCAGGATCGCCCCGACCGAGAGCTTCTCGTTGCCCGCAAACGCCTCGGTCATGAACACGATGGCCGGGATCGACACGCCGGGGATTCCCGTCTTCGAGAGTCCGACCAGCAAGGTCGCGACCAGGCCCAGCAGGTAGTGGGTCAAATCATAGTCCATCGGCGCGCTCCCCCTTGTTCCCAGGCTCTGCCTGGGAACGCACTACTCGGCAGGCTCTGCCTGCCTCCCCGTGCTGCACTACGGCCCTCAACCACGTCTCGCTCAGGGCGAGGCGGAGCCTCGCGTTAGTGCGTTCCCAGGCAGAGCCCGGGAACGAGATCGCGAGGGCGTGGGCACAAGGACGATTGGGGCCATCGCGTGTAGGGCTTCGGCGTCACTTTCCGGCCATCGCTTCGGTGAGGATCTTGGCGGTGCTCCGGCGCATGATCCGCGGGTCGACCGGCTCGCCCGCCTGGAGACACCGGCGGACCTCTTTGCCGGAGATGAACACCGGCTTCTCGTCGGCGTGATTCTCCATCAAGTCGACCCGGCCCATCGATTCGTAGTAGGCCGCGAAGCCGACCCGCAGCGGGGAGATCTTCAGATCGCCGGGCAAGTCCTCAAAAACCTCCTGGGCATCGAAGTCGCCCCAGATGGGCGTGCCGTCGTGGTACGGCGCGTCGGCGTGCTTGCGGCCGATGATGATGTCGGTGAACCCGAAATTCTGCCGATAGATCGCGTGCATCACCGCCTCGCTCGGGCCGCCGTAGAACATCTTGATGCCCAGGCCCAGGAGGATCACGCGATCGGGCACCGACTCGCCCCGCGGGCCCCACAACTCCGGATCGCTGTCGCCTTCGCCCAGGGCCCGGTTCTCAATCAGGGTCTCGTAGGTCCGCATCCGCACGTCGGCGTGCACGTCGTCGCCCTTGGTCTCGCCGATCAGCGGGTTGAGGCACGCGCCGGCGTTGTGCCCGGCCCGCAACAGCGTCTCCAGGCCGTAGACCAACGCGTACTCATGGGCTCGATGCAGGGGGTTCCGCGTCTGGAATGCCACCACCCGCTCCCAACCCTTCTCGGCCAACAGCCGTCGGACTTCGCGCGGCGTGAGCACGTACTTGCCGAACTGCGGGTGCTTCGGCTGGGGAAGGACCTGGATCGAGCCACCCAGGAGGTGGGTCTTGTCGGCGTCGGCCACCAGCACCATGTCGCCCCCAGGGTGGTCGGTTCGCTCGGTCCGGTAGACCTTGGTCAGATACTTTTTCTTGTCCCACCGAAACACGTCGCTGATCTGGAGCGTGGCGACGATCTCGCCCGACGTGTTCACCAACGCGACCTCTTGACCCGGTGACAACTCCCGGGCCATCGGCTCCGTGACCGGCAACGCGAGCGGAATCGCCCACGCGTATAGCTCCCCGTTGTGCTCGATCACCGACTCTTCCAGCACCCGATCGTAGGTGGCCGAATCCATGGGCCCGACCAACGGGCTGAGGCCGCCGTCGCCAAATCGGTAGACCGTCGACAAATCGGCCTCCGAAACGGGCACTCTGCTGAGCGTTTCCGCCCGGGCGTGGAAGTCATCGACCGCTTCGTCTTCAACGGTCCGACAGACAGGTTCCGTCAAGCCACCATGGGGGGGGATCAGATCGGCCATCGGCAGGTTTTCCTTCCTCCAATTCGTCAGTGTGGGAGCCCGGCCACGGGACCCCTTGAGACATGATCGTGTGCCAGTCCTTCCGGTTGCAGACGGTGTCTGCCCCCGTTTGCGGGCCCGGCAGCACTTCGCCAAGCTTGGCTCGGTGAGTTCCCGACAGCGGCAGCGATGCAGTCAAGCAATCTAGCAGTCAAGCTGGAAGAGACCGCCTCCCAAATACCCGACAGACCCGAAAAACCGGAGCACTGCGAGCATTCGCCGCTGGTCAAAGAACGAAGGCGTGCAGTATACGGGTCGCAGGAAAGCGATTCAACGGGAACATCACGCCGGCGCAGCGGCCGCAAGACCGCGCAGACGGCGAGGACGAAGGGAATCCGTTGAGAAACGGGGGCGCCCGGCGATGGTGAGGTGGGGGCGGTGCTCAACGGGATTGTGCTGACGACGCGAAGCGGGCCGCGACTCCCCCGCAACACCTCAGCGGGCGGCCAATCGCGGCCCCAGACACGGACGTGGTCCGGCGCCCTCAGATGTAGTACATCTGCCCGTCTTCTTGCTTCGCGCGGTCGAGCAGCTCGGCGAACGTGATCTCGCTGAGCATCTCGCGCTCCTTTGCGGCCACGTCCTTCCAAGCCTTCATCAACACCTTGACCGCCGGGGAATCGGGCGACGCGCTGGGGCTCTTGCCGTTGCCGCCCGCGGATGAGCCGTCGATCACGTCCATCACCTGGCCGAGCGACAAGTCCTCAGGCGGACGGATCAAGTGATAGCCTCCGGCGGCCCCCCGCGTGCTGGCCACGAAGCCGGCCCCCTTGAGCTGCAAGAGGATCTGAACCAGGAAACGGGGGGGGACATCGTGCCTTTCGGCGATCTTGCGAATGCGGACCGGCTCGCCGGACCCGTACCGGGAGGCCAGCTCCACCATCGCGATGCAAGCGTACTCGGTTTTCGCGGAAATCTTCATGACGTTTGTCCTTCTTGGATTTCGTTGGCGTTATCAGGCCCGACGCCCGTTGGTGGCAGTGAAAGCGCCAACCGAACTGCCCTTCTGGTCACACTACCGGCCAGCCTTCGCTGGCCCGAGTATCCTAATTTTACTGCTTTACTTGAAGAAATTAAGGCCTCCGTCCAGACAGATTCCCACAAATTCATGTGGGACTGCCCCCGAAGCGTCAACGGCCCCTATTGATTCCCCCTCTTGTGACTATTGATTGCCCTCCGCGGCCTGGCAGTGGTGGTCGCGTTCCCCTGGTCGGTCCCTGCTTTCTCCACCGGGCAATAGGGAAACTTGCAGAGCGAGCGGCCTTCTTGACGTTCTCGTCTCGCATGAATCCACACAAAGCATAGCTGATTGGAGAGTTGCGTCGATTCCGCCGACACCGCGTCCGGTTGGCGCCAAGGGCCTGTCTGGGAGCAGTCGGAGCAGTCGCAGCAGGGCCGATCGCGGTGTTCCCTCCGAGGACCTGATCGCGACCAGTCTCGCCCCCCGGATGGAGTGCTTGACTGATCCCGCCTCAATTGCCACGATTTGGCTCGGATAGCTCAGTTGTGTACTGGACACTTCCCAATCCCGACGAATCGGAAAGGCCAACCTCCGCGATGGCTGAAAAGGCATATCTGGCGATCGACATGGGCGCCTCGAGCGGGCGCCTCGTCGTGGGGCTCTTCGACGGGGAAAAGTTGCGGCTGGAGGAGACGTATCGGTTCGAGAACGGCCCGGTCGACGTGGCCGGAGGCCTCTATTGGGACCTCCTGGCCCAGTGGTCCCACGTGATCGCCGGCCTGCGGGCCGCCGGCAGCCGGTTCGGCGACCGGATCGCCAGCGTGGGCGTGGACACCTGGGGGGTCGACTTCGGGCTGTTGGGCCGGGGCGACGTCTTGCTGGGAAACCCCAGCCATTACCGCGACGCCCGCACCAACGGCATGCTCGAAAAGGCGTACTCGATCGTCCCCCGGGCGGAGATCTTCCAGCACAGCGGGCTGCAATTCATGCAGTTCAACACCCTCTACCAGGTGTTGGCGATGAGGTTGGCCGAGTCGCCGCTCCTGGAAATGGCCGAAACGCTCTTGATGATGCCCGACCTGTTCCACTGGCTGATGACCGGCCGGAAGTCGAACGAGTTCACCAACGCCACGACCACCCAGTTCTACAACCCCGTCAAAGCGGACTGGGCCACCGAACTGCTCGATCGGCTCGATCTGCCCACGGAAATCCTCGGCCCCATCGCCCAGCCGGGCACCAACCTCGGACCGCTCCGCCGGAGCCTGATCGCCGAAACGGGCTTGTCGGCCGCCCACGTCGTTCTGCCCGGCACCCACGACACGGCCAGCGCCGTCATGGCCGTCCCGGCCGCCAGCCAGCCCGGCGCACGCCCCGACTGGTGCTACATCAGCTCGGGCACCTGGGCCCTGATGGGCGTCGAGTCGCCCCAGCCCGTCGTCAACGACAAAGTGCTCCAGCTCAACTTCACCAACGAGGGGGGCGTGGGCGGCACGATGCGACTCTTGAAGAACATCACCGGCCTGTGGCTCGTGCAGGAGTGCCGCCGGGTGTGGAACCAGGCGGGCCGCGACTGGGGCTGGGAGGACCTGAACCAGCTCTCCGCCGCCGCCAAGTCGCTCGTCTCGTTCATCAACCCCGATGCCCACGACTTCCTCGCCCCAACCGACATGCCCGAGGCCATCCGCCAGTTCTGCCGCAACACCGGCCAGACGGTCCCGGACGACGAAGGGGCCGTGCTCCGCTGCGCCCTGGAGAGCATCGCCATGAAGTTCCGCCACGTGCTGGGCATGTGCGAGGAGCTCGCCGGCGGCCGGATCGAGACGATCCACATCGTCGGCGGGGGCACCCAGAACCGGCAGCTCTGCCAGGCCGCCGCCGACGCCTGCGCACGCCGCGTCGTGGCCGGACCCGTCGAAGCCACCGCCACCGGCAACCTGATGATGCAGGCGGTCGCCGCCGGCGATGTCGGCTCGATCGCCCAAGCCCGCGAAGTGATCCGAAACAGCTTCGCCGTCGAAGAGTACGACCCCCAAAACACCGCGGCCTGGGACGATGCGTATCAGCGCTTCCTGGCCGTCGTCGACAGCACGACATAGGCAGCCAGGTCCGCCGAGCCGCTTGCGGCTTCGCCCGCGCCGTCCCCCGGCCGCCCATTGCCCAATCTAACCACTTCTTCAAGGAGAAATCACGATGATCAACGTCGGTATCGCCGGACTCGGCTTCATGGGAATGACCCATTACAACGCGTACAAGAAAGTCCCGGGCGCCAAGGTCGCGGCGATCTGCGAGACGGATCCCGTGCGACTCTCCGGCGACTGGCGGTCGATCAAGGGCAACTTCGGCCCGCAGGGCGAAGTCGTCGACCTCGGCGACGTCGCCAAGTATCCCCAGCTCGAAGCGCTCATGGCCGATCCGAACATCGACATGGTCGACGTCTGCCTGCCGCCCCCGTTCCACGCCCGGGCGGCGATCGCCGCCTCGAAGGCGGGCAAGCACGTGCTGTGCGAGAAGGCGATCGCCCTGAAGCCCGAGGACGGCGTCGCCATGGTCGACGCGGCCAAACAAGCGGGCAAGCAACTGATGATCGCCCACGTGCTCCCGTTCGTGCCCGAGTACACCTTCGCCTACGAAAAAATCACCAGCGGCGAGTGCGGGCGCCTCTTGGGCGGGCACTTCCGGCGGATCATTTCGGACCCGTTGTGGCTCAAAGACTTCTACGACCCCGACGGCTGCGGCGGGCCGATGATCGACCTCCACATCCACGACGCCCACTTCATCCGCCTCCTCTGCGGCATGCCCAAGGCGGTCCACAGCGTCGGCCGGATGCGGGGCGAGGTGGCCGAGTTCTTCACCACGCAGTTCCTCTTCGACGACCCGACGCTCGTCGTCACCGCCACCTGCGGCGTGATCAACCAGCAGGGCCGCCCCTTCACCCACGGCTACGAGATCTACCTCGAAAAGGCCACGCTCCTCTTCGAGTCGTTCACCGAAACCCCCCTCACCGTCCTCACCGAGGACGGCCAGGTCGAAAGGCCCGACCTCGGCTCCCCCGACATGCTCGCCGCCTTCCCCATCGAGCTGGCCGAAGCCGTCCGCTGCGCCGAGAGCAACACCCCCTCGAACCTCCTCGACGGTGCGCTGGCCCGCGACGCCCTCATCCTCGGCCACAAGCAGACGCAGTCGATCGTCGAGCGGAGGAGGGTGGAAATCTGACGAGCTCACGGCCTGGCGCCCAGACGCCTGCAACGCGTCGGCGTCCTCAGCCCGCGAGCACGCAGCATTTGACAATACCTCCTGTTTACGCAACGGTTAGCACAGCCTCTGCGGTCGGGCTAGTACCCCGGAGTCCCATCAGCATCGCTTTCGCCGTGGCCGATAGTCCGCTTTTTTCTGCCAAATACAACTTCTTCAAGCGGTCGAGGGTGTCGGCGAACGACGTGCGGGCCGTCGTGTCGCCCTGATGCCACTTCTGGAGCATACGGTCGGCCTTCTCAACGTCGCGCCGTATCTGGTTGCACAGGTCACACCGACGCTCGACAAGGTCGACATGGTCGAGATGATAGAACCGGATCGATTGCATGACACGCTGTGCCAGGAAGGAATCAGCGTTCCCACAAAGCGACGGGTTCGGCCGAGGCTGTCCGTTCTCGTCGAACCACAACAGCGGAGGGTCGGCTGCGCAGCACGGATCGAGAAGCATCGGCTGCTCGCCGTCGAGATCGTCATTCTCGCACCGGCAGCGTTTGGTCTCATCCCACAATGGGAAGTGGTCCTGTTTGCCGCCCTCGGTGCCGCCTTCCACGTCGCGACGCTTACTGTTACAGTATGTGCAGGAGAAACGGTAGTTCTCCCATCGAAAAGCGAGCCACCAATAACCGCCATGGTCCTCGCACTCGGCGACGCGGTTCTTGGGCCGGTAGTGGTCGACCGCGTTGTCCGAGCGGTCCTGAACGGATTCGCAGTACCAGCACTTCCGATTCGCCACGTCAGCGAGCGGGTCCTTCAACTCTCTCCAGACGCCACCCTTGCTGTTGATCGCGGCTGCGCGCTCGTCTTCGGATAATCCCGCTACCTCATCATGCGCGACCCGGGCTCTCGCCTCCCATCCGTCCGGGATGGCCTCGCGAACCTGTTCTGATTCGATGTATCTCACGATGCCTCCTCCCCGGGCGTAAGCTCGCGGATCACCTGGAGGGCAAGATCGCGCACCTCCTCTTGCTGCTGGGGGCTGAGGACTGGCTCGGTAAGACCCGCCTCGCGCTGTCGCTGCGACATGGCACGGACGAACTGCTCGTACAACGGATCGCGGGCCGACAGCGTGAAGTCGAGGTGCCCAAGCCGCTGATCCAAGTCGCGCAGTTGCACACGTTCCTCATCCGACAGGTCATCCTTGGATGCGAGTTGCCGCTTCCGATCGAGAGCCTGGAGCGTGTCGAGATCAAGTTGGGATCGGAGTCCGTACACCTCGCTGGTCAATAGCGCGGCCACGCCCATGCCGCGGGGGTCCTGGTCGGGCAGCTTCGCAGTGACCCGGCCGCTTTCCTCATCGCGATCGAGGATCTGCACCTCCGACTTGGTCAACCCGGCGATGACCAACGGGTCGTGGGTGACCATGATGATGTGGCTGGTCTCCTGGGCGCCGCCGATACTGCGGAGGAACTCCAGGTATCGGATGCTCCAAGCCGGGTTCAAATGCGTGTCTGGCTCGTCGAGCAAGAACAGCGATTCCTCTTCCCGGGTGAATCGTAGCAAGCCGAGCACCATCAATAGTTGCTGCTCGCCCTCGCTCAGTTCGCGGAACGTCAGGGAGCCGTCGACCTTGCGGGCCTTGACATTCATCCGCACCTCGCTGATCAGCCTCGAAATGTATGTGCTTTCCAGGGCCTTGAAGAAGGCCTGCTGAGAATCGTACTTCCGAGCGAGGTTGCGGATGTCGGCGAGGTCTTTCAAGTACAAATAGAGATGTTCGGCCTGCGTCGTCTTGCGGAAACCGATTGGGATCCGCAGCTTGAGGCGGAGTGGGGCCAGGGCCAATTCGTACAACTTGTCGAGGAAGTCGCTTACCACACCCCGGGCATTCCAGAAGCGGGCGTCGCCTTGCCGGCTCGTCCAGGGCGGCTGCCGCATGACAAACAGGGCGTAGTCAAGCCCTTCGATCCAAAGGTGCTCCCGGAGAAAGTCCAAGACCTCCGGCTCCTGCTCCATGAAGAACGCGAGAAGTACGAACTGACTATGAACCGGTCGGGCGTAAAACAGTGGCCGCAGCGGCTGATCCTTGCCGGCGAGCAAGTCCCGGTAGAACCGCTCCTGATGCTTGAGGTAGTGCTCCTCCATCCGGTCGCTGGGGCCGGAATAGTAGCCGAAAATGTAGTTCGGGAGAAACTCTCGGCCCGGGGCCTCGCGGAACTTGTTGAAAGTGAGAGGCGAATCGTCGACCGTTACGGAGTAACCGCTGTGCTGTCGCCGTTGGGGATCTGCGTCGATTCGGACGAGCTTGCCGCGGCAGACGTAGTCAAGTTCGTAGCCAAACAGCGGCCGTTCGCCGAGGTCGAGGTCGCGGAAGATGATCGTCAGGGCTTCCAGCAGGTTGGACTTGCCCGTGCCGTTACGGCCCACGACGACGGTGGTCGACGAATCCTTATCGAAGTCGATCTCGAAGTCGCTGAGGTTCTTAAAACGCGACTTGATTTTAAGCCGATCGAGTTTCATTTCGACGCTGCCTTGAGATAGACGTCTCGATTGTTGGGCCGTTCCTCGTTGATCCGCCCGGCTTGAACGGCTAGTCGCAATTCCGCGTAGAAATCGTCGACCGAATTCTCGTCGAAACCGGCTGCGGCGAAGAGCTGTTCCGGCGACAGGCGCTTCTTGCTCTCCTTCAGCACATCAACGAGCGGTCTGGTTTCCACCTTGGTAGTAGTCTTACGTTTGGCCACCTTCTTTCTCCCTTTCCTTGCCGGCTTCTTCTTCGCCCCGGCTTCTCGTTCCGACTTTATCCGCTCCAACAGTACGGAAGCCGGCTCGTAATCGCGTCCCTCCTGACGGGCCAACTCGGCTTCGGTGGGAACAAGATCGCCACGGAACGCTTTTGACAAAACCGACTGCGTTAGGCGATCCGAACACCCCGCCAATCGGTCAAGCCTGTTCTGGAGCCTATTCGCCGCATCCAAGAGGATTTCAACACGACGAATGATCTCCTGCTGTTCCTCGCGGGGTGGGATGGGCAGAGGCAGGAGTTTCAGGTCCCGAATATTTACCCCGGTGTACGCGACACCTTTCGTTTGTTCGGACAGCCATTGCTGGCTCCAGGGCGCGCCAATCGCGTAACACACGAACTCGGCCGGCACAACTGGCAGAATCGGCAGCATGGCGACTTCGCGCGAGATGTTCAAGCCGCGCATTGCCGGCGGAACCACTGCCACGCCACCCAGTGTCCCTCGAACAGTGACCAAGACTTCGCCACCACGCAGATACGTGCGCTCGTACCTATCTGCTATCTCTCGCGAAATCGTCTTGATGTGCGAATCTTCGATGCGTAGCCACCGGACGTCTGACGATCGAAGCGTCGGCACTCCACCATCCACTTCTGGCCCCAGCTTGATGACGCCATACGTGATGGCTCTTTGGGGGTCACACAGCGATTCGACTCGGGACCACGTCCATTCCTCCGGCAATGCCGGTGGCTCAATCGGGTCGTTGTCGCTCGGGACTTCTGCGCGAGCCGCATCGCCGACCGTTTGGTCCAGGAAGTCACACCCGGATTCCATCGCCTGTTGGGTTGAACGCCATTCTTCTGTGAGGCGACCAGAGCAGGCAGCAGCAAGGACCGCCTGGCGAAAGCGATGAAGAATGTCCGGCAGCTTGGCCAGCCTGTCCCGCAGGCCGCGGCTTCGTTCCAACAACGCCCTCACCTTCGTTACGATCCGTTGTTGCTCGGCTAAAGGAGCTATTGGCACCCATGAGGAAAGGACTATCTGATCGGTAACAGCCGGGTAACTCGATCCGGTCTGTCGCTCTGTGAGTGCATCAACGAATCGGTCGGTCAGGGTGTAGTAGAAAAGGTATTCTGGCAAAGCTGCTTCATTTGGCCTAATGACCGTGAAGCCGGTTGAGCAAAGCTGGGCCCTGCATTGCGGTGGCACAATGGCGATATTCTTCAAATACGTCCGTACGTTCGAGAAGAGAACGTCGCCTGGCTTAATTGGACGTCGCGCTCGCGATGGAGCATCGGCTCCTTTGAATGTCTTTGCCTCCACTATTCGGAAACGCTCGTTGTCAATCGACGAGATGTCAACGTAGCCGAACTCTCCGTCTGGGTCCTTCCGGGGATCTACATTGGGAACGTCTTGCGTGACCTCGCGCAGAGGCGTATACTCCCAGCCTTCCGGCAGTTCGGTGACGGCGGCAGCTTCGTGATTCGCAGTCGTTTTCTTCTTCCGTGCCATCATTTTCTCATGCCCATCGATGCGACGCCATCGTTGCTGTTCCCGTTCTCCAGAACAGCGAGGATCGCGTTTAGCTCCTGCACCGCCGCTTCGAGTTCAGCGATCGCGTCCGTCGCCAACTCGTCTGGTTGGAGTTCGTTGCCGTTGTCGCCCGAGTCGCCGCTGAGCCACTTGAGGCTGTCGATCTTGAAG
>Ga0307379_10012563_pt1 | contig 11031 bp, 9 predicted proteins | sample UN2MG_FD_202237 | JGI IMG/M metagenome (GOLD analysis project Ga0307379, IMG submission 202237) | Soil microbial communities from Risofladan, Vaasa, Finland - UN-2 | ecosystem: Environmental > Terrestrial > Soil > Coastal area > Acid sulfate soil | place: Finland: Risofladan, Vaasa | collected... | reverse complement strand
CCGGAATCAGCTATCAGAGACCTGGTGGTCTCCACTATCGCCCTTAAGTACACACAGTCCAACTCCGTTTGCTTCGCGGCTGACGGCCAGGTGATAGGACTCGGTGCGGGGCAGCAATCACGGATTCACTGCACACGGCTGGCCGGGGAGAAGGCCGACCGCTGGTTCCTGCGCCAGCATCCCGCTATCCTCGGTCTACCCTGGCGGAAAGGCATCTCCCGACCGGACCGGGATAACGCCATCGACCTCTGTTTCCAGGAGAAGCTGACTCCCGCCGAGCAGCAGACCTGGGAAGCGGCGTTTCGGGATATCCCACCCCGGCTCAGCCCCGAAGAGAAGCACGACTGGCTGGCTACAATGACGGGGGTCTCCCTTAGTTCGGATGCCTTCTTCCCCTTCCGGGACAGCATTGACCGCGCCGCCCAAAGCGGGGTCAAGTACGTCGTTGAGCCGGGCAACTCCGCACGAGACCAGGATGTGATTACCGCCTGTAACGAGTACGGGATGGTAATGGCCTTCTCCGGCACAAGATTCTTCCACCATTAGTTCATTATTCTAATCATCACAGGCGACCGCACGCTGACTACGGGGCGGTCGCCTGTAGCATTAGCCGACCCCCATTTCCCCTACTCGTACCAGACCTCCTCTCTCCCGGATGGTAGTCCACGTCGCCGACAGTACCCCACCCGCCACCATAGCCATAGGTACCCCTTACTAAAAATACTGGTACTCCATGACCAAAACACTATTGTTGCCGTACCGTGCTTGTTATAGATTGAAAGAAAGGGAACCTGATTCCATCAGGAAGAGGAAATGCGACCGCAGAAGAATACCACCCAGACCACTATACTGACCTCCACGTATCATCAGATGAAGCCCTCCGGCCTAAACCGTTAGTCCGTCGGTATCTTTCTGGGACACCGCCTTGGTGGGACAATTAAGTAAACTGGGAGACCGTAGAGACACGGGCAACCGGGGGAATGCCGTGACTGCAATAGATTGAAAGAAAGGGGTATGACTCCACAGGGAAGAGGAGGGGATGGATGTGACTGTCACAAAGCCTGACGGAAGGCAAACCTCGCTACTCCGGCAGCAGTTCCCACAGCATGATGCCATAATCCTGATACCCGAGGCACTGGCGAGGAAACATACCGCGATACCCGTGGTGATACGCGATGGCACTCTGCTGGTAGCCATCGCCAACCCGGGGGACATCATTGCTCTGGAAGCACTGGCTGCCCAGAGCCGAATGCGTGTTGAACCGCACTGGGCCAGCCCCGAGGAGATATCCGAGGCCATCGACCTCAACTACAAGGCCTACGACGAGATTGAGAAGAAGGTTTCCAGCATCTCGTTTCCGGATGACGCCACTGAAGATCCGAGCAGGCTTGGCAACGTTGCCGACGCCCCTATAGCCCAGGCCATGACTCTCATCCTCACCGAGGCAACCAAAGCACGCGCCTCTGATATACATTTCCAGCCGCAGGAAGACAGGCTCCAGGTACGCTACCGCGTTGATGGCACCCTGCATAACGTACTGTCCCTGCCTTATCAAATGGCCACTCCCCTGATATCCCGCATTAAGATAATGGCCAATATGAACATCGCAGACCACCATCGCACACAGGATGGTCAGTTTTCGTTCGATACCAGGGGTCGGACTCTGGGAATTCGCGTGGGCACCATCCCCACAGTCTATGGAGAGATGGCGGTGTTACGGCTACTTGACAAGTCACGGGCTAACCTGGATTTATCACAGCTGGGGTTCCTGCCTGAGAACCTGGAACAGTATCAGAAGATGCTGCGGGTTCCCTACGGCATGCTCCTGGTCAGCGGGCCTACCGGAGCCGGTAAGACAACCACCCTCTACGCCTCGCTCAACTGTCTCAATAACACGGAGCAGAACATCATTACCATCGAAGACCCGGTAGAGTACCATTTTGATAACATCAACCAGATTCAGGTTAATTCCCGGGCCGGTCTTGACTTTTCGTCAGGGCTGCGGGCAATACTCCGCCTTGACCCGGACGTGATACTGGTAGGCGAGATACGTGATGCGGAGACCGCTCAGATAGCCATCCAGGGTGCTCTTACCGGTCACCTGGTACTTTCCTCCATCCACGCCAACGATGCCGTGAGCGTCGTTTCTCGCCTGATGGACCTCGGCGTCGAACCCTTCCTGGTATCCACGGCCCTCATCGGTATTGTCGCACAACGCATGGTGCGCCGCGTCTGTTCCTACTGCGCCCAACCGGCAACGGCAACTGCAATAGAGCAGATGGCCTACACGCAGGCAATGGGGGAGGAAAAGACCGAGTTCCTCTATGGGAGTGGTTGCCCGGTATGCTCCAACACCGGTTACCAGGGACGTACCGGTATTTTCGAGCTTCTGCACGTCACTGATGATATGCGTGCGATGATGCTCAGCGGCGCCGATATTTCAGAACTACGCACCAGTGCCACCAAGAGCGGCATGGTACCCCTGGTGAAGGACGGTATGCTCAAGGCACGGGACGGCATCACTACCCCGGCAGAAGTCCTGCGCAACGTGCACCTTACCGAATAGACCCCCGGGCCAGGACACCGGGATTCAGCATAAGAAGGAGGTACGGGAAAATAGTTTACCGATACCTTGCCTACGATAAGAATGGAGAGGTGGCCACGGGAAGCCTGTCGGCTACCAGTGAAGCCACGGCAACTGAAATGCTGAGCTACTCCGGCTACCAGGTGGTCAACCTCAAGCTAATCACGCGCTCCTTCAACCTGGCAAAGCTATCAGCCCGTTTTTCCCGGACGAAACCGACGGATATTGTCCTCTTCTACCGACAGCTTGCTCTTCTACTCGGGTCCGGGATTGACATCCTCACTTCTCTGGAACTGTTGCAGGAGCAGACGTCCAGCCGCCAACTTATGATGGCACTGGGTGAAGTGATATCGGAACTGCGCGGCGGGAGCCAGTTATCGGCAGCATTGCACAAGCACCCCAAGCTCTTCTCCGAGACCTCCTGCCGATTGCTGCACATTGGTGAAGAGACCGGTAATTTCGAATCAACCCTGCAACATCTCGCCGACCACATAGAGAAGGAAATGGCCGCCACCAAGGGTGTCAAAGGCGCTCTGATGTATCCCCTTATAGCGGGCGTACTTACTGTGGTTGTGGTGATAGTGCTAATCACCTTTGTTTTCCCGGCCTTTGGGGAGCTATACGACTCGATGGGTGCGGAACTACCCGCAATTACCCAGATACTCATCGATGCGGGCAACATGTTCAAGAGCTACGGGGTCTATATCTTCATGGTAGTAATCGCTGCCATAGCCCTTGGCCTCGCCTATGCCAGAAGCCCCGCCGGTAAACGCCGGTGGGACCGGCTGATTCTCCGCATGCCACTCGTCGGGCGGGTAAGTCACCTCAAGGAACTTGCCCGTGCCTGCCGAAATATCTCCCTGCTGTTCCAGGCCGGCATTCCGATGACCGAGGTCATCCGTCTCACCGGTCAGGCCAGCGGTAACAAGGTGATTATCGAATCTTTTGAGGATGTTGAGCAGGACATGCTCAAAGGCGAAGGTCTATCCCGACCAATGGCCAAGAACCATCTCTTCCTGCCGCTCATGGTGCAGATGGTCAGAATTGGCGAGGAGACGGGGAACCTTGACTCAAATCTCCAGGCGGTGGCACAGAACTATGAAATCGAAGCCGACGACAAGCTGAAGAGTCTCATCGGACTGATACAGCCGGCAATGACAATCACCATAGGTCTGGTAGTCGGCCTGATTGCTCTTTCGCTGACATCAGCAATGTACTCCATCTACGGACAGGGTGTATAGCCGGGTATGGAAATCATGAGCATTGAAGCGAAGATAGGACGAATCCTCAACATAAGGATAGCCCGGGGCATTTTCTCCCGTGGCGAGTCAGGGATCGCTCTCCTTGAGACGCTGGTGGCCCTGGCTATTCTTGGCATAATCTCCGTGGCCTTTCTCAGCGGACTGACCACCACCTCGCAGGCAGCCATTATCTCCGACAGGAGAGCCACCGCAGAGAGCCTGGCACAGAGTCAGATGGAGTCCGTGAAAAACGCTGCCTGCGCTTATGTTCCCGAGGCGATACAGTATACGCCGACACAGATACCTGATGACGTGAGCTATACCGGGTTCTCGGCGGCAATCGTCGCGGAAGCCATTGAATCCCCCGACGACGGTGTTCAGAAGATAACGGTCACCATCACGCGGTTCGGAGAGGACATCTACGTTCTACAGGGGTACAAGGTGGACCGATGAGAAAGGGCGAAAAGGGTTTTACGGTTATTGAGCTGGTTATAGCTTGTGCCATTGCCGCCGTGCTGGGCAGTGTCATCACCATGTCTGTCTTCCAGACCATCAGAAGTGTCGGGGGCAGCGAGTCCCATCTGGTAACCGTTCACCAGCTACGGATCGCCAGTGACTGGATTGGCCGTGACGTCCATACCGCGGAGAACGTGGTTGTCGATAACCTGGAATACCCCAACTTCCTGGTGCTGACATGGACAGAACAGGACTATATAGGCGACGACACGGTTTACCATGCCGTGACTTACTTCTTTGAGGGTCTCACCGAAGGTATCGGGGCACTAAAACGGAATCACTCCAGCAGCACCGGTACCGATAATAACCTTCTCGTGGCCCAATCACTGTACTATGACCCGGACGACCCGGGCAGCACCAGCAACACCAGCTACCTGGATTCGGTGCTGACGGTGAAACTATGTGCCGTCCTCGGTGATTCCACCGAGACCCGGACATACAACTATGTACCGCGTCCGGACTTTCAACCATAGGTGCGATAGGTGTGAAATGAGCAGCATAATGAGACTACCAATGTTCGTCAAACGGATGATACAAGACGAGAAGGGACAGGTTCTGCCCCTGGTACTGGTGTTTCTGCTCTTCGGCGGCCTGACAATCACGCCGGCCCTTGACCATGCCACCACCAGCCTCATGGCCTGCCGCGCCTCCGAGGAAAACGTCAACGGCTTCTTTGCCGCCGATGCCGGGGTGCAGTACGCCGTCTGGTGCCTGCAGAATGAAGTTACTGCCCCGGCACAACTCTCCGAAAGCATCAACGACATGGATGTTGCCCTGCAGGTAGAGGATATGGGCGGCTTCACTCTGTACTTCGGTGAACTGATACAGGCTAACAAACACAGCAATTACCTTGATGTGAGTGGGGAAATCGTCTGGGATGACCCGGCCCAGGCCTACAAATACACTATCACCATAACCTGGGAGCCGGGCAGCGGAACGCCTACGATACACCTCGAGGGGCTGGGAGCAAGGATGCCGCTGGACTATGTCTATCAGCCCGATTCTGCCGCCGGATTCGTCGATAATCTCTCACTTGCCGATCCAAGCCAGACTACGGATTCAGAGGGGGCATTTATGTTCAACTGGGAGTTCCACGGCACCCTTCCCTACGTTTCCGAATTGTACCCCGTGAAAACACAAACCTTCTATGTAACCGGGCCCGAAGACCAGGAAGGTCACTACGCATGGGTTGTTGCCAACCGGAATGACATAGGCGCGGTTGGAGAAATCACCGGCAATCTATACACAGTTACGGCCACGGCAACACGTTCTGACACCGGAGAGGGTACGTCAGAAATAGTGGCCGGCGTACTGCAAAATCCCGGAGTAACCAGCATCGTCTCCTGGCAGGCATCCAGGTGAGCCACCACGAGGAGGCTTGACATTGCATTTTAAAACGACCAGATGGCCAGTCGTTATCACAAGCGTAGTGCTTGCCGCCATACTCGGCTGTCTGGGTGTGGTGCAGGCACAGCAGGCAACAGAAAAAAGCCGCCTGGATAGTGAACTGGCCTCGGTGGAACAGAGCCTTGATGAATACCGACCAAAGCAAGGCAGTTCCTCACAAGAAGAGATGGAGGAACGTCTCAGTGAAGCCACTGCCGCCCTCGACAAGGTCAAGGCACAGCTTTCTGAGTCGACAGACAGTATCGAGGCCGACGATACCCTCTTCGATATCGCGGCGCTCAGCGGCGTGCAGATAACACAGATAGACATAGCACCACTCTCCAGTGAGGACCTGGTAGACCTACCTTGCACAATTCTGTCCCTCACAGTGATTGTTGAAGGAGAAATACCCCAACTACTCGACTTTGTCATGACACTCAATACCGACGTCACCAATGGTGTAGTCAATTCGGCCAGGATCAGTATCCCGATTGAGACGGCAGAAACGGAAGAGCAAAAGCTACCCGGGGCTGATGTGAAAATGGTCATCTACTACTACGAGGACGAATAGCAATGGCCAGGAAAACAGTTACTCTATACATCGATGATAGAAGCATCCGGCTGATGCAGACCGCTGGCAAGAACGCCCAGATATGGGCCTCCGCCTCTCTGGAACCAGGCCTGATAGAAGATGGCGTTGTTATCGACGAGGATAAAGTCGCCTCCAGGATAATACGTCTTCTTGCAGATAGTAGTATAAAAACGAAGAAGATCATCCTGGGTCTGAGCGGACTTCGTTCTCTGACCCTGGCCATGGACCTCCCCCAGATACCGGACAATCTACTGGCGGAAGCGGTATTGAGGGAGTGTGCCAGGCTGCTGCCGGTACCACTCGAGGAGCTTTACGTTTCCTGGGTAACACTACCTTCTCCAAAAAAGAAGAGGATACGTGCCTTCGCGGCAGCAATTCCACGCAATACCACCGATAATATGCTCAAAGTGCTCCACCGTGCCGGGCTGACTCCCTACATGATGGACATCAAACCGCTGGCACTGGTCAGACTGGCAAACGAGACTAGTGCGGTAATTGTCGATGTTCAGGCGAGAGAATATGACATCGCTATTATCAGGGACGGCGTACCGCAGCCCATCCGCAGCATTCCACTTCCTGCTGAAGGCCTGTCCTGGCAGGAGAAACTGTCAATGCTCCGGGACGACCTCGTCAGGACGATGGAATTCTATGATTCCAATAACCTGGAGAACCTCATTGCGCCCGAGATGCCGGTACACGTTTCCGGTGAACTGGCGGATGAGCCGGAGGCATGCGAGGCCCTGTCCGCCGAACTGGGACGCCCGGTCCTGCCCCTGCTGTTTCCCTTCAGATATCCACATGAGCTGCACCAGAACCACTATGCAGTCAACGCCGGTCTGGCTCTCAAAGTGGTCTCCCCGGGAGGCAAGCTGACATCGTCCATAGCGAAACTGGACACGCTGCCCCCTGCCTATATACCGAAGTCATTTTCCCTTACCAGGGTACTGATGTTGACGGGCGCAGGAATCGCCTGCAGCATAATAATACTCCTTGCGGTCCTCACCCAGATAGGTTCATCTAATATCAGCGAAGCCCGCACCCAACTGGAAACGATGACGGCAGACCTTGAGCAGAAAATGGAGCAACGGCGGGAGCTCACCCTGGCCCTGAAAAGGACAGAGTCCGACCTTAGTGCTTTTGTCGCCGCTCTGGAATCACTTGATACGCATCGGGAAACCTACAATGAGGTCCTGCAGGTGACAACCGGACTCCTGCCGGGGGGCGTAGCTTTCCGTGAAATTAACCACGATGGCGACACGGTAACGCTTGAGGTCGATACTCTCGTCGAGACCCCCGTGCTGGACTACGGTAGAAGCCTGCAGAGAAACGACCTGTTCTCTGAAGTCACCGTACCTGATATGAAAAGGCTGCACTCCGGTACGATGCGTTTCATGTTGATTCTGAAGGTAGAGAACTAGGAGTTATGGATATTCTATCCCTGCTTCAACTTGCCAAATCAGAAGGAGCGTCCGACCTGCACCTTGTAGTCGCCTCCCCGCCGGTACTACGCATCGACGGGTCTCTTCAACCGGTGGCCGATATGTCACCGCTGACTGCCGAGGACACAGACCACGCCTTTGAGCAGATAACCTCGGAAGAGGATAGGGCGGACTTCCATCGTGCCCTGGAACTGGATATCGGCTACACCTGCCCCAATGTCGGCAGGGTACGCTGTAACGCTGCCAGGCAACAGGGGACAACCAGCCTGGTCATCCGTCTCCTGCCGGAGACCATACCGGACATTAAAGAACTGGGGCTACCCGGAGTATGCCGGGAACTGGTGCGGAGACCCCGGGGTCTGGTGGTGGTGAGCGGCCCCACCGGAAGCGGCAAGTCAAGCACTCTGGCGGCAATGATTAACCACCTGAACCACCACTCCGGCCGCCGGATAGTGACCATCGAAGACCCGATTGAATACGTCTACCCCAACATCAAGTGCACCATAACCCAGCGCCAGATTGGCACGGATACGACGTCCTTTGCCGAAGCCCTCAAGCATGCCCTAAGGCAGGACCCCGACATTATCCTGGTGGGCGAGATGAGGGATTTCGAAACGGCATCGGCGGCGTTGACTATCGCTGATACCGGTCACCTTATCCTGACTACCGGTCACGCCCCCAGCGCCCCCCAGGCCGTGGAACGGATAATAGACCTGTTCCCTCATGAAGAACGCCACCTGGCCCAGGCAAGACTGTCATCTCTGCTTGTCGGTGTGCTCTGCCAGGCCCTGGTTCCCAGGAACAACGATTCCGGACGAGTACCCGCAGTAGAGATAATGCTGGCTAACTCGGCGGTCAAAAATCTTATCCGGGAAGGTAAGACCTACCAGCTACCCAACCTTATCCGCACGAACACCCGGGAGGGAATGCAGATGCTGGACCAGGCACTGGTGAACCTCTACCTGAAGAAGCATATCAGCCGGGAGAGCGTGTTTGCCTTCTGTAATGAGCCGGAACAGGTGGAGAAACTCGTCGGTTCTTCTCCCTAGTCAGCCTTAATCCACAGGGCAGTCCTTCTTTCTTTGCTACCCACCGGGTTTTCCCACGGTCCCGGACCGTACCTCTTTCCCTGATAAATACAAAGACACACAACGAGAAGAACCTGCAACCGTTTGGTTGCAGGCTCTCCCATCTTTGAGCGCCAGAAGGCGAATTCTGACTACATCTTACGGTGTCGTCGCCTGGGTAACCGTCCCGTCGACTTCGAATGTGTAGGTGCAACCCGACTTCACAAGGTTATCGGCGTCGAGGCCTGCCATGTACATGCTCAGGTTGAGATCGTTAAGGACGGTCTCGGTCGCAAGGACAGTGGACATGTCAGCCGTGGCAACCGTTATAGCCGCATCCAGCTCACCACTAGCGGCGTCGACCAGCATTCCCATGGTGGCTGTCATGACGTTGTGCAGCTCCGTCTCATAGGACTCGGTCTTGCCCTGCCCGATGAACTTGCCGACATTGGGGACAGCTACTGCCGCAAGTACGCCAAGGACAGCAACCACCACCAGCAGTTCAATCAGGGTAAAGCCTTTCTCTCCGTACCGGAACTTTCTTAAGAGCTTCTTCATCATTGTGCCTCCTTCTGGTTAATTATTTTGCGCTCTACTATCACATTAACACAACTAAACCAGAGTTCAATGAGTCATTAGTCACGTTTCGGTATAGGAAGAAAGGTCATGGTCAGGACATAGGAAGAAAGTACTATTGCAGAGGGTCCCCAGCCTGGAGAACACGGTCTGGCGGGGTCCCGGGAACTATACGGAAGGCCGACAGCAGGACGATGAAAAACCCTTTCGACCAATCCCACTATATCTGGGGGACACCGGCAGAATCTGGTTTCGGATTCTGCTAATGTCATTCTGTAAGAATGACGCCCAGACACCCCCGCCAGTATGCAGTCCGGGGAGTCGCCGACAGGAAAGCCCGGAATATGTTTTATCCCGCTCCATATGCCAGCCCCGGTACGGTATGGTCCACCGGGCCCCTGACAGCGTGGTTGTCTACTAATATAGAAGGTCTGACTCCACCGTGACGACTGCTTATTAGCCGGACGCAGGTGGCCGGGCACTGTCTGGCACCTGGTACTTTAGTGCCTGATACTTTAGTTGCCACGCTCAGAGCACTATTGACAAGCGTAGCGGGCAAGTCATAACGTGTAAGTATGGGTTCATATACTTTCTTTGCGCTGGTGGCCACACTAGCCTATGTGCCTTTGCTGGTCACAAGCTTCAGCATTCGGCCCTGGCAAAACCGGCAGAAGCACTTCACGTGGTTTCTGGTCGCTGCAATCCTGTACGGCGTGTCCGAAGTCCTGCACAGCACCGGCATCCTGCAGCAGTATGATGCGCCTGCCGGCGCACTATCAATCATCCTTTCCCTCTGGGCCGCGGTACAGTTTTACTGCTTCGTCGCATCGGTCTTTCCACCAGCAAGGAGAGCCTGGCTGCCACTGGCCTACACCTCCCTGGCCACAACGGTCGTCCTGGCGGTACTGGCACAGGCGGGCACAGAGAGCATTCTTTCCCTCTGGTACCAGCGGGGAATCACCTTGATGACTCTCCCCATCATGGTACTGCTCCTCCGGAGTGGCTACATTCTCTGGAAGAGACTGGGTTCTGCGGACAGCGCAATCCTGCACCGCCAGGTCATCTCTCTGCTGGTCAGTGTCCTCGTCATCACGGCAACCACTCTGGCAGGTGTCTTCTTGCAGGGCCGGGGTCTGTACGTAGGCCCAGCCGGACACATTATCGTTGCCTTCCTCTTCAGTTATGCCCTGACCGAGCACAAACAGGTTGAGATTCGACCCTTGATACGGCGCGGGGTGGCATGGATAAGCCTGGGTATCATCGGTGCCACCTCCTACTGGGTCCTGTTCCTGACGTCTAATGCCCTGTTTGAATTCGAGATTAACCACGGTGTAATGCTGCTGGCAACCATCATCGCCATCATCGTGTCTGTCATAGTCTACAACCTGCGTTACTTACTTCCGGCCATAACTCACAGGACGTTCCGCAGACCACACCCCGACTATTTTCAGAAACTGAATGATTCCACAGACAGGATAGATGGCAAGGTTAGCCTGAGACAGCAGGGCAATGAGATGCTATCACTGGTCACGGAAGCAATCGATTGCCAGAAAGCAGCCCTGCTATTGCTCGACCTCGATGAGACGGAGTTTATCACCTTCTCTACCGAGCCCAAGGACGCGGGCGGCAA
>Ga0307379_10012559_pt1 | contig 11033 bp, 9 predicted proteins | sample UN2MG_FD_202237 | JGI IMG/M metagenome (GOLD analysis project Ga0307379, IMG submission 202237) | Soil microbial communities from Risofladan, Vaasa, Finland - UN-2 | ecosystem: Environmental > Terrestrial > Soil > Coastal area > Acid sulfate soil | place: Finland: Risofladan, Vaasa | collected... | reverse complement strand
CCTATTTACACATGGGAAAAAAGTCAAACGGCTGAGAGCGGGGGGATCATGTTATTGGCAATCCAAGAACTCATTATTGCGATGAGCCTTTTGTGGCAAAATTGCCGTTCTAAGTGCTAATATAGGAGGATTAATCTGGGTTATCTATTTTACAATCTATGGGCTCAAACTTCACTTCGTGATTCCGTCGAATGCTCACCGACATCTCCTACTATAATATCAAAATTTTCATTTTCTATAAGGAAAAATGATAAGCAATTCCGTAATTAATGATAGCCATGAGTGCTAAAGCATGTTAGAATGCTGGGTTTTATAGGTGCTAAATGGAAAATACAAGTCATAACAAACCGGTAACATCATCTCCTTACACGACAACAAAGGGAGTCCAAACTCTTCTAGGAAACCCGAAACAGGCAATCATCAAACTGTCCATCCCCATGATTGTGGCCATGTCGGTCCATACCCTCTACAATTTTGTGGATGGACTCTGGGTCTCCGGATTAGGGCCGGATGCGCTCTCCGCTGTGGGTTTTTTCTTTCCGTTCTTTTTCATGGTATTTGCTCTGGCCGCCGGCATCGGAGTAGGAGGCAGTTCTGCCATCTCACGAAGAATTGGCGCTAAAGACAAGAAAAATGCTGATGCCATTGCCTCCCACACCATGGTCATGATGTTTATCACAACTCTTATTATCACTGTCCCCTTTATGATTCTGGCACCCAGGATCTTTGCTGCAATGGGAGCAGGGCCCATCGTGCCGACAGCCACTGCCTATGCCAGGATATTATTCGCCGGAACACTTATCATCCTGTTCAGTAACATCTCAAGTGCCATTCTCCGGGGAGAAGGTGATGTCAAACGGGCCATGATCATCATGATGCTGGGAGCTGGCATCAATATTATTCTCGATCCGATTTTTATCTATGCATTAAAACTCGGAGTTAAAGGCGCCGCTTGGGCGACAATGATCTCTTTATGCGTGTCATCCGCATTTCTCTTCCACTGGCTTTTTATCAAGCGGGATACATATGTTACCATTTCCTTTCGTCAATTCCGTTTTCGTAAGGTCATCCTTAAAGACATCCTTAGGGTTGGGATCCCTTCCACCTTCATGCAGATGTCCATGGCCCTAACAATGCTTATCATCAATCTCATCGCGGTTAAAGTGGGAGGGACCGACGGTGTGGCTGTATTCACCACCGGATGGCGCGTTGTTATGTTCGCTACCCTACCGCTTATTGGCATTGCGACAGCCGTAACCTCGGTGACAGGCGCGGCCTTCGGCGGAAAAGCCTACCGAAAACTCAATACCTCCTATATGTACGCGATTAAAATCGGAGCATCCATCTCGTTGATCACTGCGGTTATCACTTTTTTCTTGGCTCCCTCTATCGCCTGGCTTTTTACCACTTCACAAGAAGCTTTCAGAATAAGGCCTGAATTAATCACTTTCCTGCAGATCATGTGTATTTTTTATCCGGGAGTTTCATTCGGCATGTTCTCTTCAGCCATGTTCCAGGGAACAGGCAAGGGAACAATTTCTCTTACTGTGACGATCATTCGGACGATTGTCTTAACCACCCCCATGGCCTACCTCTTTGCTATCGTCATTGACCTGGGACTCGATGGTATTTGGTGGGGAATGGTAGCCGGGAACCTGACAGGATCATTAATCGCCTTTTCTTGGGGACGACACTTTGTCCGCAGGATGCTGTCCAAAGCCCCGGCATCAAAAATGTCAGGAGTAATGAACCGAGATAATATTCTATAATTATTTTTTTCATATAAAACTAATACTATCTGGACTCCTATTAGATAAATAAAACGATAATGTTTCTGGCAATTGACCTTAGCATTTATAATCTATATGTTGGTGCAGCCTAACTACACGACCATAATAATGAGAGGAGTTAAAATAGTTGAAATGCAGACATGGCGGATGCACTAAGAATTGCGACACTCAGGTTGTCATCAATGCCCATAGGTAAGAGTTCTGTGCATGTGGCCACAAAGGCTCCTGCCAAATAAACCGGAATTGACACAGAAACAAAATGGAGGAAGAGATATCCAACTAATAGACAAGCGTTCAGGTGAGCAAGACTTCCTTCTAAAGACTTCTGGAATATCTGTGTGCGGCCAAAGTAAATGCCGAAGAACTTACTGAAGAAATCTCCAAAAATAAGAAATGAAGTGGATAGAATAGCAATAGATTTTTCGAAGAGTAAAAAGCTTATGAAAATAGCTACAAGAAAATTCGTCATGGATGAAAATTTTTTATATTCCTTTGGCTTGTACAAATCTTTGATTTTCTTGAAAAAGAAAGTGTTTATTTTTTTAGAAAGAAGCCGAATAAAATCCAACAGAAGGAAAATAAGAGTCACGATGCCTGTTAACACGAGTGCTTCTCTTTTGGTGTTGTTTAGATAATAAAGAACCAAAAGAATGGCTGCAGGCCTTATAACAAGACGCCAATTGATTTCATGTTTTATATTTTTTAAGAGGACAGGAAGCAGCTTGTTATTATGGATATTAAACATATCAATAAACCAGATATATCCTATGATTGAAAGAATGAAGAATGAATATTCCTGTGAAGGGGAGAAAACAAGAATAGAAATTCCAAGGACAGGTAGGATAACGCTTCCAATAAATTCACCGATCTTAGTAATGTACAGAAAAGAAAATACACAAAAGGCCAGAAAAACAAGAGATGCCAGTGGAAGCCATCTATTTACGTAGAACATTCCCAGGTAATATATTAAGATGGCTGTGGCTGTAGCAACACCTTGCCCTCCTCTGAAATTAAGGTAAAAGGGAAATACATGGCCTAAAATAGCTGCACAAGCTGTCAGGTGAACTAAAAAAGGAGGGGCTCCAAGCAGGTAGGCTGTGTGCATCACGAGAAGTCCCTTTGAAAGGTCAAAAATAATTGTCATAATGGCTGGACCCAAGCCTAAAACTTTGTATGCGTTGACTGTCCCAGCGTTTTTCGTCCCTAATTCACGTATATCTACACTATATAGGACTTTTCCAAGAAAATAGGATGGAGAGAGTGAACCTATAAGGTATCCGAGTTGAAGAAGAAGTATACAGCTTAAAGGGTTCATGGCAACATCATGTTTTCCCCGGCTATCTGAAAAAATAATATTATAAACTTAAAACATAGATGTCAAAATATTTCTTCAATTTCAAAAGCCCATACTACACCACTTTCTATCTGGAATTCGAATATTAAAAAGTTGTTAGTCTGTTATATGCAGCTCCCAGGTGTAGGTTTTACGGTGGAAATTGCTGCCTGAAGATTTTTCCCATTTGCCCTGGCCGGCGAAAAAGGTTTTTCCGTCTCCCTCTTTTACGATATGGTCAGGGTGAACCTGGGTTTCAGCGAAATTCTGCAGCAAGAACTGCTGTATGCTCCGAACCCGCTCTTCTGTTTTGCCTTTGGAATCCTGTTTCGATTTAGGGAAATCAAATTTCATCTTATATCCCTGAAACCTGGCTTCCTCAGAACCTCTTTCATCTTTGGAAACCGGGCCCACATTTACTACATCCGGTGGGCCTTCTGGAATCTCATCCCCCTGCCACTCCACATTTAAGGGAACAGGTTCGTAAATGATACCCTGTATTTTCTTGTTTTCAGGATTCAGATGAAGTAAAACCAGGGTGTTATAAGCAAGGGGTTTTGCAGATACGGCTTTTTGCACCTCATGATAATCATTGCCTATGAGATCGGCTTTACCGGAAAACTCAAGCACTTCCAGGTTTTTTATCTGTAGCATGCTGCCTGCTTGCCAGGGCTCGCAATCAATACGTATGACAGACTTTATCTCGTGAGTATATACCACTTTGCTTCCGCGTTTGTTTTTTTTCTTCTCCTCGTAATTCAGCAGAAAATAGGTGCCCCATTTAATTTTGAGTTTTACTTTGGCTATAAGCTTGCCTATGGTAGCTGTGTCAAGCGGGTTATTTGCTGTTGAGCCGTAGGCGGGTGAGTTAAAAACTTCAATTTCCACTTCACTGCTTTTTCCCCTTAAAGGAGCCCGGTAATAAACTTCAATCCTGCCATCACTGCCAAGCAGGAAGACTTTCGTACTTCCGGTAAGTGGCACTGAGTCTGTTCCCACAAAAGACCAGGTAGTGCCGTCCATGATTAGGCCGGCGCTGCTTCTGACGATAATCCTTTCCCCGGAACCTGCGGGCTTATTGTTTTGGTCTCGGAAGTTCAGTAGAGTTATTTTAACGGTTTCTCCAGGCCGCAGAACCGATTTTTCCGCTTTAGCGTCCGCCGTAACAGGCATTAATATATTGGCAGGCAGATATATGGAAAGCAAAATTGTAAACACCACAAAATTAAAGATTTTTTTCATCCCCTTCTCCTTACAAAAAATTGTTTGATATCTTAATTTCAAAATAGCATGGGGCTTGTAAAATTTCAACTTCATATACATCAGACAGGCAAGGTTGCAAACTCACGGATATTTGGTTATCATATCCTGAAGGAAAAGCAATTTTACACAATAGGGGAATTATTGTTTATTGTCAATAGATGATTTTTAAATGACTTGACAGGTAGATTTATGAGAGTGAAAACAAATTCTCCTTTTTTTGACTTCGTATTTTCTCTAATTGAAGAGGAGAAATAAAATTGGCTATTTCAAATCAACATTACACTTGATATCAGTCAGTCAAAAATCTTTTCCGTGTTTTGGTAAGCCGTATGAACCCTCTCAACCGCATCGGCAATTTCTTGCTTTTGACTCGTTTTGACGGATTCAGCCAATTTATTGAGTTCCGTTTCAAGATTGTCCACAACTGCTTGAAAATCTTCCTGCCTGGAAGCCAGGCGTGTTGAAAGCTGTGCGGCTCTTAAAGGAACCACTTTCTCCTGCATGGCCGCAACATCACTGCGAATCAACTCCAGTTCAAAATTCGGCATGTGATAGTGATAGAGTTTATACAGCTCTTGATGAAAGGCTTCCAGTTCGGGCACAACCGGACTGATTGTCCGAACGAGGCGCTCGTAGGAACTATGAAAAGCTTCGACCTGACTCAACATGTCTTCCTTATTGTCCGCATCAACAGCTTTATGGAGATTATCTAGAGTGGTTTTAATCGTACCTTTCCCCTCATCCCACTGTTCCTTTTTATCGCGCAGGATGCCAGGCAGTTCCGCTTGATCCAGTTTTTCTGTCAGAGAGGCCAACTGCGGAAGAAGCTCTTTGATCAGAGCATAGTCTTTCTCTGGAAAAGCGCTGTGCCACATCGGATAGATCACCTCATGGAGATCATTGAGAGCCGGGACTGATGCTGTGGTTTCCTCCTGAGAGATTTCTGCATGAGTGTCTTCGACTTGAACGTCCTCGGCTTTCTGGCAAGAAAAGAAGAAGAAAGAAGTGAGCAGCAAAAGAGATAAAAGTGCACAGATTTTAAGATTTTTCATGAAAAGGCCTCCTTTGAATACTTACTAAATATGATTCAAAGTGCCTTATAGCACAGCCTTCCAAACAAGTCAAAAAATTCATTCCAAGTGTCAAGGCAAAAGGAGAAAAAGGTGGTATTTCAAATTTGGCGTAACGATAATTATGGTTTTTCCCCTGTCATCTGAAAGATATCTTTTGTATATTTTGATGATGCGGAAAAGGAAAAAGATAATATAATGTTAATAAAAAATACTGGACTCCTATTAGATAAATAAAATGATAGAGAAACCAGTTTATACAGCAAAAGAAAGGAAATTCTTATCTTTTGTAGGATTTTATCTTGTAGCCAAGCATTCTCTCCGTGATCCCTAATGCCCGGGCTGCCCTGCTCTTAACGCCATTGTTTTCCCTGATTGCTTTCTTGATTTCCAAGATTTCGAGCCGCTTGACTCTCTCTGTCAAAGACAGCCCATCCATCTGTAATTTTTCTTCTTTTTTTTCCCTTAGAAAAAGGGGTAGATTTGCGGTTATAATGTAATCCTTCTCGCAGAAAACAACCGCCCTCTCCATGACATTTTCCAGTTCCCTGATGTTTCCGGGAAACGGATATTGAATGATGGCGTTCATGGCTTCGGCAGATATTCCCTCGATTTTTTTTCCCTCCTTCTCGGCAAACTTTCTGATGAAGTGGTCCACTAGAGGAGGAACATCCTCTTTTCTTTTTCTCAGAGGAGGAACATAGATGCGGATGACGTTTAACCGGTAGTAAAGGTCTGGCCTGAATTTCTCCTCTTCCATCAGCTTCTCCAAGTCCCTGTTTGTGGCTGCGATGATTCTGACATCCGATTTCAATGGTTGAGACGATCCCAACCGGTAGAACTCTCTCTCTTGCAGGAAGCGCAGGAGTTTGACCTGAAGCTTGAGAGGGAGGTCACCGATTTCGTCAAGAAAAAGGGTTCCTCCGGAGGCTGACTCAAATTTTCCGATTTTTCTTTCATATGCGCCTGTGTAGGCTCCCTTCTCGGCCCCGAAGAGTTCGCTTTCGATAAGGGTTTCTGGAAAAGAAGGGATATTGACGACAACATAAGGCCCTTTTTTTCTGTTGGAGGAATAATGGATGGTTTTGGCCACAAGGTCTTTTCCTGTTCCTGTCTCTCCAGAAATGAGAACCGTTGCCTCGCTTTTAGCCGCTTTGGCTGTCAACTGAGCTACCTTGTTCATTTCCGAGGAAGTGAAGATGAAATTTTTCGGTCTGAATTTTTCTTCGAGAGAACTTTGAAGCAATGAGACTTCTTTTTTCAGCTTTTGCCGTTCCAATGCCCTTTCAATCAATAAAAGAAATTTATTAAAGTCGATGGGCTTGGCGATGTAGTCGTAAGCTCCCTTTTTCAAGGCTTGAACAGCCGTTTCCACGTTTCCGTATGCGGTCACCATAATAGGCGTAATCAATGGATTTTTCTCCAGAACCCCCTGGATGACATCGATTCCTGTCTCCTCGTCCAGTTTGTAATCGACCACAGCGATGTCTATGGTCTGCTCTGTGATGACTCCAAGGGCTTCTTTCCGGGATGAGGCTTCAAAGACTATGTAGCCTTCTTGTTCCAGATTCTCTCTGATCAGTTTTTTCTGGAGAGGATCGTCCTCAACAATTAAAAGATGTCCTTTGTCCATTTCAACCTCCCGTAATCTGAATTGAAAAAGAAGTCCCCTGCCCGATGCGGCTGTCGAATATTATGCTTCCGTGGTGGGCCTCGATGATTTTTTTTGTCAGGTAAAGGCCAATGCCCATGCCTTCCTTTTTATGGGAGTAGAAAGGTTCGAAAATGTGTATCTTTTCTTCATCAGACATTCCTCTACCGCTGTCTGTGATGGTTATGGAAACTTTTTTTCGTTGTTCTTTGGCTTGGACACGAATCGTTTCCTTTTCGGAGGCATCGAGGGAATTTTGCAGCAGGTTGAGAAAGGCTTGGCTCATTAATCCCTTATCCGCGTTTATAATGATCTCTTTGTCTTCGGAATACTGCAGGTCCACTGACTTAGAGGAGCCTCCTCTTCTCAAAGATTCAAAGATGTCCTCGATAAGATCCTTAAGGACAAACCTCTCTCTCTGGAGATTCAGTGGTTTGAGCGTGGCTGAGAAAAGATCAATGATCCGGGATATTTTTTGGACTTCTGTTCTTCCTTGAGAAATGTCCTCCCAGAGTTCCTGTGAGGATTTTTTTTGTAAGAGCTCGAGGAGAAGGGCTAGGCTGTTCAGCGGATTTTTGATTTCATGGGCTATTCCTGAGGCAAAAGCGGAGATCTCACGGAATCTTTCCTTCTCCCGCTTTTCCTTCTCGGTTTCCTTCTCCTTTTTCATATAGTGGGCTTGAATTTGATAAATACCCAAAAAGAAAACAATTCCTATACCCACGATTACAGCAAAAAGAATAATGAAATTCCTTCGGGAATGGGCCATCATCTCTTCAAGATTAACCAGGGAATATCCTAAATAAATATGGTAATTTTTCTGATCCGGTGCGGTAAAAGAAGAAAAAAAGTTGAATATCTTGCCGGCCGGTGAATCTATGACCCACGATTCTTTTTCCTGGATGGTTTTGCGAGAGAGGGGAAGATATCCTTCGAACTGAGACTTCCAGCCTAATATGTTCTTTTCATCGTCCAGCAGGGCCATATAATAGATATTTTCTTCTCCGGAATAAAGCTCGAAGATCTCGTCTGCCTGATAGTTTTCGCTCAAATAATGGGATATGTTGGTCTTGAGAATTTCGGCCGTGGAACGGAGCTGTTCTTTTACCAGGTCTTCGACCTTGCTTTTGATGTAGGACCGGTTCACTGTGGAAAGGATAAAGAAAAGGATAACAATCCCTATCAGGGGAAGGAAAAAAAATAAGAATATAGCCTTCTTTTTCAATATAAGCCCATTTTTCTTTTCCCCTTCCTATTTGTTTGTCCCTTTCCTCCTCTCCAATTTGGAAAGCCGTGCTGATCCCTAAGAAGAAGGGTTTGGCCGCTGAACTGGACTTCCCGTGTAATGATATTTCGGACGTTTTCTTCGGATGTGTAGAAGGACCCTTTGACCACAAGATATTCGCCCTGGTGGAAATCATGGTCAAAGAACCATACGGGGCTGATTTCGACCTTGAAGATTGTGTTTGTCTTGTTTTCCTCAAGGATGATGACGAGAAAAGGAGATGTATTCTTGTAGAGAGGCTCCATTTTGATTTCTTTAATGGTGCCTTTGACAGTGATTTCCTTATCCACGTTGTAAAAATGCTCTGTTTTTTGTCCGAAGGACAAAGCTGCTGTATAGATCAAAACAACGAACAATCCCCACATAGACAGACGCTTCATTTTCTTTCTCCATAGGGTATATTCCATTGAATCCCGGCGGAAAAAAAGTGGCCGTTCCATTCAAATAAGGAGTCGTTGGAATCGTTGTCTACATAGAAATAGGAAACAGAAACAGAAAATTTCGAAAAATTCTTCAGGGCCCTCACTTCGAACTGTCTTCTTTCGTCCTTTCGCAATATTCCCAGAGAATCTCCTTCAAGGCTCAGGCTTTCAATCCCTGGGAATTCCTTATTATCCATAGTATACATCAACTTCAATTGGATATTCCAGGGTATAAGCACAGTCATTTGGGTTCCAATCCTGAAACCTTCCCAAGAAAACCGGTCATAGGAAGGATTTTCGACAGCGTAGAACTCTTCTATGAAAGTGAAAGGATTTTTTCCGGAAAGGCTCCATTGTTTTGTGCCTGTTAGCTGAAGTCCTACTCGACTCCCCAGGCCTTGGGCAATCAATCCCGACAATGAAAACACTTGGATTCCCTGTCTCTCACTCTGGGTTTGTATGATGAACTGGTGCAGACCATTTCTATAGGGATTGTGCCGTCCTTTGCCCCCCGAAGACGAGGAATTCGTTTCCGCGACCACAACTTCCTCCTCCGAGAAATAAGGGTGTAAAAAGTTTTTGTATCCCCAGCTCATCTCCCCCTTCAGAGTGGTTTTCGTCTGAAAGTATTTATCGAGAGAGAGCATCAGGGAGTGGCTGACGGAATCAAAAACAGACGACTTGTAGTTTTTGTACTCAAACGTATAGTTGGATTTCAGGATGGATGTCTGGCTGAGGTAAGTTTTGAAGGCTGTAAAAAAATTTACAGAGAGATAATTGAAATCAGAATAGTCAGACCGGTAGAAAGCTCCGCGCCCGGTTAGCGAAAGATAAAACGCGGATTTCTCATTAAGAGCATGAATGTAGTCAATCCCCACATCTTGAGTGTAGTATGTGAGGTTAGGATTTTCAAAAAGATAGGAATAGCTCCCTTCAGTAAACAGTGAGAACTCGGAGATATTCTTATCCACATAAAGGCCAAAAGTTGAGAGTTGGTCTGATTCTGCAAACCGGTTTTGGAAGAGATTGTTGGTTGCGTTCTGGAAAAAGGACAGGGAAAGGGTGTCAGCAGTCAGGTTTGGTGCGAGCAGCAGTGCAAAAAACAGGATGAATGCGTATCTTCTCACGTTCTCCTCCTTGAAAGAGGGAAATGAGGGTATGCCCCTTTTCACTCTTTGAAAGAGGAGAGGTTCACTCTCCTCTTTGTGTCTCATCTGCCGCCGCGCCTGTTGCCCAAGCCCTTAGAACCTGTTCCATCGCATATGCCGCTGCCGAATTGACTGACGCGAAAATTGTGTTTGTTCCTGAACTTGTTTGAGGAAGCCATGTTTCCATTCCTTCCCTGGTATCCCGTACCATCTTGGGGTCTGGCCCAGTCACTATCCTGGCCATTGGGGATCCCATCATTGTCGTGATCACGGAAATCATTAGCAAAATCACAGATTCCGTCTCCGTTTTCATCTACAAACAGGGTGCGGACTTGAAATCTTGATTGTACCATGTTTTGTGCGACATTTCGAGCCGCTTTTTGCGTTGTGTCCTCGGCAAAAATTAAGCCCGCTCCCAGGATCATCAAAGATCCCATCAGCGCGATTGTTTTTCTGATGTTCATTGGAACCTCCTTTCGTTTCATTTGTTTCATCAGGTCGTTTGTAGTGCAAAACTCGTGCCAAGTTATATGTTGTTGAAAATAAAGGAAATTAAATTATGAACGTTATGACAAATCTTACATTATTGTAGGAAGGGCTACAATTTTGTAGGAATTTGTATAGAAATTCCCCCAAAAATTTATACCCGAGAAGCCCCCATTTTTGCTTCGTCCGTACTTCCTCTTTTTTACAAGCGCAGAGAATACCAGCCGGCCAGGAAGGACGTCACGATCCGGAGATGGTAGTCGCTGAGAAAGGTAAAATCTATAAGAGTCCAAGTGCTGCAAAAAAGCATATCAAATCCTTATGAAATATGAATTTAAATCCTCTTTCGATACTGGGATTTCAACCCCAGACCCAGGAATTTGCTGGCATACCATGGTTAGATTCTTAAATGACAAGACATTACTCCTTCGGTTAAATTTTAGATGATTTGATTCGTGCTGTACTCGTTCAGATACATTAGTGACACATTGGAGGTACGATGCGTGGTAGAATAGGAGTTACTATGAGTAGATACGGATCAATTATTCCTGGGTCTAATTTTATAACCTCACTTTCGAGACAAAG
>Ga0307379_10012558_pt1 | contig 11035 bp, 16 predicted proteins | sample UN2MG_FD_202237 | JGI IMG/M metagenome (GOLD analysis project Ga0307379, IMG submission 202237) | Soil microbial communities from Risofladan, Vaasa, Finland - UN-2 | ecosystem: Environmental > Terrestrial > Soil > Coastal area > Acid sulfate soil | place: Finland: Risofladan, Vaasa | collected... | reverse complement strand
CTCGACATCTTTTTTTAATTTTTCAATATCTTGTCTAGCTGCTTCTAACATAACTTTAACGTGTATGTTTTCATCTAACAGCTTTTGTTGTTTTTCAGTGTCCTCTGCCAGTGCCTCTAACAAAAAAAATTGTTCTTTGTCAACAGGTACTTGATCTGCCTTCTTTAGTAAATCTGCTTCCATTAACTGAAGTCTTGTCTCTAATGTATTAATAGTATTAGTCATACCAATGTACATATAGACTGCCAAACCTGCACCAGCAATGATCATACCGATTGTTTTAAGATCGGTTTTTACAGCTGTTTCTTCATTTATCTTTGACATAAATTATTTATAAAATCCGTCAAATAACCAGTCAACAAACTTTTTCCATTGTTTTTTTAACCAATTCATTTTTTCCTCCACGGGTTCATTTATTTCATGAACACAGACCAAACAATCACATGAATCACAAAAATCTTCATTAACATAAAATCCTTGTCCTACACAGTGACATCTGTGCCCACATTCAACACATAGTTGTTTATTTAGGCTCATTTTTAATCCTTTGTTTCTATTTTATAAAACATTTTGTCCGAATCTTCCGTAATCCAATCCGAACCTTCGACGTCCCACACTGTATTTTGGACTTTATAGTCAGGCCAACTGTCATCAGTTGTATAACTATTAACGTGCCACAAAATACGATTGTTAGGCTGAGCAGCATAATTGCCGTTAGCAAGAGCCAATACATGCGCACACTTATGCTCTTGAGGTATTTCAGAATGTTCAACATTCAATATATTAGTATCTGGGTGTGCCCAGTCAATAGTAAATAGGTATTGTCCGTGATAAAATTTTTTATCTTTACCTAAAAATTTACCATCTAAATCAGCCAGCCAATCAAACTTATGAATACTAGGCCAATAACTAAAACAATTCCACAATTGTAATTCGTTTGCCTGCATATCCGGCACAGAGGTTCTATCGTACATTTTTTGGAAAAACGCTGAGATAGGCAAACGCCAATAGCATGCACCATTTGGTAGCATGATGTGAAATAAGAGAGCACGTCCTGAGATGCTTGCCAAACCAAAGATAACACAATCTTCACTTTCGCCATGATGTTTTTTAAAATCATACAGGTACTCCTTCCTTATTTTGCAATAAATTGGAGGTACATTTATGTTTAAATAAGCCATTCATACTCCTATTTAATCTCACCCCAATTATTACCTTGTTCATAATCTACTTTGTTTGGAACCTTTAACTCAACAGTAGATTCCATTATTTCAATAATTTTTTCTGCCTTTTTATCAGATTCAACAGAAATATCCACTTCATCGTGAATTTGAATATGTGGTATTATACCATTTTCATACAAACATACCATAGATTTTTTTGTCATATCTGCAGCCGATCCTTGTATCAATCTATTTAAAGCTTTATAAGTAAATGCTCGTTTTAATGGCTCATCATATTCTTTTCTAGCTTGTTCTAATGGCAATGGTTTAAATACCCCAAATTGAACTGGTTGCCATAAATCAAAATGACATGCTCTACCTAATAAAGTCCTAATTTTACCCCTATCATTTGCTTTTCTAGAAACATTATCCATAAGTTTTTTTACAAATGGAGCTTTATGATGATATTGTTGAATTAATTTTTCTGCTGAATCTTTCATTAATCCTAATTCAGCCATTAATTTATTTTTACCCATACCATACATCAAACCTAAATTAATTGTTTTAGCTTGTTTACGTTCAATGCCTGCCATATCTGCTACTACCTGGTGAAAGTCTGCATCACCTTTTTGATAAGCTTCTACTATTCCATCTACTCCTTCTAAATTTTGTAATTTAGCATAGTGTACTAAAATTCTTGGTTCTTGTTGTGAATAGTCAAATGATCCCCACTTACAATTTTCTTCTGGAATAAAAATTGATCTAATCATAGGACCTAATTCTTTATGCCTTGCAGGAATTTGTTGTAAGTTAGGATTTGACATAGAGAATCTTCCTGTAACTGTTCCTCCCGCATCTGATCTAATTTGATTTATGTCAGCATGTATTCTTCCTTTGACAGAATGTTTAGTTATAGTGTCAATGAAAGTTGTATGTGCTTTATTTATTTCTCTAGCATTTGCAATGTCTTGTGCAATTTCATTTGGATGGTTTGCTAAAAAGTTTTTTGTAAAACTTGGTGCTCCAGTTTTTTCTGTTTTGTCAAAAGGTAATTTTAATTTTTCAAATACTTTTGCAATAGAAGCCGCTGCCCATATTTCTACATCTATGTTAGTTAGTTTTTTAATTTTGTGAAGTATGTTTTTTTCTTGAGATATCAAATTTTCCTTGATTTTATTGGCTTTTTCGAGGTTTACTCTCACACCTTTAAATCTCATATCTACTAAACAAGGAAATAATTTTGTTTCTAAATTAAATATATCAAATAATTCTTGCGCATACAATTCAGATTGTAATCTTTGCCAAAGTTTTAAAGTTGATTCAGCATCTCTTTCTGCATACTGACCTACAAACATTGCAGGCAATCTCCACATATCTTTTTTTGCATCAATGGTCCATGCTTTCGCTGCTTCTTGTAAAACTTTTTCATCTTTACCAATACCAACATATTCTTTTGCAAGTGAATCTAATCTGTATGATAATCTATTTTCATTTATTAATGATGCTGCAATCATAGTATCAACTATTTTTCCTTTTATCTGAATACCTGCTGCTCTTAACCAACACACATCATACATTGCATTATGAAAAATAAATGTTGTATCTTCTTTTTTAAAAACATCTTTAAGCCAAGATAAAACTAAACCTTTATCTAAATTGTCTCCGTGTTCATGACCAATAGGAAAATATCCAGCCCAGCCTTCAACAGCTATGGCAACACCAGCAATATGACCTCGACCAACCACGTTCCCCGATCCAAGTGTCGTTAGGTCCGGATCACATGTCTCTAAGTCTACAGCTATTTCTTTATAGTGTGATAAATCTTTTAGTTCTTCGGGTTTAACCCATTCTGTTTCGGGAGCAAATAAAGGTGGTTGAATTGTTCTAGGCATTTGTTTTATCCATTATTTGTAATATTTTGTTTTTTATTTTTAATTTTTTCATTTTTTTCTCCTTTTATGTTTTTGTAACATTGTTTGCAAAAATACAAACAATCAAAAACAATATTTCTTTTTTCACATATAATACATTTTGCTGTATTCATTTTATTAAAAATAAATAATTAATTAATATTACAATAGTAATTAACATCATAAAATTCATGAGTAGTCCCTCTCAAGAATCATTTCTAAATAATGTATAGCTTTCTTTATATCTTCTTCTCCTCCTTTTTTAGAATGCCTACAAATATACTTAATAGCATTCCCCTCCGCGAAAAGCAACTTGTTTTCATTTATAAAGTATGCTGGTTGAATTTTCATACTATAATGTTTTCCGCCTATCTGTTTTTCTAAAGAATCATATGCTGTTTCTTTAAACATACTTTTGTCTGTCATTTTTTTTCTCCTTTTTTATGATGAAATACTTCGTACCACGTATCACATTCATCACATTGATACATACTAACAATTTCATATTCTGAATCAGGAAATGTGTCTTCCGTATCAAAATCATTGTTCCACCTAACTTCAAAATTACAATAAAAACATTTCATATTATGTATGCTCGATCAAAGTTTTTTGGATCTACAATATGTAATTCTTTTTTAGCTCTAGTTGTTCCAGTATAAAATAACCGATGTAATTCATCGGGATCATATTGAAATGTTTCTACAGCTGCATTAGTTATATCTTGTAGCACCAATACCTTATCGGCCTCTCCTCCTTTTGCTCCATGTATTGTTGACATTATTATTCTAGGGTTTGCATTTATCTTTTCGCCATTGGCACGCATATTACGAATATAATTTTCTGTAATAGTGTCTAACCCTTCAAAAGATTCGTACCAAACTTTATCAGTAAGAAGTCCATATTTTTCTTGACATTCTTTCATTGTATATTTTTCCTCTGAATGAAATAGCTTACCGGTTCTAAATCCGTCTGCTACATTTGCGCCAAGATATTCATAAATATTTTTTATTTCTATGTGCGTAAGCAAAGAACCTTTTCTCCAAGATTCCCAATTTTGTAATGCTAATAACAATTTAAGTTTAATGGAGTTCATTCCTTTGTATTGATAGTACCAACCTCGTAACTCACATAATTCTTTAACATCATCTAAAAAATGATTAGCAGAAGATAATACTAACCAATTTCCTTCCGACATATCTACTTGAGTTACATCAGAATATCTTTTTAGAATACCTACTTCTAATCTAGGTTTATATTCTTTATCAAATCTATTTTGTACTTTACTTATTATTCTTTGTGAAAGTTCATGAATAGGTCCACCTGGTATACGATAAGACTGATCTAAAGTCTTAATAGTATCTACCTCCTCTTTTAAAGCTATAAAATGATCTACATCTGCGCCAGCCCATTTAAAAATAGCTTGGTCATCATCACCAGCTATGTAAGTTTTATTTGCATTTTTCCATATCTTTCTAACCATATCCCATTGTAATAAAGATAAATCTTGTGCTTCATCTATAAACAATACTTCAAATTTAGGTTGTATGTCTTTTTCAATAAATTTTTCTAACAGGTCTGTAAAATCATGCAAACCTTTTTCTTCTTTGTATCTTTTTAATTCTTCCGCAATTAAATATAATGTACCTCTTTCAATATCTAAAATGTTTCTTCTTGAATCATAGTATTCTAATAAATCCATTCTCTTAACTCTTGCTGTGTTAATGATAGTTAAATACTCATTATCAGAATTAAATGTGCCGTCATCAGATGAATACTTTGCTGTCTTAATTGGAATACCACATTTTTCTCCAAATTCTTTGTAATCTGAATTAGACATCATCTTTTCTTTTGTCATACCTAACATTTTAAATGCATAAGAATGTAAAGTTCTAAAGTTTTCTAAATCATTATCTCTGTCCAATTCAAATTTTTCTGCAGCTCGAGTCGCAGCCTCATTTGCAGCTTTTTTCGTAAAAGAAAAATAACCTATTTGTCTTGGCCTAATACCTTGTTGAATAAACTCATCAACCAAGTTTAGTAGTGTTGTTGTCTTACCCGTTCCCGGAGGTCCTAATATTATCGTTTTCATTTTTGTCTTTTCTGTTGTAATGATAAACCATTCTCATGGTTTTTTCATATTTAGCTAATCTTCTTTTCATAAGAAGATTTTCTCTTCTTAATTTTTCTATGTCTTTGTTTAATTTATCAATTTTTTTTCTATAAACTAAACTCCAATTAATTCCTGTTATTGAAGCCATTAGAAATGCTCCTCTTGATATTTTGTTTGTGAAATAGATGCTTCAACCTTTTTCATTGTTTTAATTTTTATTAGTCTTGGTTGTTGCTTTTTAATTTCCATTCTTACTTCATCTAGAAACACATCTAATTGTTTGATTAAGTTTCCTGTTTTTGTTTTATCTAATTCCCAATGATTCTTTTTACAAAATGTATAAAAGTCTTCCATTCTAAAATAAGTGAATTGTCTTTTATTATCTGTAAATGGAAGTTTATTAAATATATCATCTAATGTTCTTGCATTCTGTCTATTAGTTGTCCAGTCTTGTAGTAATGCTGTAATTTCATTCATTGGATCTAATGATTGTAGTGGTTCTACCTCTTGAATATTTTGCATCAAAGGTTTTAAATAATATTGTTTCCAATCTTTTGGTTTTAATACAGGTATAATTAAATTTGCTTGATCCAAACATGCTAAAGCAAACATACCAGGATTATAAAGTTGTTCTGATTTTAATTCTATTCTTGAAGCATTAACATCTAAAAACCATTGTGGTGGTTTAGATGTATATTTAGTTAAACTACCAAGTGATGGCATCTCTTCTTCACCATAGCCAACACCAAACTTTTTTGTTCTACATAGTCCTGATTGACACACTGAATTAATAGGGGCATCTTTACATCTGTATTTGTCATAACCTTTTCTATTTACAGATTTAATTAACATTTGTACTTCGGTATTGTTTAAAGGTGGATTCATATATTTTAAATTTGCTTGTACAATTTGGTCTTCCCAAGAATCCGGAGATGCTTGTTTAAAATAAACTGCAATATTAAATAATGCATTGTTTCTAGCACCTTCACCAAAACCATCTTTAGCTAATTTATTCAAACACGGTGGTCCATCAATAAATGCCTCTACTATTTTTGGTTTTTCTATTTTAACTTCCTCTAATTTTTCTTGAACATACTTGTCGTATAATTCAAAAAATTCTTCTAAAGTTGCTGCTGACCCATCATCTTTAATTGCATAACGTAATCCTTTCATTTCATTATGATATGGAAGATTTAAAAAATTACCTGTGTCTCCACGGTCCACGAGTATTTCTGTTTGTTTAGGAAATATTTCAGAACCTTCATAACCCAAGGTTGCTGCCATTTTTTTTAATGTTGTCTGCATAGTGGCTGCAGGAATAAAATCTTTTGTAAATAAAAAAACGTGTGCTCCGCCTGATTTAGAACGACAGACGATTAAAGGAAGGTTAACTTTACGTACATTTTGTATGAAGCTAGTGTGGTCAAAATCGTACTGATCAATATCAATACAGCCCCACCTACAACTGTTGTTTTCTGTAATGGGGATAATCCCCAAAGCCGGACCTTCACCTTTAAGATGATTGTGCCAAAGATCATCACTAACATTTTTTCTAACAATGAATGCCTTACCTTTCTGTTTACCATTCTCTGCTCTTTCACCTTTTTGATATTGTCCATATGCTATTTTGAGTCCTTCAAATATTGATTTAAATTTATCGTGCTTTGTTATCATAATTTACTTTCTTTACAAAACTAAATGTATAAGGGGCTCTTTCGAGCCCCTTATTATTTTTAGAACGGAGTATTATCTTCGCTCTTCTCATCATTTTTAGAATGTTTTGCCTGAACGTCACCTTTTTTAACGCTGTCAGCAAATCCTTTTGCCTGCTCATATAAACCTCTGTCTTTGACAGGACCTATTTTTGATACAGTCCAACCAAACCACGTACCTTTGTCATTTGATTGTTGTACAGTTTTTAAATTGTACATATGACTACACATAGGTGGTGTGAATAGGCCATTTTTACCTTGAAGTTTTAATCCATTCATCATGGAGTTCCAGGTTCTACTGACCTTTAACTGTGTCGATTTCATTGTGATTAATGCTGTTTCAGCACCTTGATCTTTACAGATCATCACAAAATACGAAGCAGTATTTTCAAGATAGTTACCATTTTTCAATCTATCTTTACCGATTGAATCTCTAGTAGCTTCTTGAACTATTGCACTGGTAGCCGAGTGAACTGCAACAGGTGCTCCAGTTCCTTCTCCTCTATCAGTCCATTCAACATACTCTCTCTTGTAATAACAAGGGATTACATTGATGCCTTTATCACCATCGTAAAGTTCACCTGTCACAGTGTTGTAAATCATGCCTGATTCGGCACCATTTACATACTTTGCGTCACGTTTATTTACTTGTGGTGAAAGCTGACCCAAGATTCTTAAAAATGGAAGTGCCAGATCATTCTGGTCCATATTATCAAAACCTTGATGCGCATCAGCTTCAAAGAGATCCATACTAGGTAGGTTCTCTTTCATCTTAGTCACGGTTCCCGTTTCATTTTTCACGGTTGTCGTTTGTTGTGTCGCCATTCGCGTTTCTCCTATTTCCGGCTTAGTTTAGTTTCATCTTTCATAAATAAATGAAAGACATCGGAAGGCATGTCGAGGCCGGCCTCGACACGCTCACGATATAGGGCTTTCAATGTCATTGGCTCAACTTTTGACTTTTGTTGAGGTTCATAACCATTGTCAGCCGCAAGGTTAAGCAATTGCTCCGCCTTGTTATCTTCTCCGACACCGAAAGTTACAGCAACTTCATTTTTAATGATGTCACCTAACCCGTTGTCTCGAAGCCATTTATACGCTGCTTCTTTTTTTGCAGGATCTTTTGGAAGAGTACAACTGTACTTCTTACTCACTTCTAATGAAGATCCGTCAGCGAGTTTCAGAGATTGTAATCCTTGTTCTGCAAGAATGTTTGGTATCACCTCTGAACTAATCTTGTCGTATTGTTCTTTTAAATTTTTAGTAGCTTCTTCTGAAGCTTCTATGTCTTTTTGTAATTCAAGAAGTTTATCTACATGCATAGATAAAGATTCTATATCGGTTCTTTCAGCTATTTTTTCTTGGTCAGCTTCAAACTCATCTGTTATATTAAATGTTTTGTTTTCTTCACTCATATATTTATCCTTTCTGATAGAGATCGAAATTTATTGGATAGTATTTAGCCTCTCTTCGATCCCATTTCAAGAGATTAAATTTACCATTTGTTTTATCACTAACTATTGCACAAGAAATACCAATTACTGCTGGGTCACCTGTTAATAGTACGTAATCTTGTTCTCTAAAGTCTCGTAAATTTTTTCCCATCTTAAATACAAACGGTGCTGATGAAAATATTATTTGTGAATCTGGTCCATAATTAGGCAAACAAATAACTAAATATCCAAAATCAGATGCACCTAAAATATTTATATTTGCAGGTGGGTGTTGCAATACGTATACAAATCTCTCTTCTGGGTTGTTTTTAGAAAACTCTAAAAATTCCATAAGAGACTTTGGTTTATATAATTCAAAAATTTTATTTTTCATTTCTTTTCTTTCTTTTTATTTTAGCCATACTACTTAAACTACCAATATATTCTTTTATAGGAACACCTAATGATTTAGCAATACTATATTGTTTATTAGTTAAACTTACTTCTACTATAAATTGTTTTTTATACATTCTATTATTCTTTTTATTCTTGACTTCTATATAAAGATTATTATATGAATGTCAATAGAAAGAATAAAAAATTATGAACTATAAATTTAAAACAAAACCATACGCACATCAAATTACTGCGTTAGAAAAATCCTGGGATAAAGAAGAGTATGCGTACTTCATGGAAATGGGTACGGGTAAATCAAAAGTATTAGTAGATAATATTGCTATGCTTTATGATAAAGGCAAAATAAATTCGGCGCTAATTATAGCACCAAAAGGTGTATATAGAAACTGGTTTTCTTCTGAAATTCCTACTCATTTACCTAGCCATATACCTCATAAAACGATATTATGGACAGCTTCAATATCTAAAGCAAAGGATAAAGAGTATCAGCAATTATTTAATGTAGATTATGACCTTCACATCCTTGTAATGAATGTTGAAGCATTTTCGACTAAAAAAGGACTAGAATTTGCCACAAAATTCTTACGTTCTCACAAAGCTTTAATGGCAATAGATGAGTCTACAACTATAAAAACACCTACTGCTAAAAGAACTAGAGCTATTACTGCAATTGCTTCTATGGCTAAATACAGAAGAATTCTTACCGGTTCTCCTGTTACTAAATCTCCATTAGATTTATATAGTCAATGTAAATTTTTAGATTCTAACTTACTTGGATTTGAGTCTTATTATAGTTTTAGAAGTAGATATGCACATATGGTTTCAAGAAACTTTGGTGGTAGACAAGTGCAGATTGTTGCATCTTATAGAAGGTTAGATGAATTGTCTGAATCATTAAAACATTTTTCTTACCGTGTACTAAAAGAAGATTGTTTAGATCTACCTGATAAAATTTATATTAAAAGATATGTTGAGTTAACCGATGAACAAAAAAAGAATTATGCATCTATGAAAGCAATAGCACTTACTTCTTTGAAAGGTAAAACAGTCACTGCACCACATGTTTTAACGCAAATGATGCGTCTACATCAAATTACTTGTGGTCATTTAAAATTAGATAACGATGAAATTGTTGATCTTAAAAATAATAGAATTGATGAATTAATGAGTGTACTTGATGAAGTAGAAGGCAAAGCTATCATATGGGCTAATTATATTCACGACATTGAAAATATTGTTAAACAAATAAAAAAAGAACACGGAGATGATTCTGTTGTTCAATACTATGGTGCAATTGATTCAGAAAAAAGACAAAAGAATATTGAACAATTTCAAGATACTAACTCACCTGTAAGATTTTTCGTTGGTAACCCACAAACCGGTGGCTATGGAATTACATTGACACAAGCTAATACAGTAATCTATTATTCTAATGGTTACGATTTAGAAAAAAGATTACAATCAGAAGACAGAGCGCATAGAATAGGACAAAAAAAATCGGTAACATATATTGATCTTATTGCTGAAAAAACTGTTGATGAAAAAATTGTTAAAGCCTTACGTAAAAAAATTGATATAGCATCTGAAATTTTAGGGGAGGATATAAGAGAATGGATTTAAAATCAATAACTATTTTTATTTTAACTATTCATTTGATAACACCAAGTGGTAAAATAATTAAAGAAGAAACTCATGGGGTTAGTTGTTCTAGTTGGTGGGAACACAATGTAGAAGAAAAACAATTTAAATTAAGACAAAAAAATATGCCAGATACTTATCACGTTTATAACGGAGAAATTGTGGTAGGTTATATCTGTAACGACAACCTACCACAATAAATTATTATTTAACTTCTATATCAATTGGCTTAATTTCTTCTGGTTCATTAACGCCTAACTTAACAGTTAAAACGCCATCTTCCATTTTAGCATTATTTACTACAACATCTTGATGTAGAGAAAATTGTTTTAAGAATTTTCTAGCTGCTAAACCTTTTTCAACATATTCTTTTTCTGAATCGTCTACTTGGCCAGAGATTGTTAAAACGCCATCTTTGTATTGAACTTTAACATTCTTCTTATTGAAGCCTGCAAGTCCTAACTCAATGCCATATTCACCTTTTCCGTATTTTACTACATTGTAAAATGGAAAAGACTTCATAGCTGAATTCATAGACATATTGCTGAACATGTTATCAAAAACATCTCCAAAAATTTTGTCTGAATGATTCCAAACGTCTTTGTTAAATTTATTGATTAAATCTATTGCTGTCATAAAACATCCTTGTTAA
>Ga0307379_10012557_pt1 | contig 11035 bp, 7 predicted proteins | sample UN2MG_FD_202237 | JGI IMG/M metagenome (GOLD analysis project Ga0307379, IMG submission 202237) | Soil microbial communities from Risofladan, Vaasa, Finland - UN-2 | ecosystem: Environmental > Terrestrial > Soil > Coastal area > Acid sulfate soil | place: Finland: Risofladan, Vaasa | collected... | reverse complement strand
GCCTGCAATTGTTTGTAGTTATCTAAATCGCGAGGCTGGGCGCTTGCCGGATCCTCGTCTATTAGGCCGGTTGCAAAATCGAATTTACGCACTCGTTTAACCACCTCACCCTTGCACCGTTCGTGACGTAACTGCTTTTTGGATACTCCCAAGGCACGAAGTAGCGCCGCATCCGGATAACATTCCACCAGGATCCTCATTCCTCTTCCTCGATGAAATGATCAAGGTTGAAAAAGGGATCTGCCTCCATCAACTCCACAACCTGGTCTGGCATCAAGGGCTTGACCCGCGTCTGGAAGTCCTTGAAGTAGGTGATGAAGACCTGGACATCCTCCTTGTGAGACTTCTCGATGACGGCCGAGAGCAGGTACGGATTGTGCGTGGCAATGAAGAACTGGTTGGTCTGGTCCAGGGCGATCCGCTCCCCGAGGTACTTGGTATAGTACGGAAAAGCATTAGACTCCGGCTCCTCGAACACCAGCACCGAGTCCTTGTTCGAGGCAATGGCCACCGTGTAGAAAATGATCCGACGGAGTGTATCCGACGTCAGGGTATAGGGAAAGCTGAAGACCAAGTCATCTGTTTGCTTTTGAAGCTCAAAGGCTTTCTCTTGAGGTTTCAGGACTAGCCTCAAATTATATTTTCTGAAGAATTCCTTCATGGTCTCGCGGAGACTCTCCGAACCGAAGACGACAGAGAAGAGATTCGCCCCGTCCGGCGGTTTAAGGCCGCCCGGCGCGGGGTCAGTGTAGTTCGGTAAGTTCTTGAAACGAAAAAACTTGATGTGTCCGGTCTGCTGAACCAGAGTGCCACCGCCGAAGCGACCGTCGTAGTCTATTGTAAAAACAGACCCAGACGGCTGACTTCGAAGCTCGAAGCGGTTGTTTACAAAACGGACATTCAATCCGGCTTCGGATGCTCCGGATGATAGGGACAAGGACATACGAATCTCGTGGTCCACTAATCCGTCATAGAACAGGTTCTGCGTGGCTTGGTTGAAGCGGACATAGTCGCTCAGATTCATGGTAGGATTGCCCGACCAAGACATCAGCGCCAGCGCCTCCAGTATGTTGGACTTGCCTGTGTTGGGCTCGCCTATGAACAGGTTGACCTTCTTACACTCGATATCCAACTGACGAACCGATTTGAAGTTCGATACGCTTAGCTTTGTAATCATAACAACATTTCCAATTGGATCTTCATACAACGTTGACTATTGAGTAATTTTTCCACTGATAATGATAATTATAGCAAAGGCGATGCGATAACCAAGAGAAAAAGGAGGGAATAATGGAGTTAGGGGAATAATGGTGTTATATCTTTTTGACAACTTATCTCCGTATTGTATTGGGTATGTTGACTTATATCTATCGAGGCTGTTGCTGCAAAGTAAAAAAATATTATTGGTAAAATCGGGAAAATCTGGGACACCTTTTATTTCTCCATCTCATTGAAGGGAATTAAAGTCGTACGCCTGCCCCATAGGAGGTACATTTCTCGACGAGTCGTGCTTGATAATGACAGGTTTGGATAGAGGTGAGCGGCGGGCCTGTCAGGCGGGCTTTGTGGCCCAGCGGAATTTTGCTGATGTGCTTCGGGGGTTTGATGCGATTTCCTTGCGTTGCGGCGTGATTGCATTCTCGGCCGTGGACTGATATATGCCATTTTTGACGCCGTGGCGAAACGACTGCTTGACGAGGCGGTCTTCGCCGCTGTGAAAACTGATTATTCCGATTCGACCGCCCGGTCGCAGGCAGTACTGTGCGACTCTCAGAAGCTCTCTCAGGCAAGCGAGTTCGTCGTTGACCAGTATTCGCAGGGCCTGAAACGTGCGTGCGGCCGGGTGTAACAAGCCGGATTTCGAGCTTCGCTGCTGCTGTCGCCAGGTTTTCGCCGTCAGGCCCTTGACGCTGAAAACCAGTTGCACAAGCTGCGAGGTCCGCGTAATCGGCTGCAAGTCCCGCCGGGCAACGATCAGACGGGCAATTTCCCGATGGTCCGGCTCATCGGCCAGCTCCAGGAACGCTTCGGACAGTTGTTCTTCGGAAAGGCTGTCGAGCAAATCCGCGCCGGTTCGTTTCAGTCGGTCGTCCATCCGCATATCGAGCGGGCCTTCATACTTATAGCTCATGCCTCGCTCGGGATTGTCTATCTGCATACTTGAAACACCGAGGTCGGCAAAGATGATATCATAGCCCTCGATTTTTTCTTTGCTCAACGCGTTGGCAATCCCGGCGAAGTTACTGCGATAAAAGCTCATGGGTACATTCTCTTTGCTCAGTCGCCGGCGTGTGCGTTCAAGCTCGGCGTTATCGATGTCGAAAGCGATCAATCTTCCGGCGGGGCCTATGCGTTTGATAAACTCCGCCGCATGGCCGCCGTAGCCGACGGTGCAGTCTGCGACAATTTCTCCCGGCCGGGGCTTCATGGACGCTAAAACCTCCTCCGTCAGAACGGGTACATGCATGCCGGCCGGCGTCTTGCCTTTTGCACGCAGGTGGTCCTGCAACTCAGGGTGAGCCGATATGTTGTGCTCCTTGTATTTCTGCCGGTAGCTCTTCGGATGCGTGCCGGTGTATCTGGGGCGCCGGCGATGTTCGGGCGACGGCCGGCTGTTATCGCCGGGTTGGTCGAGTGAATTCATACACACTCCGGACAAATCAATTCTGGTGCATACCTTTGCCTGCCAACAACTCCTAAGAGGTCTGCTTCGAATGGCTTATATAAAATCTTGCCCCAATTGTCAAAGATTAATATCGACCGGCCCTTAGTTGCTTCAGAATACAGGAGACAGAATTGAGATTTTAGCATGCTTCGGCGGAGTTTATCCTGCGGTAGAGTCGAATGGGCTCAGGGCAGGTTTGTGGCTATGAGTATGGTTTAAAATGTAAAGAACTTGCCGCCGTACAGGGCAGGTGAAATGAATTTTACACGTTCGGTAAAAATGAAGAAAGCAGAGGTTGAAAAAGGGCTCTAAGCAACAGTGCTCACAGCCACTGTCAGATTCGGATTCGATTCTGATAACAGGACTCCCGGTACGGTTTTGTTACTCTACGAGCTTCTCCTGAAGTTCTACAATTGCCGTTTGAGCCTGTTTTAGCTGGCCCTGAAGCAGAACGACCCTTTCCGTCTCGGCCTGCAACTTAGTGCCGAGCTTATTCATTCGCTCCTGGGCGGTCTTTGCCTCGGCAAGAGCCGCCTGGCGCAACCTGGCAAGTTCATCCTCCCGCTTTTGCAGCTCTTCGCGAAAGCTGACGAATGCGTCGATCTGTTTCTGAAACTCGCTGAGCGAGCCGGTAAGCCCCATGACCTCTACATCCGACTGCTTAGGAGCTCGCATGGCAGTTTCCAATTTAGCCTGCAGATCGTCTCTTTCGGCGCGGGTTCTGTTTAATTCATCCTGAAGGCTTGCCATTTCGACTCTGCAACAACCTGTCAGAACCAAAGGAAAAACCAATGCCAGCACACATGTTAAAAGCACAATTTGTTTACTCATATTACTACTCCTTAACCCTTTTATGCGGCGCGCATATTTGCAGCCTTATCGACAACAATCGAATATATAAATGGGGAAAGCCTTAAAATGGCGTCTTGCGGGCTTTCCACCACCGCTCCTATTAATTTAAAAATATCATATCGAAATGTAAAAGTCAACAAGAAAAGGAAATTTCTGGTGTTTCTTTATGGTATTTAAGAGCACACAGCCTGCTGAAAAATTTGATCGCAGCTATCGCCGCATGGCATAAAACCTGTTTTTTATATTTCCGCACGGGAAAGCTTGAATTTTTAAGGGGATTTGATATTCTACATATGGTAAAGCTATATGAAAAGAGGCTAAGCTACACAACAGAGCAAGGATATAAAATTGTTTAGGAAATCCCGGACCAAAATCCCAGTTTAAGGAACTAAAACAGGTGGCAACGAAACAAACCCTCGAAGAAAATACGGAATTTATACCAAAATTCGATGAAAACGGCCTGATACCAGCAATTGCTCAGGACGCTCGGACGGGTCAGGTCCTAATGGTCGCTTATATGAATCGTCAGGCACTTGATGTTACAATACAATCAGGATACGCAACGTACTTCAGCAGATCACGCCAAAAATTGTGGAAAAAAGGCGAAGAAAGCGGCCACCGGCAAAAAGTACAACAGATACTTGTCGATTGCGACCAGGACTGCCTGATTCTCAAGGTATCAGTTGACGCCGGGCAGTGCCATGTGGGTTATCAATCGTGTTTTTACCGGGCATTGAAGGAAAATTCAGAAAAAAAGCTGGTGTTTATTGAAGAGAAGGTCTACGACCCGAAAGAAGCCTACAAAAAATAGCGCCAAACCGCACGCCCCAAGCAGCACATTCGCCTTATAAGTACAAATAATGAAGGTTGCCATATTTTACCCTCAAACGAGGCAAATAGTGCCATCCTGCATTTTTTTTCTTGTTTTTACTGTAATAATGCGTTACGATTCTGCCGATACTGGCACTGTATATAGTAGTAGTGAGGAGTGGCAAGGACGCATTTTTCTCTCGTTTGTTAGTTGTTGCTATTTAACAACTTGTGATAATTCCTGAAGGAAAGAAACAAAATTGACAACCATTTATTGTTTTTGGAGGATTAAATTATGAAGTGGCTTCAATCAAAATTAGCATTGGCTTGCGGGTTGATATTACTACTCGGTGCTGCAAACGTTGCATTCGCCGCTAGCCCACCCAACGACGACTGCGACGACGCAAAAGGGGTCGGAAACGTAACAAACCTGTCATTCAACACTACAAATGCGACACACGATGGTCCCGGGCACTATATTGACAGTCCAAACGTATGGTACTGTTATACCGCAACGTGCACCGGTTGTGCCACAGTCAGTCTGTCCGGCAGCAACTTTGACACCAAGCTCGCCGTCTATGACGGATGTGGTTGCTATCCAAGCCAGAACGACCTTATTAAAGGCAACGACGACTTCGATGGTCAACAATCACAAATCACTTTCGCCGTCAAGGCCGGCAGCCAGTACCTGATCGAGGTTGGGGGTTTCAGCTCCTCCACCACGGGTCAGGGCGTAATCAGTATCAGTTGTGATTCGCAGTCCAGCCAGCCAACCAACGACAACTGCAGTAACGCCAAGTTGGTCACCAATGTAACAGAGCTGCCGTTCGATACCACATGCGCAACTTTCGATGGACCGGGCCACTACTTTACCAGCCCGAACCTCTGGTATCACTATATAGCAGGCGGCACAGGCGAAGTCACTGTCAGCCTCATTGGCAGTCAATACGACACCGCGCTCGTCGTCTACGACGGCGGGGATTGTTACCCGGAATTGGATGATATGATCGATCGTAATGACGACTTCGGCGGTTTTCTTCAGTCCCAGATCACCTTCGAGGCGACCGCCGGCAACAGCTATCTGTTCGAGGTTATGGGCTACGATTCCGACCAAGTCGGTGAGGGAGTGTTAAATATCAGTTCCGAAAGTACCGAACCGCCGGTATCCGACAATGACGATTGCTTTTACGCAAAGCAAATCGGTGAAGTCACAGACCTGCCGTTCGATACAAGCGATGCGACATTTGATGGCACATTTCGCTGCATGAACAGTCCAAATATCTGGTACTGTTATACTCCTTCGTGCACGGGTGAGGCAACCGTCAGCCTTGCCGGCAGCAGCTTCGACACAATGCTTGCCGTCTATGACGGCTGCGAGTGCTCGCCAACAATAGATGACATGATCGAATGCAACGATGACGCCGTAAGCTTTCAGTCAGAGATCGTTTTCGATGCCATCGCAGGCAACCAATACCTGATCGAGGTCGGGGGCTACGGCTCAGATACCGGGCCGGGCGTGCTGAATGTCAGTTGCCAGGGAGTAACGCCGCCTCCGTCATCCGATGACGACTGCGAGAACGCAAAGGTAATTGGCAACGTAAAGAACCTGCCGTTCGACACTACTGACGCGACATTGGACGGCCCGGGTTTCTGCATGACCAGTCCGAATATCTGGTACTGCTATACCTCCACGTGCACCGGCAACGTCACTGTCAGCCTGGCCGGCAGCAGCTTCGATACGATGCTCGCCGTTTATGACGGATGCGAGTGCTACCCAAAATTGAGTGACTTGATCGAATGCAACGACGACGCCGGCGCAGGTTATTATTCAGCGATAACGTTTGCTGCTATCGCAGGCAACCAGTACCTGATCGAGGTTGGAGGCTACGGCTCTGAGACTGGTGAAGGCTTGATCAGTATTAGTTGCGAGGGAATCGTACTTCCAGGGAAATCGGACCTTGGCGACGCCCCGGACAGCACCAACAATTTCGATAGAACTATGACCGCATATCCATCCCCGTTTGCCTCTCAGGCCAACTTCCCCGTTATCTACGACGACGGCAGCGGTATGGGACCTTACGGACCGTACCACATAAACGATAATATCGTGGCATATTTGGGCAAAAGTATTTCACGGGAAACCGAAGCTGATACCGGCCCAGATGAGGATTATTACGCTGATGGCGGCGCCATGGTCAACAATATTGATCCCACTAAAAACTCGCCGAACCATGATGGCTTTGATGATGGTATCGTTCCACCACTCAGTCTGCCCAGTTGCTGCTGGACCACATTTGAATATGAAGTTAATGTAGTCGACCCGAATACCGATCTTTGGTTCAATGCCTGGGTCGACTGGAACCGGGATGGCGACTGGGACGATACTCTTGATTGTCCCGAAGGTCCCGCGCCGGAGTGGGCGGTACAAAACCAGTTCCTGTTCAATCTGCCGGTCGGAATTCATAAGATCACCTCAACGGCATTCCTGCCCTGGCATCCGGAAGTCGGCCCGGAATCTATCTGGATGAGAATCACTCTTTCAGAGCAGCCATGGAAGACAGGCAGCAATCCCGGCGAGGTAGGCAATGCCGGCTCCGGTCCCATGGAAAAATACCAGATTGGCGAAACGGAAGATTACCGATTCATCCCGGATATGACCTGCCCGACATGTAAAGATCACAACGGCGACGGCGTAATCGACATGGATGACCTGGTATATTACACGGCCGAGTGGCTGGATAAATGTCCGTAGTATCAAGTAGATTTTGTATGTACAATTCGGGCTGTGGGCACTTAGTTGCTCACAGCCCTTTTTATTTCAGATGCATAAGAATGCTCAGAACCGCCCTGCCCGAACGAATGCTTGGCAGGTTGTTTTAAGTTCGTTCTATGGCTGAAACACTGCCGGAATTTATGACAACAGTTTACCCAGTTCTTTGGCGAAGTATGTGATGACAATATCCGCCCCGGCGCGCTTGATGGCGGTCAGCACTTCCATCATTGTCGCTTCTCTGTCCACAAGGCCCTGGGCGCCGGCAGCGTTGATCATCATATATTCGCCGCTGACGTTGTAGGCGGCGATGGGGCAATCGAAACGCTGCCCGGCCCTGTAGATGATATCGAGATAAGCAAGGGCCGGCTTGACCATAACGATATCGGCGCCTTCCTCGATATCGAGAGCAATCTCAGCCATCGCCTCGTCGGCGTTGGGAGGATCCATCTGGTATGTCCTGCGATCGCCAAAAGCAGGCGCCGACTCGGCGGCGTCCCTGAACGGGCCGTAAAACGCAGAAGCGTATTTCGCCGCGTAAGACATAATAGCAACATTCTCAAAGCCGTTCTCTTCCAGCGCCTCGCGAATGTACCTTACCCGGCCATCCATCATATCCGAAGGAGCGACAATATCGGCGCCGGCCTGGGCGTGCGACAGGGCCATCTTTGCCAGAAGCTCGCAGGTCCGATCGTTCTCGACCTCCCCATCCTTGATCACCCCGCAGTGGCCGTGGCTGGTGAATTCACAAAGGCAAACATCCGTAACGACCAGAAGCTCCGGCGACGTCTTCTTGATTTGGCGAATCGCCCGCTGGACGACACCGTTCTCGGCCCAGGCTTCCGAACCGGTTTCATCTTTCCTGCCCGGCAGGCCGAAAAGCAGCACGGCCGGTATCCCCAGCGACGCCACTTCATCAGCCTCGGCGGCAATCGTGTCCGGCGAAAAATGATAACAGCCCGTCATAGACTTGATAGGCTCCTTAATTCCCTCGCCCTCGCGAACGAACAGCGGATAAACAAGGTCATCCACGCTCACGCTCGTCTGACGCACCAGCCTCCGCATCGAAGGATTGGCCCGCAATCTTCGCATCCTGTTCTTCGGAAAAGCCATTATAGAACTCCTGTCTCGTATTATGTTTTAACTTTTATTTTCCTGTTCTTCAACAGCATCAAGCAGTCCGTCGAGGGTATGCTCCTTAGCCGTAACGTCCACCTTGACACCAAGCCCCTTCAGCCTTTCAGACGTCACCGGCCCAATCGATGCGATTTTGACTTTAGCTGAATTTGCCGCCTCGACTCCGATTTGTTCGAAAAATGCATCAACCGAAGACGGGCTCGCAAACGTTAACCAGTCAATCGTCCCATCATTGATTCCATCAACCAACCATGCACAATCGCTCTTCGCCGCTTTAGCAGTATAAAGAGCAACGTTATCAACGTCCGCCCCGGCTCGGGCTAATATCTCAACTAACTCGTTCGAAGCAAGCTGCGAACGCAGCAGCAATATCTTTTTGTCTCGCAAATTCGTAAAGCCTATTAACTGTTTGCCAAGCTCCCGGCCTGTAAAGATACCCGGCACAAAATCCGCTTTTATGCCAAAATCGCTCAATCTCTCTGCTGTCCTGCCGCCTATGGCGGCAACTTTCGCAGACTCGAAAACCCTGGCGTCTTTACCCATGCTTTCCAGTGCATCAAAAAACGTGGTCACGCCGTTGCCGCTGGTGAGGATAATCCAGTCGTATTTCTCTAACTTCGCGAGAGTTCGCAGAAAATCATTCGAGTCCGTTAAAGGTTTAATTCGTATCGTCTCAAATTCCAGCGGATTGCCGCCCCGCCGAACGATCTTCGCCGCAAAGTCAGCGTTGCCGGCAGCGTCCCGCGTCATGACGATGTTCCTGCCGAACAACGGTCTTTTCGTGAACCAGTCGAATCTCATATCGCTGGCCGCCGCGGCGCCGATGACCACAATCGCCGGCGGCTTTATCTTCTGCTGCTCGCATGTCTCGTTGATTCGCTCAAGCGGCGCCCTGACCACTCGCTGCGTCGGGAAGGTAGCGTTGGCGATGACCGCCGCGGGAGTTTCCGCCGGCTTGCCATTTTCAATCAGCGACCGTGCGGTTGAATCGAGCGTGCCCATGCCCATGTAAAAAACAATAGTTCCGGGGAATTTGGCCAGCACCTCCCAGTCGATATTAGTATCCTGCTTGCCCGGTGCTTCCCGGCCGGTCACAAAAGTAACCTGCGAGCTGTACTGCCTGTCGGTCAGCATAATGCCGGTATAGGATGAGACCGCGACGGCGGCCGTTACGCCCGGCACGATTTCAAAATTGACGCCCGCCTCGATCAGTACGGCGAGTTCTTCCGCCACCCTGCCGAAAATACACGGATCGCCGCCCTTCAGCCGCACCACTGTCTTGCCGGCCAATGCTTTCTCTGCCAGTACCTTATTAATCTCGTCCTGCGTGCACGAGCCTTCGCCGATCCGCTTGGGCACGTGGATAATCTCAGCATCCCTGCGAACAAATTGAAGCAGTGCCGGATTCGCCAGCTTATCGTAAATCACACAATCGGCCGCTTTGAGCACCTCGGCCCCGCGAACGGTAATCAAATCCGCCCGACCAGGCCCGGCGCCAACAAGATATACAAAACCTTTTTTCATAAATCAGTATTTAGTCGTTAGTGAATAGTATTTCATTTGGCAAATGTTTCAACATGTCATTCCCGCGAAAGCGGGAATCAAATCAAACGCTACCGTTTATGGATCCCTGCTTTCGCAGGGATGACAACACAGGGAGGGGTATCCATAGGGGATGCCTTATGGTATTGCCCCACCGATTCTCTTTCAATTGGCCAAACATACCAGAAATAAGAACAAAATTCCAATGATTTTCTTGAGTCCCAGACTCGACATAAGCTGCGTCCCGGTTATTACGAGCAGGTGCAGCGAAGAAACAGTCTCTACGTTAGAGTTGACTTATGATATCTATTGTCTTATTCTCTGAATCGTCCCGAAGCCGGCAAAAATAGTCTTGCCGGGCGGGTCATTAAAGGCAAAGGATAATCCATGAAAAGATCAAATACCATTCAATACATTGTTGAGAAGAGTATTTCATTACTGCTTTTATTGTCAGTAACATTCGCGCTGCTGTCCTGCCGTGCTGGCCGATTACAGGCGGGTGAATCTAACATATTCGCCCTGCGTCAGGGCTTTTTGCAGCCGCCTCGTCATGCCGGGGTTCGATGCTGGTGGTGGTGGCTTAACAGCAATGTAACGAAGGAAGCGATCACCCGCGATTTGGAACAAATGAAGGCAAAAGGCTTCAGCGGAGCGATGATTTTCGACGCCGGCGGCGCCAATCAGCGGGGCAATGCACAGGTTCCGGACGGCCCGAGATTCGCGAGTCCCCGGTGGCGACAACTGTATAAACACGCTCTTAACGAGGGCAAGAGGCTGGGCCTGGAACTGGGGCTTTCCATCCAGAGCGGATGGAACCTGGGCGGGCCGAATGTCACGGCGGACTTCGCGGCAAAACAGTTGACCTGGTCAGAAATCACAATTGAAGGGCCGACACAATACGAACAAAAATTACCTTTGCCGAAAAACCGGTCGAATTATTATAAAGACATCCGCGTATTAGCTTATCCGGCCGGTCGCGAAACTAACCGTAAGCCCATCGACAACTTGGAATTAAAAGCCGGCTACAGGGAACTCGGCGGCTCGGCTCCCGATTGTCGGTTTCTGCTGAACGGCCATCCTTCTTCGCCGTCAGAGCAGGATGTGCTGCTCGGTGACATTCGCGATATTTCCGAAATGATGGCTCCCGATGGAACGCTCAAATGGACGGTACCCGAAGGCAACTGGACGGTGCTGCGTTTCGGGTATACGATAACAAATGCCCACGTCTCGACCTACAGCGTCGACTGGAACGGGCACGT
>Ga0307379_10012556_pt1 | contig 11035 bp, 9 predicted proteins | sample UN2MG_FD_202237 | JGI IMG/M metagenome (GOLD analysis project Ga0307379, IMG submission 202237) | Soil microbial communities from Risofladan, Vaasa, Finland - UN-2 | ecosystem: Environmental > Terrestrial > Soil > Coastal area > Acid sulfate soil | place: Finland: Risofladan, Vaasa | collected... | reverse complement strand
TCACGCGCTTTTTGTTCGTGTTGGGAAGGAGTATTGCAGGCGGACAACGCGATGCGCGGGCTGTCCTTTGGAGAAATTGCCGCATAACGTTGAGGCGGAGGATTTTTGAGCGATGGAAGGTAAGTTACATCACGCCATAATACTTACAGCGTGTGTTGTGGTTTTGGCGGGTTCGTTTGCTTTGGAGCTTGAGGACGGTGAGTTGTATATGCTGGGTTTTCGGTGGCCGATGCACTGTCCGCTCTATGAGTTTTTCGGGATAAAATGCGCGCTTTGCGGCTTGACACGTTCTTTATGTCTTACTGCGGAGGGGCGGCTGGGTGAGGCATTTGGGATGCATCTGTTAGGGCCGGTGATTTTTCTGTTTATTTGCGTGCAGATACCCTATAGAATTGCGGCGGTAAAAGTTGGGCCAAAACGGGTAAGCAGAAAGGTAAAGAAAATAAGCGCGTATTTGACGGTTGCGCTTTTGCTGCTGATGGTCATTAACTGGTTAATTTATTTAGGAGGGCTTGTTTTATGACGGAACAAGAGCAGGCGGTGGTAAGTGTTCTTGACCCGGTTGAGGAGGCTCTCGAGCGGGTGAAGTTGATACTTTTCGAGCCATTTGATTTGGGCAAGTGGTTCGTGGTCGGCTTTTGCGCATGGCTTGCGTATCTGGGTCAGGGTGGTGGGGGAGGCGGGAGTAATTTCCAACTGCCGCGCGGTCACGGGCCTGGCGGGTCGATAGAACCGGTGAAGGATTTTGTTCTTGCGAATTTGTTCTGGATTATCCCGACGGTGATATTTGTGCTGACAGTTGCCATATTGATAGGTCTTCTGGTAGTGTGGCTGAGCAGCCGGGGGAGGTTTATGTTTTTGCACTGCGCGGCGCTGAACAGGGCGGAGGTTAAAGTGCCGTGGGCTAAATACCACAGGGAGGGTAACAGTCTGTTTTTGTTCCGGGTTGTGGTGGGGCTGATATATTTTGCGGCGATGATAATACTTATAGCACTTTTGGTCGCCTTTATTGTTATTCCGGCATCGCGCTCGAGTCTGAGCGGAATAAGTGTAGCGTTGGTTCTGTCGATATTTTTGCCTGTCCTTTTTGTGGTGGTGATTGTGTTTGCTCTTATAAGCAAATTTACGAAGGACTTTGTGGTACCGATTATGTATTTGCGGACGAGCAGTTGTGTTGAGGCATGGCGGGAGTTTCTGGGGATTCTCTCGGTGAACAAGTGCAGATTTTTGCTTTATATACTTTTTCAAATTGTAATAGCTCTGGCTGTTGCTGTGATTGTTGTGGCGGCGTCTTGTGTGACGTGCTGCTGTGCGTGTTGTATTCTTGCGATACCTTATATTGGTACGGTTTTGTTTTTGCCGGTGCTGATATTTAAGCGTGCATATTCGTTGTTTTATTTCCGTCAGTACGGCGCGCAGTTTGACGTATTTGTACCGGAGGCGGTTGCAGCCTGAGGTTTGGTTAAGAACCCCTTATAGTTTTTATAAATAAAATTCGGTTTGGTTATATCGCTCACGGCGAAAGACCGATTGCGCCTAAGCGGTGGTCTTAGATAAAGTTACACATCCTGAAAGCCCGGGGCGGCAGGTTCGGTCCGAGTTGACAAATGCGCATCCTTTATAGATAATGGCTGTTTTATATTGTTTTAGTCGGAAGCCAACAGAGTGCCACATAAAATAATATCGAAGAAACAGCTGTCGAAGAACGTTTTTACAGCGGAGGTCGAGGCAGGATTGATAGCTCGTGCGCGCAAGCCGGGCCAGTTTGTGATTGTCAGCATCAGCAACGAGTACGGCGAGCGGATACCTTTGACGATAGCGGGAGCCGACACGGAGGCAGGGACGATTCGTTTGATATGGCAGCGGGTCGGCAAAACGACGGCGGAGCTTGCGGACCTGAAGGAGGGAGATAAGATAGCGAGTATTGTCGGGCCTTTGGGCCGGCCGACACACATCGAGAAGTTTGGATTAGTGGTTTGTGTGGGCGGCGGTATCGGCAATGCGCCTCTTCTGCCGATTGTCAGAGCATTGAAGGATACAGGCAATAAGATTATCAGTATAATCGGCGCCAGGAACAAGGAACTTTTGGTACTGGAGGAGGAATTTAAGGCGACAAGTGACGAGCTTATAGTAACGACGGATGACGGCTCGTACGGTCGCAAGGGACTGGTGACGGAGCCTTTGAAGGAGGTATGCGGCAGGCAGCGGCCTCCGGAGCAGGCATTTGTTATTGGGCCTGCGATAATGATGAAGTTCTGCTGCGAGGTGACGAAGGAATTTGGCGTTCCGACGCAGGTATCGCTTAATACGATAATGGTTGACGGGACGGGTATGTGCGGGGGGTGCCGGATTGAGTATGACGGGCAGGCGAAGTTTGTGTGTGTTGACGGACCCGAATTCGACGGCCATAAGGTGAATTTTGATTTGATGATGAAGCGTCTGGAAGCCTACAAAGACCAGGAGCGCAAGGCGCACGAGCAATATCAGGAACACCGATGCAAGATTGGGCTTGATGAATAATCTGAGGATTTATCGACTGTGACGGATAAAGAACGAGAAGAACTACTTAAAGAGCTTCTGGGCAAACAGGAGCGGGGAGAGCTTAAGGCGGCGGAAAGATACGAGATACCGCCACAGGAGATGCCTGAGCAGGACGCGGTCGAGCGGAGGGGCAATGTCAAGGAGGTTGCGACCGGATATACGGAGGCGCAGGCACGGCTGGAGGCGATGCGATGTTTGCAGTGCAAGACGGCGCCTTGTGTTAAGGGCTGTCCCGTTCAGATAAGGATAGGGGATTTTGTTGCTGCGATAGCGGAGGGTGACCACAAGAAGGCCCTAGAGATAATCAAGGAGAATTCGCTATTGCCTGCGGTGTGCGGGCGGGTTTGTCCGCAGGAGGTTCAGTGCCAGGAGTACTGTACGGTTGGCAAGAAGTTCAAGGACGTACAGAAGGCGGTATCGATAGGTCGGCTTGAGCGGTTTGCTGCGGATTTGGCGCAGAAGCAGGAGGGAGTACCATATGTGGCGCCTTCGACGGGTAAGAAGGTAGCGATAATAGGTTCGGGGCCTGGCGGGATAGTTGCCGCGGGTGACGTGAGGCGGGCAGGTCACGATGTTACGATATTCGAAGCGTTTCATAAGCCGGGCGGGGTGATGGTTTACGGGATACCGGAATTTCGACTTCCCAAATCGATAGTTCAGCAAGAGATTGACATTCTGGTGAAGATGGGTGTTAAGATTGAGTGCAACTTTCTCGTTGGCAAGACGCGGACGATAGAGCAGCTTATGAGCGAGGACGGTTTCGAGGCGGTCTATATCGGGGTGGGGGCGGGCCTGCCGCGATTTATGAATATAGAGGGCGAATCTCTTGTCGGGGTTTACAGCGCGAACGAGTATTTGACGCGGGCGAACCTTATGAAGGCGTACGATTTCGGCAAGGGAGCAGACACGCCGATAGCGCTATCGAAGAAGGTGGCGGTGATAGGGGGCGGTAATGTGGCGATGGATTCGGCGCGCATGGCGGTGAGGCTGGGGGCCGAGAAAGTATATTTGATTTATCGTCGAAGCGAAAAGGAGATGCCCGCGCGGATTGAAGAGGTGCATCACGCGAAGGAGGAAGGTATCGAATTTCATATATTACAAAGTCCGAAGCGGATAATCGGCGACAAAGATTTTAAGGTCACAGCGATAGAGTGTTTGAAGTATGAACTTGGCGAGCCGGACGATTCGGGCCGTCGCCGGCCGATAGCGATAGAGAGTTCGGAATTTGAGATTGAGGTCGATACAGTGATTATGGCAATCGGGAACGTGGCGAATCCGCTGATGAAGCAGACGACGCCCGGCTTAGAGTTTAACAAGTGGGGCAATATTGTGGTCGACGAGAGTTGCAAAACATCGATGGAGGGAGTTTACGCGGGAGGAGACATTGTACTTGGTGCGGCGACGGTGATTCTGGCGATGGGTCAGGGCAGGATAGCGGCGGCTTCGATAAACGAATACCTGCGCCAGAAGAAGTCGTCCAAATCAGGGGGTCAGAAATAAAGCTTCAGGTTTGCACCGATGATGTTCGCATCCTGCCAGCCGCCTGAGATTTTGACTCTTTCCCAGAGGTAGAAGAGGCTGCCTTTAAGATTTTGAGATGCTTTGAATGAGAAGCCGGAGTAGACTCTGTTTCTGCTAACGTTATCTTCTCCGAGATTGATGAAGATTTCGTCGGCCATATACGGCTGCAATTTCCATTCGGAAATCTGGATGGGGAATTTTACGGTGGCCTGATGTCTATACCTCCAGGAGTCTTCGGCTACTTCTCTGTCGCGGTATTCAAGCCTTGACCTGTTTGAGAGGTCCAGGCCGAGGAGTTTGGATTTGAGGGTGAGGTTTATGTGTGGTCTGTTTTCGTTTCTGAAGTTGCCGGAGCCGTCTTTCTGGTCGACCCTTCTGAAGTTCAGTCCGAGGTCGAGCCATTCGGCCAGGCCTTTGTATGTGAGTCCGAGGTCCGTATGGTAGTAAAAGAGGTTTCCAGTGTCGTTTTCAAGCCTGAGCTGCTCCTCGAAAGAAACTGCCCAGTCTTTTTCGATGTCGAAGTTGAGACTGGTGGTGGCCCAGTACCGCAGGTCACCGCTGTCTGCGGCGAGGGCGCCTGCGGCGGCCGACAAAACAAATATAAGGGCAATTAACAGCAAATAATTTTTTCTATTCACTTGAACACTCCTGTCAAAGAATTGCATCAAAACCTTTTAAGGATTTTAATGAAGTTTGACAATTTGTCACGTTTTTAGTAATATTTTTTCCCGGCCATTGGGCTGAGACTCGTATAGATACATTTAAAGAGTAATGGACTCCGAATTAGGAAAGGATTTGGGTTTTGGCAGTTATGGAAGTCAAGGCGTTCAAAGCATTTAGGTTCAACGAGCAGGTTGTAAGTGATGTGGGGGCGTGTATTGCCCCTCCTTATGACGTCATCAGCGACGAGCAACGGGAGCATTTTTACAACAAGAGCGAATACAACATTGTCCGAATTATCAAGGGCAGGACCGAGCCCAGCGATAAGGACAACAACAACCAGTATACACGTGCAGCCAAATATCTGAATGAATGGATAAAGGGGGGTGTTTTAAAGCAGGACTCGACCGAGTCTATATACGGTTACATTCAGGATTTTGAGGTCGGCTCCAATAAATTCCAACGTTACAGTTTTATCGCGCTTGCCAAGCTTGAAGATTTCGGCCAGATGGTCAGGCCCCATGAAGAGATACTAAACGGACCGATAGTTGACAGGCTGAACCTGAAGCGCGCGACGGAGGCAAAGTTCGGTCTTGTCTTCATGCTTTACGAGGACCAGCAGAACACCGCTGAACGAATAGTCGAGGAGGCGTCGGAAAGGGAATCGCTGGTGGATTTTGTCGACGAGCAGGGTGTTCGTCATCGTCTTTATGCGATAACGCGTCAGCCCGATATCGAAGCGATAGTAGAAATGATGCGGGACAAGAAGTGCACGATAGCTGACGGTCACCATCGTTACACGACGGGACTGACGTACAGCAAAGAAAGCTCTCTTGCAAGCGCCGCATATCAAATGCTTGCTTTTTGCAATACGCGCCACGAGGGACTGCTGGTTCTGGCAACACATCGTCTGGTTAACAATGTGGAGGGCTTCAATCTCAGCAGGCTGATAACAGGATTACAGGAGAAGTTTGAAGTTCGCAAGTACGAGTTTGATTCTTCAGGTTCAAAGTCACAAGCCAAGGACAGCGCGCTCTCACAGATGAAAGCCGAGCAACAGCAAGGAAAAAACGCCTTTGTTCTTTATGGCGGGGATGGTGCATTTTATCTCTGTGTTCTCAAGGACAGCCGAGCAATGAACGCAGCAGCGCAAGGCAAAAGCAACGCGTGGAAGTCTCTTGACGTTGCGGTTCTGCACAAGCTGGTATTTGAGGAGCTTTTGGGTATCGACGAGAAGAAGCTTGCGAGCCAGAGCAATATAGAATATGTGAAGGACACAATCACGGCGATAGACGATTCTATAATGCGAGTGGATAAGGGCGAAAAGCAGGTGGCGTTTTTGATGAACCCGCCCAAGCTGGAGCAGATACAGCAGGTGGCAGACGCGGGCGAGCGTATGCCTCAGAAGTCGACGTATTTTTACCCGAAGATTCATACGGGTCTGACGATTAACAAGTTGTAACTTTTTTATCAGGAGCAGGTGGTATGGTAGATTGGAAGAATCCCCCCAGGTTGTTTATTCCGGGGCCGGTGAAGGTAAATGAAGACGTTCTTGAGCAATTGGCACGTCCTACGCTGGGCCATCGCGGCAAAGAGTATGCGCAGCTCCACGGCGAGACGGTCGAAATGCTCAAGGAGATACTGTTTACGAAGCAGCATGTATTTTTATCGACGTCGAGCGCATCGGGAATATGGGAGGCATCGATACGGAATTGTGTAGGTCCTAACGAGAAAGTTTTGTGCACTTGCTGCGGCGCGTTTAGTGACAAGTGGACGGACGTAGCGAAGAGTTGCGGCCGCAAGGTTGACGAGCTGAAGGTAGATTGGGGCCAGTCAATACTGCCGGAAATGATAGACAAGAAGCTCTCGAAGGGCAAGTACGCGGCGGTGACACTGGTTTACAACGAGACAAGCACAGGTCTGACGAACCCGGTTTACGAAATCAGTAAGATGATAAAAGAGAAATATCCTGACATTCTTGTGTTCGTGGACGCGGTCAGCGCAATGGTGGCTTTGCCGCTTCATTTCGACGAGCTCGGCTGGGACGTTGTGTTCGCGTCGGTCCAGAAGGCATTTGCGATACCGCCGGGACTTGCGGTCGCCGCCGTGAGTGAGCGTGCGCTTCAAAAAAGCAAGGACGTGCCGAACCGCGGGTATTATTTTGACTTTCAGCTCTGGGCCAAATCGAACGAGAAGAACCAGACACTGGTGACACCTAATATCCCGCATATCATGGCGTTGAATTATCAGTGCCACAAGCTCATGGCCGAGGGGATGGAGAACGTCTGGGCACGCCATAAGGAAATGGGCGAATTTGTACGTTCGTGGGCAAAGGAGAAGTTCGAGCTTTTCTGCGAGGAGAAGTACGCATCGAACACACTGACTACGATTAAAAACAGCAGGGGCATTAACGTGGCCGAGACGATAAATTCGGTTCAGGAAAAGCACAACACGATATTCGGCAACGGCTACGGCAAGCTGAAAGAAAAGACGTTCCGCATAGCGCATATGGGCGATATTACGCTTGATGAGGTCAAAGAGCTGTTGGGCTGGATTGACGAGGAAATCGGCTGAGAATCCGGTTGCAGCGAACTAATAAGCAGAAAAAACGTATAATTTTAGCGTTTTGCTTTTATTGTCGGAAATTGCTTTATCGTTAAACTCTTTATCCATAAGGAATTGTGAGGTGGAAGATGCGAACGAAGACTTTTTGCAGGTCGTGTAAGGGCCGGTATTTGGCGGTTTGGATTGTTGTTTTGTTTGTACTTTTGGGCGGTTCGCCTGTCGGTATTTGTGAGGATGCAAGCAGCATAGACACTCTCCGTCAGATGGGCAAGGCGTTCGCGGCGATATCCGAGAAGGCTTCGCCTGCGGTGGTAGGTCTTGAAGCAGAGAAGACCGTCAGTTACCAGCAGCCTTCGATAGAAGGATGGCCTTTCGGCGACCCTTTTTCTCCTTTTGAGGACGACCCTTTTGAATACTTTTTCCGCCGTCGCAGCCCGCAGCGTCACGAGGCACCGAAGCAGAGGCCCCGCACGGACAAAGGCTCAGGTTTTATCATTTCAACTGACGGGTACATTTTAACGAACAATCACCTCGCCGAGGACGCAGACAAAATAACAGTTAAGTTAGGGGACGGAAGGAAGTTTGAGGCGAAAGTGATAGGTACCGACCCGGAGTCTGACGTCGCGGCGTTGAAGATAGATGCCGAAGACCTGTCTTATCTTGAGCTGGCCGATTCCGATGCGCTTGAGGTCGGTGAATGGGTATTGGCGATAGGTAACCCGTTCGGATTGAGTCACACGGTGACGGCGGGTATAGTGAGCGCGAAGGGCAGGCGGGTCGGTTTGACGAGCTTTGACGATTTTATCCAGACGGACGCGGCGATAAACCCGGGCAATTCGGGCGGACCGCTTTTGAACCTTGACGGCAAGGTAGTTGGAATTAACACGGCGATAGTGAGCCGCAGCGGCGGCAATATGGGAATAGGTCTTGCGATACCGATAAATATGGCCAAGTCGGTTTACGAGCAGCTTCTCGAAAGCGGGACGGTCACACGGGGTTATCTGGGAGTAGTGATACAGGATTTGACGGACGATTTGGCCGAATCTTTCGGTCTGAAAGACGTAAAAGGCGTATTACTCCCTGAAGTCACGGAGGACTCTGCGGCAGACAAGGCTGGGATTAAAAAGGGTGACATAGTTGTGGAGCTCGACGGTGAACCCGTGGAGGACAAGGACGATTTTCGCAATCGGGTTGCCATGCTAAAGCCGGGGACGAAAGTGGAGATAGTGGTCCTTCGTGACGGTAAACGCAAGACGCTAAAGGTTGAGCTCGGCGAGCGCCCCAAGCAGTTCGGTGCTGCATCGGGTGAAAAATCAGAAGCGCTGGAGGAGGTCGGTTTAACCGTTCAAAACCTTACGGACGATTTGGCAGAGCGTCTGGGCTACGAGGGCATGAGCGGAGTTGTCGTCAGTGCGGTCGAGCCGGGTTCACCTGCAGCAGAGAAAGGTATCCAGCCCGGCATGTTGATACAGGAAGTGAACCGGCAGCAGATAAAGAACACAAAGGACTTTTACGAAGCTATCGAAAAGGCAGGTGAAGAAGGAACGATTTTGCTTTATATCAACAATGGGCAGTACAGCCAGTATCTTCCTCTAAAGCTCGACAAAAAGTAAAGCGACAGCCAGATGCCGATGCTAATTCAAAAGCCCCGTAGCTAGTTGCGGGGCTTTTTATTGCGCCATCATCAGGGGGGCAAATTTGATTTCTAACAAATCTATTGTCACGTATTTGTCAGTGGGTTAGACTTTGGGGGATGTTTAACAAAGCATTGAAATTCTACACTAAGTATTTCGCTGTGTGGGTGTTGCTGTTCGGAGCGATGGCGTATTTTGCGCCAAAGCCATTCCTGGCAGTGGCCGATTATAACAAACTTTTCTTTGCGCTTACGATGTTCGGCATTGGTGCCGTGCTTGAAGCCGAGGATTTCAAGCATATCGCTCAAAAGCCCGTGATAGTTTTGATAGGCTGTTGTGCACAGTTCAGCATTATGCCGGTGGGCGCGTTCTTGCTTGCCAAGGCATTCAGGTTGCCTCCGGAGATAGCGGTCGGTCTGATACTGACAGGTTCAGCACCGGGCGCGATGGCAAGCAATGTCATGAGTTATATCGCCGGGGCGGACACCGCCTACTCGGTGTCTCTTACGACGGTATCGACGCTGCTTTGTCCGGTGCTTACGCCGGGGCTGACACTGCTTTTGGCAGGCTCGCTTGTACCGGTGCCGTTTTGGGAAATGATGGGTGATGTTTTGCTTATGGTGGTGGTGCCGTTGTTTGTGGGTTTTGGGGTGAGGCATTATTTTAAGAATCAGGTTGAAAAAATTCTGCCCGTGTTTCCGGCAATATCGGTGACGTTTATTATATTTATCTGCTCACTGGTTATAGCGAGCAATAAGGGCAGGTTAGCAGAGGTAAGTTTAGTAATACTTGCGGCAACTGTGATTTTGAACCTTTACGGCATGAGTGCCGGCTACGGGGTCGGATCATTATTCAAGCTGGGAACAAAACGAAGGCGAACCCTTGTGATAGAGATAGGAATGCAGAACGCAGGATTAGGGGTCGTTCTTGCGCGGGAGCATTTTGGTAACAAGGCGACGATACCGGCGGCGTTTTTTGTGTTTATCTGCATAATTACGGCGTCGGTTTTGGCGGCAATTTGGCAAAAAGAGGCGGCAAGTTAATAAAAATTGTTTATTTGGTATATTAACAGGAGAGTATTGCATCTTGTTTAAGAAACGGTTATAATCCGGGTTGATTTGGTAACTTAGGACTTTGGCGGGCAGTTGTTCTGAAACAGCTGCCCCTTGTTATGGGTACTTAAAATTCGAGGAGTATTTATTATGGGCTGCAATCTGGCAATAGCAGGTGTAACCGGTGCGGTCGGTCAGGAATTTCTGCAGATTCTCGAGGAGCGGGATTTTCCTTTTGATTCGCTTAAGATGCTGGCAAGCTCGCGCAGCAAGGGCAAAAAGGTCGAGTTTAAGGGCAAAGAATACACCGTCGAGGAACTGACGAAGAACAGTTTCGACAGGATAGATATAGCACTCTTCAGTGCCGGCGGGGCGAGGAGCAAGGAGTTTGCTCCTGCGGCGGCAGAGGCCGGGGCGGTCGTGGTGGACAATTCGTCTGCGTTTCGGATGGATGCCGAAGTTCCGCTTGTGATTCCGGAAATAAATCCTGAAAAGATAGCTGAACACAAAGGGATAATCGCAAACCCGAACTGCTCGACCATAATTGGGATAGTGCCGGTCTGGCCGCTGCATAAGGCCAATCCGGTCAAGCGAATGATTGTCAGCACGTATCAGGCGGCCAGCGGGGCAGGGCATTCGGCAATGGTAGAGCTTGAGAACCAGAGCCGTGAGATACTCGATGGCAAAGAGCCAACGTGCAAGGTATTCCCGTACCAGATAGCCTTTAACGTATTCTGTCACAATTCGAAGTTGGGGCCGAACGGGTATAACGAAGAAGAGATGAAGATGGTCAACGAGACGCGCAAGATTTTCGACTGTCCGGAGATAGCGATTACGTGCACGTGTATTCGGCTGCCGGTGATGCGGGCACACTGCGAGAGCATCAACCTCGAGTTTGCCGAGGCGATTACGCCCGAGCAGGTGCGTGACCTTCTGGGCACGGCGCCGGGGGTCTCGGTGATGGATGACCGCGAGAATAATCGCTTCCCAATGCCGATAGACGCGACAGGCACAGATGAGATAATTGTCGGCCATATCAGACAGGATGAATCCCTGCCGGAG
>Ga0307379_10012554_pt1 | contig 11037 bp, 21 predicted proteins | sample UN2MG_FD_202237 | JGI IMG/M metagenome (GOLD analysis project Ga0307379, IMG submission 202237) | Soil microbial communities from Risofladan, Vaasa, Finland - UN-2 | ecosystem: Environmental > Terrestrial > Soil > Coastal area > Acid sulfate soil | place: Finland: Risofladan, Vaasa | collected... | reverse complement strand
TATTTATGTAATCTTCAGGTTTACCTCCCCATTTCTTTACACTGGAACGTGCATGATCATAAGGATGTGCCATTATGCTTTAAGATTAAACCCACCTTCATGACTATAGTGCTCTGTTTGGGTATAATAAACATTGTTATTAATCTTATACTTTAGATCTTTAAGTCTTATAAGAATAGTACCATAACCACCGTCATTATTCCACCAATCTTCTATATTATTTAAAATTTCATAAATATAATCTTCAAGCTCAGTACTAAGTACAAAATTAAAATGTTCTGCCTCATAATGCTCTAGGTTATCATCTTCCCACATAACTTTTTCTACAGATTTATTATAGAAAAAGTACTGTTCTATTGCTCCAGAATCACCTCCTCCAGCATATTCTACTTTAATAAACTCTACACCTTTATCACGTAAATTCATTACTTCTTTAAATACTTCTTTTTCTTTCTCTGTCATAATTCTAAATTTGTTTATAAAATCTACCTAAAATGTTTCCGTTTAAATAACTTTCTTTTTCTAAAACTTCCATAACAAATTGGTGTTTAGTTTCTTGATAAGTTAATTCTGTTTTAGAATAACATATTTTTAGTATTTCTCTTTTAATTGGTAAACCTGCCTTATGAGCTTCCTTTAATTGTTGATTACTGCTATAGTAATTCATAAAATTTGGTTTGGTTACTATAGTATATTTCTTTACTCTTTTATCAGTAAGTGCTGCTAAAGCTTTTTTACCAAGTTTCTTTTTCACATTAGAAAAGAAATTCTTTTTACCTATGTAAGCATAAGAATTTCCATTTAATATTACTGACATTTGATAAACAAATCCTATAGCTCCTTCAGGAATAGAGTTTTCATTAAACTCTTTACCTTCATATATCCAACTCATATAACATCTTTTAAAAGTTTATAGACTTTTTCTTTTACTTGTTTTGCACCGTACTCAATAATTGAATCTGATAAATCTTTAGCCATGTCTAAATTTATATTTAAACAATTATACTTATCAACATATTTTTGTGCAGATTTTTGACCAGCATCATCGTTATCAAATAAAACTATTATTTTAGTATATTTATTTATAAACTTTTCCATAGTTTCTTTTGCTATCAATGTATTTTCACTATCAGGTGCAACAGTCTCTATATTATTTATTCCAAAATTTGTAAAAGAGAGACCGTCTTTAAGACTAGAAGATATCAACAAGTACTTAGTCTTATAGGTCAACTGATCATACATTTGTATGTAGTTCTTAACCTTTATAAACTTTTTATCTTTTATTGTTGGCTGATAAACTTTAATCAGTTCTCCCCCATTATTAAAATAACCATAGATATATTGATATTCTTTTTGGATACTTATAGTTTTACTTTCTAAATCTTCTTTACTCATTTCATAGAACCTTAAAGGTGCTACATTATATTTTTCTAAAAGTCTAGAACCTATACCATATTTTATCCAATATTTTTTATCTTCTACATTCCAATGTCTTATTTCATAATCAGTAACTTTAAATCTATCATGAAATACTATATCTCTATTAGAAACAGGAGGTGATTCTTTGTAATCATTTTGTATCTTTTTAAGAGCTTCATTAAAAGTTATATTATATAACCTCATTACAAGCTCTACACCATTACCTTGATAACCTGAACTAAAATCTTTAAACTTATACTCATCAATCATTGTATCAAAATATATACACATTGAAGGTATAGTATCTTTACTGTTAAATACAGATCTAATTTTTACATCTTGACCTGTAAGTATTTCAGTAAGATTAAGATAATATTCAAATATCCAAGTGTCTGGAATATCTCCGTATATTTTTATATTTTTTGTTGAAATCATACTCTTGAAAATAAAAAAAGTGAGGGTAATACACCCTCACTTATATTATTGAGAGTGTTTAGTCTAAATCAAAATCAGATCCTGCCTCAGTTACTAAATCTTCATCTGTATCAAATTCATCAACTGGCTTTATCTCCATCTTTTTAAGATGGTCAGCTTCATTAAACTTCATTGTTTTACCAGAATCTGCTTTTGAAAATGATAAAGCACCTTTAATTGGTTTTGGGATCCACATATCATAAGCCATGTAACCAGACTTATTTTGATATTCTTTACCAGCAACACAAATATCCAACCACTTACCAGAAAATGGTGCATCTTTATCAAAAGCTTCTATAAATTCTTCAATTGTATCATGCTTGTTATCTTGAGCATTAAACCAATCTTCACATTCTAAAGCTTTACATAAATTTCGCATAAATAAAAGTAAACTTTTATCTCTATAAACTTGAATACCTGTTTTAGTAGTTCCATCTGCAAAAGCATATTGACTTGCTTTCACTCTACCAATTTGACCTTCATAATTACCTTTAGATGAATCATCCTTATCAATCATAAAACCTTCAAAACCTTCTATTTTTTCAGTTTCACAATTAAGCATTAAATGATGTGCTCCTTCAATAAATTTGAAAGGTTCTAACTTAACTGAATTAATTTTTAATTTTTGATTACCAGGACCAAATGTTTTTGATAATCCTGTTCCACCTTCTGGTAAATCACTTGTACTTAAACCCATAATTGTTTGTTTTTATTTATTATTTAATCAATGAATACTTTTTCCCAGTAAGTAACATACTCACCGTTTTCTTTTACTTCAGAAATTACTATTTCCTCATTTTTAAGATGATCTGGTCTTGCACCACAAGAAATATCATCATTAGTTTTAAAACTAAGAATGTTTTGATCCTTTTTTCGGTACAAATAACCAATTGCATCAGAATTAGAAGTTGTAATTCTTTTCAATTTCCCTGTAAGATCTAAGTCTTTAGAAGAGAAATTTACACCATCCTTTTCTAACATGGTATCTTTAACGTGACCTAAGAAGATTACTCTTGGAGCCCATGTTTGAATATAATCAGTTATTTTAACAAAAGCCTGTCTCAACCAATAATAACCAGAACCTTCCGGTAAACCTAATATATTTCCATACTTAGACTTACCACCTCCTTCAGAAAACCAATTCTTACCCATAGGAGATTTAGCATAAAGATTTTCAGCATAAGGAATACACATATCTTCTAATGCAGTAATGGTATCTACTGCAATATACTTATAGGGATTACCTTTTGCTTTAATAGCTTTACCTATTTCAATAATAGTTTTGTAATCAGGTGCACTAATCTTCATAGCCTCTACATAATCAGAACCATTTTCTAAATCTAGTAATAAACAGTTATCTAATTTAGAAATTAAATTTGTTTTACCAATTTTTGGTTTAGAAAATATAATCAGATTTTTAGGACTTTGATGTGTTGGTTTTACAACCGTGCTTGGCAATTCAATTTCCATACTTAATCTTTAATTAATTTATTTAACCATTCTTTATTACTAACAGGCTTTTTTAGCATAATTGCTACAAAGTCTTTCAGAGTCATCTCTGTAATTTTACAATCTTTGTCTTCTAATAAGTTAAAATCAGGAAATCTATCTTCACCTTCTTCATCATCTTTAGTATATGAAGGGTTATTAATAATAATAGGTGTAAGTTCTCTTACAGGAACTAAATATCTAAAATTAGCACCTTCAGTTTTATCATACTCCTCATCAAAATAAGGATTATTAGAATACTTGTAAAGAGTCCTTGTAGGATCTTCTGGATTTAAATCATAACTGGTAAATTCAGTATAAATGTCTTTACCTGTAGATAGCTCACTAGGAAAAAATCCTATGTGTTGCTCATCTTTACCTCTTGGAATATACGCAGACTTAGGTATAAAGTTTGGTTCATCTTCTTTTAGTATTTCAAACTTCCAAGCATGTTCTTCATACAATTCTTTTGTTTTTTCCCGCCTTTCTGATGCGGTTAACTTAGTTGTTATACTCATAATTATTAATTTACACTTATTCTTTTTGTTTGAGTTGCTGGTGTTGCTATTTCAACTATTCTCATATTTTCAAATTCACCTTTAAAGAAACTAAGCCTTGTATCACCATTTCTACATTTTAAAAAATGAAGAACTAATATTCTATCATTATCTATAATGTATCTATCAGGACCATAAAACTTAATTTTTTGTTTTGCAGGTCTATTAATACCTACTACAGTATCTGCATGTTGCAATAAAGCATCAGCTCCAAAAATATCAGATTCTAATATGTAGTTACCATATTTACCATCTTCACTTCTTTCAGGATTATCAATATTTCTATTAAGTTGAGATAAAATTATAAAAGCAACAGGATAAATCTTTTTTAACATTGTCATTGCCTCACCTAAATTGTTAAGCATTTCATGTTTACTGCCCTCATAAGAAGCTTTTTTAAATAAAACTGAATGATCAATTGTTATTAAGGTTTTCTTATAAACTTTTTGTCCTTCATCATCAATAGATGAATATTTTTCAAAGTAATCATTTATTATTTGTTTAAACTCTTCAACTGTACATTGTGTATCAACAATATTAATAGGCTGATTAACTTTATTTTTTGCATACTTTAAACATCTTTGCAAATCTTCATCTGTTAATTTACCATCAGCACTACATAAATACTTATAAGATCTTCCAATAACACTTGAAAATTCTCTAATTGCTTGAGTTCTTGCAAGCATTTCAAATTGAAATTGTAAAACTCTAAATTCTTCATTAGGATTTAAAGCAAAAGATTCTCTTACAATCTGTTCTACAATTAATGTTTTTCCACTTCCAGGTCTACCTCCAATAACTGTAATAGTATTCCATTCAATACCATCAGTTGTTGCATCATTAAATTTACTCCAAGGTGTTTTAATACTTTTTATTAAACCTTTTCTTCTACCATCAAGATAAACTAATGATTCTTTGTAACCTTCTTTAATATCTTTCCACTTATTCTTTTTTGACATGTTTATTATTATTTGGAAATAACTGATTCTTTCTTATTTCATGTAAATAGTAAAAAACCGTTATTATTATTTCAATGAAAAAATATTTTAATATATCTATTTCAATAATAAAATTTGTGACTACAAAAAAACTTAAGAAAAATGATACTAAAGATAGAATTACTAATTCTATTCTTTTTATTATCATACTACTCTATCACTAAAATGATCATTATTAGTTTTATAGTCTCCCTTTAAATATACATCACAATAATTAGCCAAATCACTTTCAAAAGACTTATCAGGATTTTGCTTTCTTACAAAGTATTGTGATGTTCTCATATATTTCCAATTATTTCTTTCGTATTCATCTAGATACAGTTTAGTTGCTTCAACTACAGTATCCCAATTATAATCATAAGTTTTGAAAAACCATCTAAAAGCAGATTCTAAATTTTTGGGATTTGTTCTAGCATATTTACCACTTGGTAATTTACCTTCAGGAAACAAATTTACATAAATTTTTATATTATCTATGTATTTATTACCCATTAAATCAACATTTGTTTCTGATTTACTTTTTCTAAAATAACCCTCTAAACTATCCAGTAAAACATTTGCTTTAGTTGTTAACAATGTTTCTTCTGTTAACCAATTATTGTTAATTAATCTCTGATTTTCAAGAGAATTATTGACAAATTTATTGGGAACCGTTTTATGTTTTGTACAAAACAAAATATAAAGTTGATTAGGTGTTAATTGATTTTTAATTAACTCATTGAATATATCTTTCATATTACCATTCTATTTCAAAATTAAAATTTTCTTTAAGTATTTTTTTAGTTTTTACAAAAACATCTTCTGAGTTCCAAGTATTGTTATTATAATAAGCTATAGCCGGATGAGTTACTTTAAATTTGTAATTGTTATCATTAACTGCAGTATACCATTCTTGTGCTTTTTTACCCATGTAAATATAGACTATTCCGTTTTTATTCCAACTTAATGTATCAAATAAATAAGCAAGAAAAGGTTCCCAAAGTACATAATGCTGTCCTATTTTACCTACTGTAGTAGTAAGTGCAGTATTTAACATTAAAACACCTTGTTCACACCAACGAGATAAATCAGGATCAGTACTGTAATTATTATCATCATATACTGTATGATTTATTTCTTTGAGTAAATAATCTAAGCTTGGTTGTTTTTCTCTTGTAATGCTACAACTAAATGCAATCCCGTCTGCAACACCAATTTGAGGATAAGGATCTTGACCTAAAATAACTACTTTTAAATTATCATAAGGACATAGTTCAAAAGCTTGAAATATGTTTTTAAGAACAGGAGTAAATTTACTACCATTCATACTTTGAGAATATAAAGCTTTTATGATATCTTCAAACTCTTTTGAGTATATAAAACCCCTTAAAGGAATAGCCCAACCAGATTTTTTTAGTTTATTATAAAATTTTTCCTTAATTTCGTCAATACTAATTGTTTTCATAAATATTATATATATGTCTGTTAAATTAAAACAACTAAAAGAAGATGTTACTGTTAATGTAAAAGTCAATAAAAACTTTTATTTCTTAATTAAAAAAACTTTATTTGACATTATTAAAGACATGTCTAGTGAAGATCAAAATAAATTAACTGAAAAAATTAAAGAAAGAAATTTTGAAAATCTAAGCTCTGCTCAAGAAGCTGCATATCTATTTTCAATTTTAGTTGCTGATGTAGAACAAACAGCTATTAAAGAAAATCTTTATGAAGAAATAGATTCTAAAGATATTAAGCTAGATTAATACCTACTTCGTTTCCTATTTCAATACAGCACTGAATAGCAGAAGCTATTTCTGATTTGCTACACTCAGAAAAAGATTTATATTCTTTTTCACCATTTGCTTTTACATATAACCCTGCATTTTCTTTTATCAATTGTTTCATATCAGAAAAAGTATAACCAAGCTCATTAGCCAAAGTTCTAATTACTACATGAACTTTAGCTAATTGAGCTAATGATTTATCTTCTCCTTTAGTTGAGAAAAATCCCTCAATGGTTTCTCCTTCTTTTATATTCTCAAGAAAGTTTTTATAGTCTATCTTGTCTTTATTTAAAACAAGTTTAAGCTTACCATCTTCTTTCTTAAATTCCAATTTTATCCAATACTCCATCTAAATATTTTTGATTTAAAAATTTCTGGAATGGTTTATAGACTAAATCTTTATAGTTTAGATATAAATCTTCAGGTATAGTTTTTAATTTTTTAAACTCTTTCCGTTTAATCTTATAAATTTCAGTAGCAACTATACCGTTAGACTTATCTTCACTATTAAATAATCTTAAAACAGCTTCTATATCTTTATCTGTAACTATTCCTACAGTTTTAAATAAAAACATATCTAATACAATTAAATACTCTTCTTTTAAAAAAGGCATATTTGCAAACTGAAAATATTTAAGATCATCATCATCAATTTTATCTATAAATTCATTATGTCTGGCAATTGTATTTTTATTCTTTTTTACTTTCATTCTTCTTCATTCATAATATTTTCAAATGCACTAATAAAGTTTTTTACTTTACTGTAGTTATTAGTATTAAGAAGAAGAGAATCTTCTTCATAAACCCACCAATCATTATTTTTTACTTCATCATTTGCACTTGATGTAAAAATACAATTATCAGTTAAGTAATATGTGTAATAGTAATAAGCTTTATCTCCACTTTCTTCTGCAGATACCTCTTCTTTTTCAAAACCTAATTTAACTAACTCGTGTTCTCTCATTTTTTTGTTTTTGTGTTTTACAATCACTTTTACCGTAGTTTTTACCTGCTATAAAAGAAATTCCTACTATAATAAATAAGACGGTTAACCATTTAACCATAGGTATTTTAACATATCTATAGTTTTCTTTTGATAAGTAATAAATCATAATTCTAAGTTTTCAAGATGATCTAATAAAACTTTCTTGGAGTACTCTCCAACACGTTTATTATTTAATTCAGCTGCTTTCTGAAGCTTTTTATACCAATCTTTTGTAGTAAAAGTAAAACTTATCTGATAATGATTAGCATTTTTTCTTTCTTCAGGGTCTGTAATATAAGCATTAAATTTTGATTTTAACTCTCTTATATTGCTTGCATAAATTTTATCTTGTCTTTCAACTAAAAATTCATAAGCTTTTTTCTTTGCATGATTAACACTGCTTCTGTCAATCATAAACAAACAACCTATATCATTTTCAGAATACCCAAAATGCTCATGCAAAAGAGCTATTACATAATTTCTATTATCAATATAAGATCTCTCTCTAGTTTTTTTAATTCCAAAACTATTCTTAAAATATTCTATTAATTCATTATCTGTAAAATCTAAATTATTCATATTATTCAATTGTTAGTTCTTTATCCATTTTTATTTTTTCATATTTTTCTTCTTCATTATATAAGTTCTCAGGTACAAATCTTTCAGCACTGAATGCTTGATAAGGAAAACAAGATTTTGGTAAATCAATTTCTTCTAATATGAAACCAATTTTACCGTTTTGAATAGACATTCTAACAGCTTTTAAAATTGTATACTTTTCACCCTTCTTTACCCAATATTCTTCTGGAATACGGGAAGGTCGGTCATTATCATTTATACAAACAATTTTCATACTTTTTCTATTTCTTTTATACTTGTATGAATACCCATTTCATCAAGTATGCTTTTTTTATGAAGTAAATCTTTAAACTCACCTTCTTTAATATCATACTTACCCTTGTTATTTGCTATTAAAGCACATTGCTCTGCTTGTAAAAGTTCAAAATCACAAACAGCTATTAAACATGTCATTACTTCTAAGTAAGAGTTTTCATTATCATTATACAATACTAATTTATGAGTCTTTTCCATTATTTCATTAGTTAAAAGGTTATACTTTAATATAACTTAATATTGAAATCTTTCCAAGTTATTTTTTCAGAATCAAAGTCACTTAATGCATTTGTTACCCAGTCTTTGTCTACAGTATCAACAAAACATAAAATATGAATTATTGATTGTTCATCAGGGTTAAGGCGCAATAACCGACCTATTCTCTGAGCTGATTTTCTTTCATTACCATAAGCATGAAGAATAATACCTTGTTTAAGATCTGGTATATTAACACCCTCACTTAATTGTAATACACAAGATAACTTATCTATATTACCATTTTTAAAATCTTCAAGATTCTCTAAAGAATCCGGATTATTAGAATGATAACTATGATTACATAATTTATCAGCTTGCTCTTGAGTATTAGCAAATACAATACATTTATTACTAATTGAACTCATCAATTCACGAGTATATATTTCTTTGCTTGGATAATCCATCATAGCCTTCATACGCATAACTGCACATATCTGCTTTTCTTTACCTCCATTAGCATTTGATAGTCTATTTGTCCAATAGGTATAGTTTTCTATTTCTGATGTTTTAAAACCTTTTCTATTTTTAAAATTAACATCAACATTTTTTACTTTACCCAATTTTAATTCATGAACATATATTCTGTAATCATTAAGTAAACCGTCTCCAACAGCATCATCTACAATATAAGTATATTGAATAGGACAATATCTATTAACCATTCTTGCTTTTTCAGAATGTTCTCTTTTTGGAGGAGTACCTGTTAAACCAAGTATTGACCCGCTATATTCAGATAAGAAAGGCTCATGGCTTTCTAATAAACTATGACACTCATCTAAAATAAGCATATCATAATTTTTAGGTTCTTTCTTATTGATACTCAGATAAGTACAAAATTTTGCATTATCTAATAGAAAAGACTTACCTATTGCCTCAGCTTCTTTTTGCCACTCTTCAAAAATAGATTTTTTAGGAGCAACAATAAGTATGCTTTTTAACGGACTAAAATCTTTTTCAATAAACATTAACCCCATACGAGTCTTACCAACTCCTGTACCCATAGCAACACCTGAACGCTTATAACCTTCAATTGCAGCAAGTGCTTTTTCTTGTATTTCATTTTTAGTCATAATTTTATTTTAAATAACCTAATTCTCTTGCTTCTGCAGGATGTTCATGTATATAGTTATGACACACCCTACACACAGCCATATAAGTAGAAGAGTCCAAGAAAGTTTCAGACCTCTCTTCTCCACCTCTTATATGATGTATATCTGTAGAAGAAACTGTACACCCAGGTAATTTAGCTTCACAAAACTTGTGATCATTTAGATATTCATATCTTACCTTCATGTATTTTACTTCTTCTTTTGCTCTTTTTTTGGAAACACGAGGGATTCCGGTACTGGTTGGTTTTTTAATTTCTTTGCTATCATGAGTACTCCAGCAAGATTTACAGTACTTTCTTCCCTCGTGGTTCTTCCAAATATATTGTTCCTTAGAACAACCTGCACATATTTTCTTTTTGGACATCAAAACCAGGCAGTGATTATTGATGCAGGTGGTATAAATAATCCTATAAAGTGAATTACTTCTTCTTTATAAGGACTATCAAAGTCACAAGCAAATAGTTTAAAAAGATTTATAAACCATGCTGCTGCAAACATTAATATAAACATCCAAATTCCATTATCTTCATTATTCATATCTTATTATTTTTTAGTCTTGGTAAAGAATTAGGATTAGTCTCTAAATTATAAAAATTTGAAGGTAAAATTTTATTCTTAATAAACAAGTTTATTAAATCCTCTTTAGTAATATCTAAATCATTAAAAGTTAAAGTATTAGTGTAACTCTCATCCGTTAAAGTATTGTCAACTAAGAATTTAGCTATGTTACTTTTAGGAAATAATGTTAAGAAAAAATTATTAGTAAACTCATTTGTCTTAGATTGTTTATAAACATTGATAATTTTTTGAGCTTTTAAGAAAACATTGTGTATTCTTGTTTTCTTTGCTTTACACATTGTTTTAATTTCTTCTGCAGGAAGTCCTTTTAACCCATACACTGCTCTTTTGTATAAGTAATTTTGATACTGACTAAGCTTATTAGGAGCATAGTCATAAAAAGTATCTTGATTTAGGTTTTGATATTTGCTGTTAAAATTCAAATTTTGTATCATAATCATTCAGTTTAAATAAATAAAAAAAAGGGGAAATGACTAATAATAATCATCTCCCCTTGTTGTTAAACTTTAT
>Ga0307379_10012547_pt1 | contig 11039 bp, 6 predicted proteins | sample UN2MG_FD_202237 | JGI IMG/M metagenome (GOLD analysis project Ga0307379, IMG submission 202237) | Soil microbial communities from Risofladan, Vaasa, Finland - UN-2 | ecosystem: Environmental > Terrestrial > Soil > Coastal area > Acid sulfate soil | place: Finland: Risofladan, Vaasa | collected... | reverse complement strand
TAAAACCAGATATAATGTCCGCCTTTCCCAAAAACACGGGGTGAAAGTCATTGAAGATAATTCTGACCAAGCTTTCAAAACCCATCTCAAACTCCTTTTTGAAACCACCAAAAGACAAGGATTTTATGCTCACACGCCTGATTATCATCAAAAAATGTGGCAGACTCTCAAACCATCAAGTCAAAAAGATCAAGGTTTGACGGCCCATCTTCTCGTTGCTAGCTACCAGAATCAACCCTTAGTCACCTGGGTCCTTTTCATCTTTAATAAAGTTCTTTATTATCCCTACGGGGGCTCTTCCCGAGAATATCAAAAAGTAATGCCTTCTTACGCGATGATGTGGGAGGCAATCAAGTTTGGCAAGAAAATGGGTTGCGAAACTTTTGATCTCTGGGGGACGCCTGGACCAAACCCTTCAACTAAAGACCCTTGGTACGGTTTTCATCGGTTTAAGACAGGATTCAATCCCCAATTGATTGAGTTCATTGGTACTTATGATTTCGTGGTTGACCCCCTCCGTTATCGCTTCTTTACTCTAGCTGATAGTCTTCGCTGGAAACTTTTAAGAATCAAGACAAAACTACCTCTTTAATGCAAGACTTGCGTCAATCACTCCAATACGGTGAATATATGAGAAAAATTGGCTGGCAGGTAGAACAGCTAGACGGCTGTCAAATTTTCATTAAAAAAATTCCCCTTATTTGCTCTTTTATTAAAATCCAACGACCTGAAAAAATTCCTTTTTTAAAAATTGAAAAGATTGCTAAAAAATACCGGGCTTTCTGTGTAAAAATCGAACCCCGAAACCACGGAGACACGGAAAAATTAAAAAAACACGGATATAAGAAAGACAATTCTCCATATGCTCCTCCAAAAACTCTCCAAATTGGCTTAACTCTTTCCGAAAAACAAATCTTAGCCCAAATGAAGAAAGACGGGCGTTATTCAATTCGGAAAGCAGAAAAAGAAGAAATTGAGATATTGAGAAATGGAGATATTGAGGAATTTCATCAAGCTTGGAAAAAACATAACCATCGCCGACTCTGGATTCCTTTATTAAAATGGCTTCAAGCTCTTAAAGATTCTTTTAAAAATGATTTCTTCCAACTAATAATAAACGACCCTCCCCTGGCTGGCGTTATTCTTCTTAAACATAACGAAATAATGTACTACTACTACGCTTTTTCTTCAAAGGAAGGTCAAAAACTTTTCGCTCCTTATCTGCTTGTTTGGGAAGGAATCAAACTCGCGAAAAAACAGGGCTGTCAGATTTTTGATTTCGAAGGCGTCGAAGACCCAAGATACAAATCAACCAAATCCTGGCGCGGCTTTACCCATTTTAAAAAAAGTTTTGGGGGGAGGGAAGTCGAATATCCGGGAAGTTTTAATAAATACCGCCTCCCGCTCTAACGCCAAGCCTCGCATAAAAGCTTGAAATCACAAAAATCACACCAAATTCCTGGTCTGGGCTGGAAATCACTTTTTTCGACTTCTTTGGCTTTATCTACTAATTCCTTCTTCGCCTGTTCTAGTTGGTCAGCTGTTCTCTTAGTCGATTTTTTCTCGCCTGTATCAAGAAAATAGAAAGTTAAAACTATTTCTTCTGGTTTCTTACCATAAATCCCTTTATCTGTCGCCGCCAAAGCATAAACTGTCATCTGTAAAGACTGATCAATCTTTTTTTGCTCCATTACCTTACCTGTTTTATAGTCCATGATTTCCAGTTCTCCCTTTTTCTCATCAACTCGATCAATCCTGCCTCCAATCTTCAGCTCAGGACTGACTTTAATCACAAATGGCTGCTCTAAATCTTTAGGAATCACTTTAGAGTCAAATTTTTTATAAAAATCAGTCAGCATTCTTTGCCCTTGTTTTTTCATCCGCTCCTCATGAGATTTACTCGCATAACCCTGAGGCGACCAGTTAACTTCCAAAAGGCCCAATAAATCTTTTTTACTTAATTTCTTCCCCTCTTTGATTTCTTGATAAAAATCAAGCAAAGCTTGATGGATCGAGCTCCCGAAGGTGGCCGCGGCTGAAGGAGGAGTAGGAATCCGTTGAATATAACGAAAACGATACTGACGAGGGCAAGTTTCAAAAGTATTGATTTGGGAGTAAGAAAGGAAGGTGACTGGTGATCGGTGACTAGTGATCGGTGATTGGTCTTCTTTTGGTTTTTGCCAATCAAGAAATGAAAGCTGATTAGTTGATTGGATAATTAGTCGATTAGAAGATTTTATTGCTTCCTCTCCCAACGCCTCAATTATAAACGGAGAAAGCTTCTTTTCTCTTTTCGCTTCACCATAATAATTAGCCGCCGTCAAGAACAATCGATTACGGGCCCTAGTCATGCCCACATAGAAAAGCCTTCTCTCCTCTTGTTCGTGATAATTACCGACCGGTAAGATTTCCTTGATCAGACCCTCAGGAAGAGGGATTTGTTCTTTCCGCTCTCGACTAGGAAAACGAGCCGAGACCAAATTAACCAAAAAGACAACTGGAAATTCTAAACCTTTGGCTGAATGAACCGTCAGAAGATTAACCCGATTTTCCATCGTCCAGTCAAAATTGCTGGCTAAAGGTGATTCGCCTAATTCCATCGAAAGACTAATCCAGTCAACCACGGCTCTGACCGAGGCGTCTTCGTGATCAACTTCATAAGTCTTAAGCCGATCGAAAAACGCAGAAATATTTTGAGCCTGTTTTTCTTCTAAGGTGGTTTTATACTCCGCCATTTTTCTTAACAAGCCAGTATCTTCTAGGAAATAATAAAGAATCTGACCCGCCGTTTCTTTAGACAGAAATTTTAAATGGCGATGAACCATCTTCACCAACCAAGCAATTTGGTCCTTGGTTTTTTTAGAAACAAAAATCTTATCTATTTTTTCACAAGCCTCAAAAAAAGAAAGATTCATTTTCCGGCCAAAACTATTAATCCCCGCTAAATCACGAGCAGAAATGTCAAAGTGTTCCATCGAAAGAACTCGGAATAAAGCGATGTCATCGCCAATATCATAGAGAACTTTTAAATAGGCAATTAAATCTTTCACTTCTGCCTGGCGAAAAAGCTGACCTGGTCCTAAAAACTGATAAGGAATGCCCGCTCTGGCTAAAGCTCGGACAAAGGGCTCGGCATGATTATTGGCTCTAACTAAAATGGCAAAATCAGAATAATTATATGGTTGATGGTTGATAAGCAGAGCTTGTCGCTTCGCGATGGTTGATGGTTGAGTTATTAGCTCCTGAATTTTCTTGGCAACAAGCTCGGCTTCATTTTCCACTCTATCCGCACGGATAAATTCAACCTGTTTGCCTCCTTCCTTTCGAACCGCCTCTAGTCTTTTATCAATCTTTTCCTTAACTTCTAAACGGTCAGGATTATTGTTTTGAATCAGCTGATAGGCATGGTCTAAAATCGTCTGGGTGGAACGGTAATTCTTTACCAAGACGACAATCTTCGCTTTAGGATAATTTTTTCGAAATTGAATAATATTAGAAACAGCGGCTCCCCGAAAACGATAAATTGACTGGTCGTCATCACCCGTCACCGTGATATTGGCTCTCTTGCCTGCCAGGAGCATTGCCAACTCGTTTTGAGCAAAATTCGTGTCCTGGAATTCATCAACGAGAAAATATTTAAATTGCTTTTGGTATTGTTGAAGAATATTTTTCCGGGTTCGAAAGAGTTTAAGAACATAAGCAATTAAGTCAGCAAAATCCATCACTCCTTCCTTAACCTTCAATTTCTCATAAGTTTCGTAAGCCTTAGCTAGTTCTGTTGTTTTCTCTATCTCTTCATCTCCAATTTTAAGTTTCCGAGCATATTTCAAGTACTCTTCCGGACTGACATCCTCGTCTTTCAACCGGCTGAAGTGCTGGAGTAAACCCCCGACAAACTTCGTCGGATTGCCTAAAGGCCGAAAATAATTTAAATCAAACTTGAAGAGATTATTAATTAGGAATTGAGTCATTTCCGCCTCGTTCATTAATTTGTAGCCTGGATTAAGACCAATTTGAAGCGCTTCTTGACGAAGAATCCGGTCACAGAAAGAATGGAAAGTCGATATCCACATGTCAGTATAGCCGTAGGGCATGGCAATATCAACCCGTTCTTCCATTTCTCGAGCCGCTTTATCAGTGAAAGTCAGAGCCAGAATTTCTGAGGGTTTGGCTTTTTCTGAAGAAACAAGCCATTTAATTCTCTCGGTGATAACCGTGGTTTTTCCGGTCCCTGCTCCAGCAATAACGAGAAGAGGTCCAGCATCATATTCCACCGCTTCTTTTTGTTCTTTGTTGAGTCTTTTCTCTTCAGTCACAGGCTCATTATATCATGGCTGTTCTGGAGGAGATAAGGGTTCAGTTGGAACTGGCCCTTCGGGAATAATAATTTCTGGCGGGGGAGGAGGCATTTTGCCTTTAATCAATTTCCATAAACCAAAACCCAAACCAATGAGAACAGCCAAGAAAGCCAGAACTAATAAGATTGTTCTAAACGGTGAAGGTCCTTTTTCTTCGGGTTCATAGATCGGAATTGGTGTCACCTTCATCACTTCTTCTTCAGTGGGAAAATCAACTTCCGGTAAAATTTCTCCGATGGGTTGATAGGGTGGCGTGGGTGTTGGTTTGGGGCTAGTCTTTGGGGTCACCTTTGCTGGTGTGCCGCCAGTGGCTCCTTTTGCCCGAGCACTGGTTTCGTTAGAAAAGCCACTCGAAGCACAGCCTTTCACTGCCGTCACGGCAAAATAATAAAGTTTACCAGGAGTTAATTGCCTAACAACATATTGATTAGTATCGCCAATGTTAGGCGCACCATATTCATAAGCACTTGAAGCACCGCCAAAAAAAAGAGCATAATAATCAGCACTTACTCTTGTCCAAGTTAAAGTGACTTCGCCATTATTCGGTCCACTTGCCGACCCTAAGTTGGTTGGAGTGTCTGGTGAAGAATCAGTGCAACCCGGCTCGCTCGGTGGCGGCGGCTCATCCTCTCCATCTCCATTCCCATCTTCCTCATCTCCTGGGGGCGGCTGGGTCGCTTCAGTAATCGTGTAACTGCCAGCAGCTAAACTACCACAGTCAAGAAGGTTGATGTGTGTCGTAAGTTCTAGAATACCCGATAAAGAACAGGAAAACCTTAGCTCTGTTGACCCCTCAGTTTTTCCTTTAATGGTTAATGTTACCCAATTAGTATTACCATTGAAACCAACATCGGCTGATTCCGTAGTTGAGCCGACTTGAACCACACCGCTACTATTGTTTATATTTTGGTGATTGGCGGCAAAAATCCCTGAAAAACTAACTGCTGTTATCTCAATTAAATCCTTGTTAAAGGAAAGTTCTGCCTGAACCGCCTCAACTTCTTTATTTTGAGTATCAAGTTTAATAGAAACATCAAATTGGTCACCAATATTTATATTCTTAGATAAGGGATCAAGGTTAAATTTTGCCGCGTAAGCTGATTGGGGGAAAACAAAAGCTAAGAATAAAAGAAAAAAAGTTGTGAGTAAGAAAGAGATTATCTTTTTCATTTGGACAGGTTTAATCTGGATCGTATTGAACAGCGAGAGTACCTAGAACCAAAACTTTGTCAAAAATATCGACTCGATTGTCAAAATTCAAATCTCCAAAAGCGATGTCCGCTGGATTAGTGGAAAAAACTTTAATTGCTCGGAGGTCATTAATATCCACATCACCATCTTGATCTAAATCACCTGGCCGAAGGGGCCAGTCAGTTAGGTCCAAGTCTTGAACAAAAACAATATCCGGAAACACTCTTTGAAGATGTTTGGGGCCTTTGATTCTAAGTCTGTAGCGATGACCAAAATGATCGCTAGAGAAAGTAATTTTTCCATGGTAAGTCCCTAAATCATCAACACTTAAAACGACTGTTTGTTTATTGTCAGCTGATCCAAAATGAGGACCACCAGATAGATTAGTGGCGTAAATCTTGATCTCCCTGTCACTATCATCTGTGGGCCGGCTGGTCACGCCATCAAATCTTATTTTTAGATCTAAAGAGGTAGGAATAGTTGGAGTTGGAGTTGGAGTTGAGATGGGCCCACAATCTTCTGGACAATTACATTTATTCTCACCAAGAGTACATTGGCCATCACCACAATCTTTAACACAGACAAATCTCCCCATTGCTAGACGGCAAAGACCAAGGTTTTCTGGCTCAGGCTGAGCATTACCTATGCTTTCTAAACCAGAACAGCAGAAATCATTATTGGCTTCAACACCTACTTCTCCTTCTTTAATACAGGAAGTAGGGCCACAATCTTCAGCACAATTACACTTGTTCTCACCTAAAGTACATTGACCATCCCCACAATCTTTTACACACATGCTAGCGCCAAGTGGTATGTAGTCAGGACAATTACCATTGCCATCAGGATGAGCCGTCGAAATCGGTTCTAGACCTGGACAACATTTATAGCCAGGATAAACTGGAACTGTTTCGCCTTCCTGACCACAAGGAATGACCGTTGGAGTCGCACCACAAATACAGTCTCTATCATAAGGGCAGCTGGGATTATAACACCGCATATATTGGGCACACGCCTGTCTTGGTGGACAAGGCGTTCCGCACATTAAACCAGGAGCACATGCGGCATCCGGCCCACAAGACTGACCACACATTCCAGGCCCTGGAGTAATGGGTTGAAGTCCGCAGAGGCCTTTGTGACCCATATATTCGTCTTTACTAACGTCCCCATAAATACCCGGAGAACCTGGAAGCAAACAATAATCCTCGCCAAAAAGCGGATCCGCGGCAATATTACCATTTACTCCATAAGTAAAGGAACATTGTTCTGAATGGGTGCAGAAGATTCGTTCATTATTCCAAAAATCGTTACGGCTGATTTCCGGATCATTAAAATCTGCACATCCACCATTATGAAGTATCAATCCACAAGTAGTAGTAGTTGAGAAAGGCTCATGATAATTACCAACGTTCACCACAATGTTGTTTACAAACGATGAGCCTTTTGTTATTGAAGCTCCGCCGCCGTTCCTATCGACATTACCATAAATCGTGTTATGTATAAATGAGGCTTCTCCTCCCGACATGTTAAGACTCACTTCATTATTGATTATGAGATTTCTTTCCACCATGTTTTCTTCACCGCCCGAGAGAAATACCCCAATTGCCTTTCCATCTCTAAGAGTATTAGAAATAATATTCACCCCTTTTCCGTACGATAAAATAATTCCACCCAAAGCGTTCATGCTGTATTTCTCTGCTTCATCTTGATAGTATTCATCAAAACCAAAATCATAAAGAGTGTTATCTCTAAAATAGGTACCAACTACTCGATAAGCATTATCAGTTTCAAACACCATTCCTGCTCGGACATGATCAACGGTATTCCTCTCGATATTGATTCCCACCAAATCATTACCATAGTTATAACTTTTAATTCCGACGGGGGAATGAGAGATTCGGTTTTCTTTAATCTCGAAATTATTCACGCCACCTAGCTCAATTGCAACAAACTCCGCCCCCCACAGCTTACATTCCGATATCTTTGAACTACCTCCCCCAGAGCTCGGTACTCCATTTAAACCCCTAATGTCAATCAATCGCGGGACTGAAGATTCTGCATACAACTCTAAAACCCCAAGATAAACATACCTATCGCTAGAATTACCATTAACAAGAATTCCACTCATGCCGATATCTCTAAAATTAACCCTCCAGCCGCTAATAGAAACGTCTACACCTTCAACTAAAATTCCTACGTCAGCATTACTAATCCAAATGTTGGTATTCGGGTCTGACTCAAAAAATATCTTTTTATTAATATAAAGACCTACTCTCCCGTCGTTAACCTGATGAATAGGAACCATATAAGTTCCAGTGTGGACGTGAATCTCCTCGTTTTCCTGGGCCACGTCAATAGCGGTTTGGATATCATGGCAGCTACCTGAACCAACGGGCGTAACATCAATTACCCCGCTAACTGCCTCACAAAAAGAAGGAATTGGGGTCGGCTCACCAGATACTGCCCTTTTTCTCAACTCAAAAGTGCCGGTCATTAGACCAACTAGAGTTACCGGAAGAGCAATCAGAAGAGCAGTGAGAACTCCTAAAGAAATCCAAAAACGATATTTTGTGGGGATTTGACCCAATGAGTTTTTGAAGGATTTAATTGGGTTAACCATAAAAAATTCTTTGCCTTGATTCTAGGATACGACTATAATGGAAGCGTGTCAAGGTTTATCTTCCAATCGCTAATCTTTTTCCTCCCTCTCTTCTTCTGGCCTTCGCCTTTGAAATTTGAACTCGCCAAAATCAGCCTTTTTCTTACGGGTGGCTTTTTATTAGTCTTTTTATTTCTAGCCAAGCTTAAAATCAAAAACTTCGAAATACACTTCAAAAACCTTGATAAAATCTGGTTTCTCTGGGTCGGAATTCTTCTTTTAAGCACTTTAATCACTCAAATTTTTCCCTATGGTTTTCTCGCTGGCGGTTATCGCCACCAAAGCGTGCTTTTTTTCTTTCTCTTAGGACTTTTTGGGTTAATCGCGAAAGGTTTAGGCACGAAAAACGCGAAAATTGTTTTGAAGTGGGCGAGTGCCGCGATTATCATCGAAACTTTAATTATTTACGCCCAGTGGCTAGCCATTAGGTTCGATTTCCCTATTCTTTCATACAATCAAAGGCCAATCGGTACGATTGGTGAACCAAATGCGGTCACTGGTTTCTTGGCTCTAGGATTACCTATATTAGTGGTTACTTTTCAACAACCACTCATCTCTGTCATCGCGGTGATTATCGCTATTCTTCTTACTGGCTCAAAAGCAGGTCTCTTAGCAATTCTCGCCGAGCTTATCGTCTTTGGCTTTTTTTGGAAGAGAAAATTTCCTTATAAAAAATTTATTTTAATCACCTCTTTATTTTTAATAGTTATAATCGGAATCTTCGGCGTCTATTTCGAAAGAGGTGAGTCTCGCTTTGAAAATCGCTGGTTAATCTGGGATTTAGGCATCAGAGCCATTCAGGAGAAGCCCATTTTAGGCTATGGGGCTGAAGGAATTATTTCTGCTTACGATAAACAATTCAGCCTTATTGATCGTCCTTTGTTTGGGGTCGTCGTCGACCGCTCTCATAATCTCTTCCTAGATATCACCCTATTCTCAGGCATTATTGGCTTGGTGGTTTTCGGTCTTTGGCTCTGGAGAGCGAGTCAGAAATTGTTGAAGAAGAGAAGTTGGGTTTTAGCTTCCCTAACCGGCTTTTTGATTTTTTCCTTTTTCCAACCAATCGGCGTCACTCACTGGTTTTATTTAATTATCCTCGTCTCTCTCACTGATATCTAATTGCTTACTCTCTTCTTTCCCCTCACCTAATTCTCCACTGGAGGAGATTTTTTGGCCCATGAGGGTAAAGGAAGAAAAAACATTGTTCATTTGATTATAGGCGTTCTGGAGATGTTTACCTAAAACTGATAACGAGCCCTCGGTCTTCTCATAATCCTTTCTAATCGCTCTTAATAACCGAAAAACCTCTCGAGATCGGGCCTCAATTTTTTTACCCTCGAAAGAAAGAAGAATAGTCTGAAGATGGGCATAAAGAGTGGTCGGTGAAACCGGATAAACCCGATACCTGCGGGCAAAATCAGTTAAATCAGGCATATTGGCGACTTCATAAAAAACTGCCTCCGAAGGAACATACATTAAAGCAAAATCCATTGTTCCTTCCTCGGGAAGGATGTATTTCTGAGAAATAGTTTTAATGTGTTTTTTAACGTCAGCTAAAAAGGCCGCCCTTGCTCTTTTCTTTTCTGTCTCGTTCTCCGCTTTAACAATCCTTTGGAAATTCTCCATCGGAAATTTCGAATCAATGGGTAAAAGGCCAGCATCGGTCTTTAGGGCAGCATCAACTTTTTCTCCAGACTTAAAACTATACTGAAGATGAAAAGCATTCTTGGGAAACATTTGAGCAATTAAGTCTTTTAAAACTTCCTCGCCAATATTACCCCTCAATTTCGGACTTTTTAAAAATTCTTGTAAGTCTCGCATCGACCGACCAATCTCGCTGAATTGACCAGCTTCTTTTTGGAGGGCGCCAATTACTTGAGCGGCCCGGTCAAGCCTTTCGGAAATGGCTTGAGTGTTTTTTTGCAAAGTATCAGTCACGTTTTTATTGCTCTTTTGGAGAAGGTCCTGATTAGCTCTTAACCATTCAACTAAGCTTTCATCGGGTTTGCTTTTTTCAACAATCTGGGAGAGTTTTTTATTAATAAAGAAAGCCAAGAGAGCAAAAGCGCCAATCATCACCGCTAAAATTAAGTAAAGGTCATTGGACATACTTCAATTATATCGCGTCAAACGCGACTTCGCTACTTTTCATATATAAGCTTCTTCGGGCAAAAACCCGAAACTATCTCCGAAGAATCTTGAAACCTAGCTTTACCTTCGGCAAAGCGGTTATAATGAAATCAATGAAGAAGCGGCATCTGCCTCAAAGAGAAAACTTTTTGCCCACTCTTCTTTTAACTATTCTCACCTGGTTAGGCTGGTTTTATTTTTTTTATTTCCAGGCGCCGGACTCTAATGACACTATTGGCCTTTTTTATCTTTTCCTCTTTATCGCTCTTTTCTTAACCATTTCTTTACTCTTGGCTAACAGCCGCCGGGGCTTCCTCTCTGCTCTAGCTTTAATCTCTATTCTTGTTCTTCGCCAATTCGAACAATTTCATATCATCAATTTGATCTTGTTTTTTGCCCTGCTTTTTTCGATCGAGATATTTTTTTGGAGAAAATAAGGACTTGTCCTGAGCGAAGTCGAAGGATTGACATTTCTCCCTCCAAGTGGTTTAATTAATTAAACTCTGAAATCCCTGCCCGCTTTAAAAAAGTGGGCGTTTTAATTTAATGCAAGTTTCGAAAAGAATCATTAATAAAACGATTGAAAAACAAATCTTCGAGATTCTCTTCCAGGTTATTTCTGACTTAAAAGATCCAGAAGAGGTAAAAGTCTTTTTTGAAGACATTCTTGGCAAAGCCGAGCTAACCGCTTTGGCCAAACGATT